>Ga0302217_10000116_pt1 | contig 20708 bp, 23 predicted proteins | sample II_Fen_N3_3_FD_198779 | JGI IMG/M metagenome (GOLD analysis project Ga0302217, IMG submission 198779) | Peat permafrost microbial communities from Stordalen Mire near Abisko, Sweden - II_Fen_N3_3 | ecosystem: Environmental > Terrestrial > Soil > Wetlands > Permafrost | place: Sweden: Abisko... | reverse complement strand
CCAGCTTTGAGCGGCCCCGCAAGCACCTCGGCAAGAGTGACCACCGTCGTCGCGATTTGCAATCGCCCATCTTCCCCCGCCTGGAAAAGCGGCCAGAAGTGCGGCAAGAAGCGCTCGTTTCCCTCGAGCAGGTAGATGATCGGTGCCGTATCCACAAGCACCAGCGCGCCTTCGGGAAGATTCTCCCATACCGCTGGCGGAGTCAATCCCACTCCTGGCGCAAGATCTCCACATGTGCCACAGCAGCATCGCCCCAAAGCCCACGGCCAGTCCCCACTAGCGATTCCAAGGAATGCAAAGAGCGATTTTTGCGCAACGAAAGAGGCCCCAGCACAGCCACCGGACGACCGCGCCGGGAAATCACCGTCTGGATTCCAGCTTCGGCAGCTTCCAGCAAGGCGGGAAAGTGCTCCCGTGCCCGTGCGACAGATTGCCCCTCTTCTTTCCCTTCATTCATGTACATAATGTACACCAAAAACGCATCATTCCCAACAACTCTCACCCAAGTCCCGGCACCTCTGGATCGGGAACGATACCTTCAGGCCAAAAGGCATAGCGACCTTGGGCCTGTAGGAACCTTTGAAGGGCACCAACAGTATGAAAGCTCCCACAGGCCAAAACAGGAACGTTCGCCTCCCGAGCCCGCCTTGCTGCCGCAATCCAAGCCGTTTGCGGATCTGGGTGGACAATGGCTTGCGGGAAATATCCGGCAATTCGTTGTGGATCCTCGGCACGGCCCGTCGCCAGCGGGAAAAGATGCAGCTCCGTAAGCCCCGCCTCAATCAGATACCCTAAGGCATGCGGCCAATCCTTGTCGGCCATGCAGGCAAAGAGCAGCACCGGACGGCTTTCCCGAATTTCTCGCCCCAAAAGTTCCAGAGCTTCGGGATTGTGACCGACATCCAGCACCACTTCGGGAGTTCCCGGGAGATACTGCACTCGCCCCGGCCAGGGCAAGCGGGAAAGGCTCTCGGCCACCGCCTGAGGATGCGGCACACGCCCCAGCAAGCGACAGGCGGCACCCCAAGCAAGATCCAGGTTGCGCCGTTGTCCTTCGCCAGAAATCGGCGGTTCTAGCGGCGCCGGTTGGTTGCACCACACCACTTCGCACTGAGCCTTGGCGGCGGCAGTATCCAGGATGACTCGCAGACTCTCGGGCTGAGGAGGCGTGAAGATAGGCTTGCCAGGCCGAAGCGCAGCGACCTTCTCGGTCCAGATCGCCTCCACGGTATTCCCCAGGATAGCGGTGTGATCAAGGCTTGCTCCGGTGAGCAGCAGTCCTTGGGCCGGTAACGCCGTAACCGAGTCCAGGCGCCCCCCCAAGCCGGTCTCTAGCACCGCCAGATCGACGCCGCGCCGCTGAAACCAAAGGACCGCCAAGGCTGTACAAATCTCAAAGAAGCTTGCCTGACAGCTTTCGGCAGCCGGACGCAACTCTTCCAAGAGATCCGCGCACTCGGTCTCGGAGATCGCCTCCTCGCCGATCAGGAAGCGTTCCCGCAGACAAACGATGTGAGGCGATGTGAAGAGCCCTGTCCGCAAGCCTTGAGAAGAGAGGATCGCCTGCAACAGGCGACTGGTGCTTCCCTTGCCGTTGGTACCGGCCACTTGGACCGCCACCAAACCCTTTTCAGGGTGTCCCAGGGCGGCCAGCAGCTCGCGCATCGTTTCCAGCCCCGGTCGCATGCCCATACGGGCGCGCCGCGTCATCCAGTCCAGAAGCTCGAGATATCGCTCTCGGCTCCCGCAAGTCCTCGGCATCATGGACCGGAAGAATAGGAACCTGCCGCACGGGGCGCGTTGTCTTCGAACCTCTGGTTTCGAAGAATAGGCCTTCCCCCATCAGATCGAGGTTCCCACAACAAGGTGGGCATCCTCTTTGCAGACAAGTTCCAACCCTGTGATTTTACATCAGGTCGAAGCACCAGCACCCGCGTGCGGCAGGCATTGTGAAGATACCGTCAAAGCCATGGCCCGCACAAGCCTTGAAACGTTTTTCTTCACGTCTCGTCCCGTTCACGCCGCCAAGCCTCGTAAGCGGCCTTGCCGCGCTCCTGCCAAAACTTGTCAAAGACCTTGCTATCGTTCCTGCTGTACCAGGGGCGCTCCTGGAACCACTGCCCCCACTCCGAGTGGCAAGCCTTCCATTCGCCGGCCTGTCCTTTCATCTCGCGCTTCCAGCGATGCCATTCCTCACGGCGACGGCGACGCTCCTGGCGACGGCGATCTCGCTCCTCGCGGCGTTCCCAGTACCTGCGCATGTGGCTTGGACCGTGGAAGAACCATCCCACCGAGCCAAACAAGAGATGCAAAAGCGCCAGGATTCCTCCTGCCTGAAGCCAAGTGATCGGAGAAAGATGCAGCCCCGGAACCAACCAGGCATTCCAGGCCCATCGCAACAGCCAACCGCCAACCACGGCCCAGAAAATGGTGCCAAAGAGAAACCCCAGCAGCCGCAGGGCATGAAGCAGCCGTGCCGCCACCACCACGCCCATCGCTTGCCACAGATCCAGGAATGGCACGTGAACCAACGGCTGCAGCGCTCCTGGCAGGAAGCGATTCCAGAGCCACTGCACTGGAAAGGCAAGAATCGCCGCGTACAGGACCGTAAGCAAGGTAAAGAAGAGGATGCGAAGCATGATTCCCCCTTTCATGGACGGTATTCGGAAAGGAGCACGGCCAAACGGCGCAGCGCCCGCGATTTTCTGGAAAGCAGCGTACCGATGGGCACCTGCCATTCTTCTGAAAGCTCCCGGAAACTCCGGTCTTCAAATTCAGTGGCCACCACCACAGCGCGCGAGGGCTCGTCGAGCTCCTCCAAGGCAAGGTGCAAGGCGGCCAGCAACTCTTCGCGCTCGAAGTTCTGTTGGGCATCCTCGCCGGGAAAGGGGAGGATATCGGCAAGCGTCAGCCCCTCTTCATCCAGAGGAGCATCCAACGACACAGTGGGCTTGCGGGTCCGAAAGCGATCGATGATGCGGTGGCGCAGCGAGGTGTAGACATAGCCCACCAGATTTTCGGGAAGTTCCTCTTCGTCGCGAGCAAAGAGCACCGAAAAAACCTCACCCACGAGATCACTGCTCTCGCGGGAGGCCTCGTCATCCAGACGGCGGCGCACCCATCCCGACAACCGCCGCCACTCCGAGGCGAAGAAGTCCACCACCTGTGTCTTCGAATCATCCACCATCTTAGAGACGATGGCCTCGGCGCATTATTGCGCCCCAAGACGCAAAAAGCCTAAATCGCCGATTCGTCGATGGGAACGCCATGGGATTCCAGAGCCTCGCGAGCAGCGGCCTGCTCGGCTTCCTTCTTGCTCGCTCCCTTGCCGACTCCCCATGGCTGGTCGTGCACCAGCACACGCATGGTGTAGAGCTTGCCGTGCTCGGGGCCTTCCTGGCCAATCACCTCGTAGCGCGGCGCGCCCCATCCGTTGCCTTGAGCGTGTTCCAGCAAAGCGCTCTTGTAGTTGAGCAGGCTTGCATCATCCAAGAATTCATCGAAGCGACGCACCAGCACCCGGTTCACCAGTCGCACGCACGGCACCAAGCCACCATCCAAGTAGACCGCTCCCAGCACCGCCTCGAAGGCATCGGCCAGGATCGATTCGCGATCACGCCCTCCCGAGCGCTCCTCGGACTTGGAGAGCTTCATGAAGGCACCCAGGTCCATGGCGCGGGAACACTGTGCAAAGACGCGCGCCGACACCACCAAGCTCTTGACCTTGGAGAGATAACCCTCTTGCCGGTCGGGGTGGCTGCGGAAAAGTTCCTCGGTGACGATCATGTCCACGATGGCATCGCCCAGGAACTCCAGACGTTCGTTGGAATCGCCAGCATCCCCGTCCATGTTGGAGAAGGAGCGATGGGTAAGGGCGTGGTGGAGGATTTCCGGATTAGCAAATACATGCCCTAGAGCACGTTCCAGACGTCCCGTCTCGCCAAGTCCGGTCAGGCGACGACGGAGACGCGCCAGCCCGCCGTTCAAGCTTCGAAGGCCTTGAGGATCAGCACCGCGTTGTGCCCTCCAAAACCCAGCGAGTTCTTGAGCGCCACCCGTACCTTGCGCTCGCGAGCCACGTTAGGCGTCACATCCAGATCACATTCGGGATCAGGGGTGTCGCGGTTGATGGTCGGAGGAACGATGCCGGTGCGGATAGCCTGGATGGCAGCGATAGTCTCGATGGCAGCCGAGGCTCCCAGGAGATGTCCCGTCATCGATTTGGTCGAGCTGATCGAGACCTTGTAGGCCGATTCGCCAAAGACTTCCTTGATGGCAAAGGTCTCAGTCTTGTCATTGAGGGGGGTCGAGGTGCCGTGGGCGTTGATGTAGTCCACGTCTTCGGGCGCCACCTCGGCGTCGCGCAGCGCCTCGCGCAGCGCCAGCACCGAACCGATCCCCTGAGGGTGAGGGGCGGTGATGTGGTAGGCATCCCCGCTCATGCCGTAGCCGGCAAAGCGCGCCAGGATATTGGCTCCGCGGCGGCGGGCGTGGCTTTCGCTTTCCAAGATCAGGATGCCGGCGCCTTCGGCCATCACGAAGCCGTCGCGATCGAGATCAAAGGGGCGCGAAGCCTTCTCGGGCTGATCATTGCGGCTAGTGCTGAGAGCCTGGATAGAGGAAAATCCAGCGATGGAAACCGGCGTTACAGTGCCTTCAGCGCCACCACAGACCACGGCGTCCACCTTGCCCAGGCGGATCAGGTTGGCAGCGTCAATCATGGCGTGGCCACCAGTGGAACAGGCGGAACTTACGCTGTAGTTGGGACCCATGAAGCCGAAGCGGATAGAAATGAGCCCGGCCGCCATGTCGGTGATGGTCATGGGCACAAAGAAGGGAGAGACTCGCGACGGCCCGCGTGACGCAAGCGTCGCCACGTTATTCTCGATGGTCTGGATGCCGCCCACGCCGCTTCCCACCACCACCCCCACCCGCGTCTTGTCTACCAACGGCGAATCGGCCAGCCCCGAGGCCTCGACAGCCTGCACGGCAGCGCCGATGGCATACTGCAGGAAGCGGTCCAGCCGTTTGACCTCCTTGGGTTCGACGTAGCGCGCCACGTCAAAGCCCTTCACTTCACCGGCGATGCGCACGGAAAAATTGGTGGCGTCAAAGTTTGTGATGGGAGCGATTCCGCTCTTGCCGGCGACGAGCGCCGACCAGAAGGAATCTACGGTAGAACCGACTGGGCTGACGACGCCCATTCCGGTGATGACGACATTTTCTGGCATAGCTTATACACGATAAAAAAAACGCCAGCCTGCATCTGCAGGCCGGCGTTTCATTTATTTGTCAGAGACTCAGGTCTTGCTCTTGACGTAGTTGAGCACCTCACCCACGCTCTTGAGCTTCTCGGCGTCTTCGTCAGGAATTTCCAGCGAGAACTCGTCCTCAAGGGCCATCACCAGCTCGACCTGGTCGAGGCTGTCGGCGCCCAGATCTTCGATGAACTTGGCTTCCGGCACGACCTTGTCGGCGGTGACGCCCAGCTTGTCGCAAATGACCTTGATGATTTTCTCGTCCAGTTCAGCAGACATGGATTTTCTCCTCGGTTTTTGGTGATGGATTTATGAAGAATCTAATTCAGTCGACTATCGTTCACATGGCCATCCCGCCGTCCACGCACAGCACTTGGCCGGTGACGTAGCTGGCGGAAGGCGAGAGCAGGAACGATACAGCACCGGCGACATCCTCGGGCGTCCCGAAGGTGCCCATGGGAATGCCCTTGGCGGAAACCTCGCGGACTTCCGACGGCAGAGAGGCGGTCATGTCGGATTCGATGAAGCCGGGAGCCACGACGTTGGCGCGTACGCCCTTGGAGGCGTATTCACGGGCCAAGGTTTTAGTAAAGCCGATGATGCCGGCCTTGGAGGCGGCGTAGTTGGCCTGGCCGACATTGCCCATGACGCCGACGACGCTTGCGATGTTGACCACCCGCCCCTTGTTCTTGAGCAGATGTCGCAGGCTAGCGCGCGTCACCAGAAATACGGACTTCAGGTTGATGGCGAGGACTTGGTCCCAGTCTTCTTCCTTCATGCGCAAAAGCAATCCGTCACGAGTGATGCCGGCATTGTTGACAACGGCATCCAGGCGACCGTAGTCGGCAACCGTGGCCTTCACCAAGGCGTCCACGGCAGCGGCATCTGAGACATCCGTGGCATAAGCCTTGGCCTCGAAGCCCTCGGAGCGCAGTTCAGCAGCAAAGGCCTCCAGAGCCTCGGCCGAGCGAGCAGCCAGAGCCAAGCGGTAACCGTCCTTGGCAAGCTTGCGGGCGATGGCAGCACCGAGCCCACGTTGGGCTCCAGTGACCAGAGCTACGGGAGCGTCGCTCATATCAGGCATCCTTGAGGGAGATGGCGGCTTCGAGGGACTCCACCGGCGTCACCGGCACGGCGCGATCGATCTGGCGCATCAGTCCCATCAGGACCTTGCCCGATCCCACTTCTACGCCGCGGGCAATGCCGAGGCCAATGGCGGTCTTCATGGAGTCGCTCCAGCGCACCGGCGAGACCAGCTGACGAGCCAGAAGTTCTGGGAAGACGGCCGGATCGTCGTGGGGCTGAGCATCCACGTTGGCAATCACGGGCGCAACGGGCTTTTTGAAGGCTGCCTTGGCCAAGCCTTCCTTGAGGCCGTCCAAGGCGTATTCCATCAGCGGCGAATGGAAGGCTCCGGACACCGGCAAGCGAACGACCTTGCGAGCGCCTGCGGCACTGCAGGCCTCCATGGCAGCCTCGACCGAAGCCACTTCGCCCGAAACCACGATCTGGCCGGGGCTATTGAAGTTGGCCGGCACCACACAACCGGGAAGGCCCTTGATGGCGCCTTCCAGCACCTCGGGCTCCAACCCCAGGATGGCGGCCATGGCTCCAGGGCGGCGCACGCCGGCCTGAGCCATCAGCTCACCGCGCAGACGAACCAAGCGAAGGCCATCGGCAAAGGAAATGGCACCCATGGCGGCCAAGGCAGAGTATTCGCCCAAGGAATGGCCAGCGGCGAAATCCGGGACGATGCCGTTTTCGGCAAGCGCCAAGGCAGAAAGTTGCGAGGCCACATAAAGTGCAGGCTGAGTGTTCTGAGTCGCCTTGAGCTCTTCTTCGGGGCCTTCAAAAAGCAGCGCAGAAAGTTTGAAACCAAGAACCTCGTCAGCTTCCTGAAGAAGCCGACGGCAGCCTTCATGAGCCTCGGCCAAAGCCTTGCCCATGCCGACGTACTGGGAACCCTGTCCCGGAAAAAGGAAGATCGTCTTCATGCAGTCAATCCTGTGGGAAAACCGGTTGCAAAGTTACCGGCACGTGTTCAGCCTTCGAGGCTCTCCACTTCAGCAGCAATGCGTTTGTGGACTTCGGCTCCAGCAATGTCTGCGGCAATGCGAACGGCATTGCAGAAGGCATCCGCCGTGCTTCGGCCATGCATGATGAAAGCTGCCCCATTGAGTCCGAGCAATGGACCGGCGGAGTTCGCCTCATAGGACCACGCAGTTTCAAACGCAGCACGCTGCTCCACGGGCATGGTCGGCGCAAAGGCCTTGCGCATGTAGGCACCAAAACCTTCGTAGAGCTTGAGCACGATGTTGCCGGTAAAGCCACCGGTGACCAGAACGTCAAAGCCGCCCTTGATCAGATCGTGTCCTTCGACGTTGCCAACAAAATTGAGCGAACTCGCCTTGAGCAGCTTGTGGGCCTCTGCGACCACTTCGCTCCCCTTCTCCTCTTCTTCGCCCATGTTAAGGAGAGCGATGCGTGGACGTTCCGTCTTGAATGCTTGGCGCGCAAAAAGCGAACCGCACACGGCAAACTGCAAAAGATGCAAGGGCTTCTCGTCCTTGTTGGCTCCCGCATCGACCATCACAAAGGGGCCCCCCAAAGAAGGCAGCACCGGTGCCACGGCCGGACGGCTGATCTTGCCAGCGCGCCCCAGAACGGTCAGCGAAGCAGCCATCATGGCTCCGGAATTTCCCGGACTCACGGAGGCGTCTGCCAACCCTTGTTTCTGAAGCATTACGCACTTGAGCAACGACGAATCCGGCTTTTGCTTGAGAGACGCAACCGGATGATCGTTCATGCCGATGACCTGAGAAGCATGGACAATCTCAATGGGCAGATGCTTGGCATCCACCTTATCCAATTCACTTCGCAGCACGGCTTCATCGCCCGTGAGCAGAACCTTGACGTCCTCGGAAGCCTTCAGGGCCGCTACGGCCCCTTCGACGACAACGGAAGGGCCGAGGTCCCCTCCCATGGCGTCGAATGCAACTCGGATCACGCTCGAGCTCGGCTCAAACGTCCCGCGGCGGCATCACTTCGCGACCGCCGTAATATCCGCAGGCATCGCAGACGCGATGCGGCTGCTTGGGAGCTCCACAATGATCACACTTGGCCAACTGCTTGACCTGGATCGTATAGTGGGTGCGGCGCTTATCGCGACGCTGAGCGGATGTCTTCCTCTTGGGCACTGCCATGACGTGGACCTTTCTTCTTTGTCCTAATTCCGAAAGGCGAGCAATAGTAGCAATTCTTTGCCGCCCTTCACGTGTTCTCTCCAGAAATGGCTTCGGAAACACCTTTAACGCGCCGTCGCAATTCGGCAGGATTCATGTCCAAAGCCCGGATGCGATTGTGCAACGCGGTGCGTCCAATGGACAATGCCTGGGCAGTTCCCAGGATGCTGCCGCCATGGCGCACCAGATGTTCCTCGATAAAATGTCGCTCCAGCTCGTCCATAGCAAGCCGGAATCCCGGATAGTCGAGATCCATGATGGGAATTTCTTCCTTCATGCCGGAAACGATCGGACGCAGGTGGGGACGCAGTTCTTCGGCCAGGATGGGACCACTGCCACCAAAGGCCAAGACCCGCAGCAATACGTTTTCCAGCTCGCGCACGTTGCCGGGCCAGGGATGGCTGCGCAAGAGTTCCATGGCTGGAGCCGATACCGAACGCAGCGTAGCTCCCGCTCGGGTGTGCTTGCGCACCAAATGGCGCACCAGACCCGGAATATCCTCGCGGCGCGAACGCAGCGGCGGAAGCAGGATCGGGTGCACGCTCAAACGGTAGAACAGGTCGGTGCGAAACTCCCCGCTCTTCATGGCGGTTTCCAAATCGCGGTTGGTGGCGGCGATCACGCGCACGTCCACATGGCGCACGCGACTCTCGCCCACCCGACGAACCTCCCCCTCCTGCAGCACGCGCAGGAGGCGCGCCTGAGCCGAGGGCGGAATGTCACCGATCTCATCCAAGAAAATGCAGCCACCATTGGCCGTCTCGAAAAGGCCTTCGCGGTCGCGATCAGCTCCCGAGAAAGCTCCCTTGGCATGTCCGAACAATTCGCTCTCGATCAGACTCTCGGAGATGGCGCAGCAGTTGACCACCACCCACGGACCTTCGCCCTGGGCCTTGGACAGCGTGCGCGCAATCAGCTCCTTGCCGGTCCCTGACTCGCCACGTACCAGCACAGCCGCGCGCGTGCGCGTGGCGGCTCGCAGCTGCTCCCAGACGGCCTCCATGACCGCACTGTCGCCAGCAAAGCCTTCGTAAAGGCGACGCGGATCAGGAGCAGGCAAGTCAGTCCACCTTTGTGAGGATCTCGGTGCCGTTCTCGGTGATGGCCAAGGTATGCTCGAACTGAGCTGAATTCTTGCCGTCAGCGGTCACCGCCGTCCAGCGATCGGGAAGCAAACGCACCTGCCAGACACCGGCATTGACCATGGGCTCGATCGTGAACACCATGCCCTTGCGCAGGCGTGGCCCCTGACGATCGCGGTAGTGCAGCACGTTGGGCTGCTCGTGGAAGAGCCGCCCGATGCCGTGGCCGCAGTAGTCACGCACCACGGTGAACCCACAAGAGGTCGCGTAGTCTTCAATCACGGCGCCGACCTCTCCCAAAAAGGCACCTTCCTTGGCCACTTCGATGCCGAGGTACATGCACTTCTCCGCACATTCCACAAGCTTCCGAGCCTCCGGCGTCGGCTCGCCCACAAAGAAGGTCGCCGAGCAGTCGCCGTGGTACCCCTCCAGCGTCACCGTGACATCCAGGTTGATGATGTCGCCCTCTTTCAAGGGCACATTGTTGGGGATGCCATGCGTCACCACCTCGTTGACCGAAGTGCAGACGGAATTTGGGAATCCCCCCTTACCCAGCACCGGATGGCGCGGATCGGCCACCGGCCGATTGGGATAGTTGAGCGGGCTGGGATAGGCCTCGTGGTCCAGGATGAACTCCCGGACCTTGGTGTCGATTTCCAGGGTGGTCACGCCAGGTGCCACCAATGTTCCGGCGTACTTGAGCGTCTCGCCGCCGAGCTTCCCGCTCGCGCGCAAGAGCTCAATTTCCTTGTCAGTCTTGATGCGGATCAATGCTTGCCTCCAGTTTCGGCAATATACCCTAATCCGCAAGGCTAGCTAGGAAGAACGGCGCTCAGGCCGCCTGGCGACGGCGGCCCCACAGGAAGCCGAGCAGGCCCCACAGCAGCAGCGCCACGGCACTGACGGCTGCAACCTTGCAACCAAGGACCACCCAGGGACTGCTGTAGGTCATGCGGATCTCATGCTTGCCCGCCGGCACGGCGATAGCGCGCAGCGCGTAATCAGCACGCAGAATCTCGACCGGCTTGCCGTCTAAGGTGGCATGCCAATGGGGGTACCAAATTTCCGAGAGCGCCACCAGAGCCGGCCGCGGAGACTCGGTGGTGATGGTCCAGTGGTCGGGATCCGCATTCTCCCAAACCACCTTGCTGGGAGCCGGAGTACGAGCTGATGCCCCGACCAGCGACCTGGCAACCGGGTCCTTAGCCGTCTCGGAAGGATCCAGCAGGACCTGCGTGCGGTACGGGAAGGAGGGATCGAGGATCTTGGCCAGCTGTTCCTCCAGAGGCGTCTCACTTACCGAGCCCACTAGGCGGATGTGCGGCAGCACCGAACGATTGGGAGCGATCCCCAGCGGCGCGCTCTGATCCTTGCCAGCACGATAGACGAGGTACTTCACGTTGAGCAGATCTAGCGTACGACTGCCTTCGATGGTGCCGTCTGGATACTGACGCAACCCCGTCAAGACACGCTTGTAGTCGTCGCTGCGGAACTCGCGCTCATAAGAAAGTTCGTTGTCGGCAAAGCCGCCGGCGGACTGGATGTCATAAAGCATGAAACTGCCGGAATTGAGCGCTCCGGGAAGATCCATGGCGCGCCAAGTCCCGTGATCGGTGCGCAGCGAAGCAACGGTGGGATCTTCTGCGTAGTAGTCATTGTAGGAATAGGTCTCGATGAACTTCCCGGAAAGCGGAAAGAGATCAATCGCGAGGGAGAGCAGGAAGACCCCGATCACGAACGGTCTCTTGACCTTGCCATCCATCCACAGCGAGGCCACCAGGAGAAGTCCGCCCGCAAGGATCGCGGAACGGATCGCCCCAACCTGGAAGGCCCCAGCATTTTGCGCCCAGACCTGATCCGCCTTGACACCGCCCCCACCAAAGATCGAGGTCCAGATCGAATAGGCGGTATCGGGCAGCATGCCCATAACAAGAAGGATTCCCGCCGTGACAGCTGCCGCGACAAGCAAATTCTTGCGCACCTTCTCGCGTCGTGCAGTGGCCCAAGAGTCAATGCCTTCCATCGCTTTGAACCACATCGCGGTAAGAGCGCAAAGCGCCATTGCCCACCAGAACATGATCATACTTGGAGCGCGGAAGTTGCGAATACCGGGAACCGCAATGTGCTTACCGTTGTCGAGGTCAATGCCGTAGAGGAGACGATAGAAGGGAGTCTCAGCACCAAGAGCATTCAGAAGCGCAAGGATACCGACCCCCGCCCAGAACCAGCTCCAGCGATTTCGGAGGGCCACAGCAGCGGCAATGCCCAGCGCCGTCACAGTAATGCCGGCGTATTCGCTGTTGAGCTTGAAGGGATTGTGCCCCCAGTAGTTCTCTTTGATACCGCAGAATTCCGGAACGACAAGCGATGCCGTCTCTTCCCAGTGGATCGACCAACTTGTCGCATGCTCATAGGTCGTTTTCTCAGCCGTATTGCGGACCGAGAACGCCTTGGTGTACTGCATTGGCGGATAGAAGATCGGCATGGCAAGGCCAATGCCCAGGAGGATCGCCACCCAGAAGGCGAGGAACTTCCGCCCGATGGCGAGAATTCCCTCCTTCTCCTTCCACATTTCCCAAAGCCGCCAAAGCAGGTAGAAGAAAAACCCAATCAAGATGTAGTAGACCGTCTGCAGATGGGACGTGAGGACCATCATCCCGAGAATCGCCGAAAGTCCTATCGGGTGCCACCAGCGCCCCTCCTTGGAAAGGAGCTTGATGAGGCAGTGAAGCGCAAGCGGGAGCCAGGCCATAATGAAAACCTTGGCAGTGTGCCCGGCGTGCATCGTCGAGATAAAGTTCAGGTTGAGCATATACGCCACAGCAACTGCCGTCGCGCTCCAACGCTCAAGACGAAACGACTTGCGGAAGAGCACCAGCGCCCCGAGTCCGGCAAGCAAGGTGTGCGTCCAGAAAAGCAGTCCAAGTATCCGAGTGGCCTTGGCAAGAAAGACCATCAGCACGAAGCCCGGATAAAGGATGTCTCCAAAGATGGCGTCAAGAGTCGGCATGCCCGAGAGCGTCCAGGGATTCCAACCGTAGACGGTGAAGCGATGCAGCATCTCCGACATGCGGACATAGTTGAAATAGCCGCCAATCTGATCCGAGCCATAGAACATCTGGTCGGTTGTGAGGAACTTCAAGAAAGGAATGGTGCCCATCACCAGAAGCAGGGCAACCGGAAGCAACCAGGGTTTCAATTTTTGGACAAATCGCGACATATCATTCCCCATCTGGAGCGGATTTGGAACCTAAGGCCGGAAAGCATAGGAATCCCCCACGGCGCTCGGACAGGGAGAGGCCGGCTTTTTCTAGATCCATGCGGTAATTTTTCATTCAGAATATCCTTCGAGGGTTCCATGAAGTTCGGCACACCACTCTCTCCTTCCGCCATCCGCGTCCTTCTCCTAGGCTCCGGAGAACTGGGCAAAGAAGTCATCATCGCCCTGCAGCGCCTAGGTTGCGAAGTGATCGCCGCCGACCGCTACCCGAACGCCCCCGGGCATCAGGTGGCCCACCGCTGTCACGTACTAGACATGACCGATGCCGCCGCCGTCCGCGCCTTGGTGGAAGCCGAGCGCCCACACCTCATCGTTCCCGAGATCGAAGCCATCGCCACCGAAGAGCTTGAGCGCATCGAGGCCGATGGACTCGCCCAGGTGATCCCCACCGCCCGCGCCACGCGCCTCACCATGAACCGCGAAGGCATCCGCCGCTTGGCTGCCGAATCCGAAGGTCTTCCCACTTCCCCCTACGCTTTTGCCAGCTCCCTGGAAGAGCTGCGGGCCGCCATTGAAGGCGGCATCGGCTATCCCTGCGTGGTAAAGCCAGTGATGTCCTCTTCCGGCAAAGGACAGTCGGTGGTACGCTCGGCCGAAGGCATCGCAACCGCCTGGGACTATGCCGGCAAGGGCGGCCGCGTCGATCAAGGGCGCGTCATCGTCGAGGGCTTTGTCGATTTCGACTACGAAATCACTCTGCTCACGGTGCGTGCCGCCCAGGCCGACGGCACCACCGGAACCTTTTTCTGCGAGCCGGTGGGCCACGTGCAGGTGAACGGCGATTACGTGGAAAGTTGGCAGCCGCAACCGATGTCGTCCGAGGCTCTCTCCCGCGCCCGCGACATTGCCGACCGCATCACCACCGCTCTTGGTGGCCGCGGTCTTTTCGGCGTGGAGCTCTTCGTCAAGGGCGGCCAAGTCCTGTTCTCCGAAGTAAGTCCACGCCCCCACGACACCGGCATGGTCACCATGGCCACTCAGCGCCTTTCAGAATTCGAACTGCACGCCCGCGCCATCCTCGGGCTCCCCGTAGACACCACGCTCTTGCGACCCGGCGCCAGCGCCGTGATTTACGGTGGTTGCGAAGCTGAAGGCATCGCCTTCGAAGGCGTGGACGAGGCTTTGCGGGTGCCGGAATCTGACCTGCGGCTCTTCGGAAAGCCCCGTGCCTTTGTCAAGCGCCGCATGGGCGTGGCTCTTTGCACCGCAGACGATATCGAGACCGCTCGACAGCGCGCCAAGCTCTGCGCCGGAAAAGTGCATCCCATCGCCAACTGAAGCTCCATCATCCGCGGTCTGCCAATGGCCATTTTTGCTATTGTCTGCTAATTGCAAAGGAGTGCTGCCCATGTACCTACCTACCATCATTGAGACAACCGGACGCGGCGAACGCGTCTATGACATCTATTCGCGCCTCTTGAAGGAGCGCATCATCTTTCTCGGCACCCCCATCGATGACGATGTGGCCAATGCCGTGATTGCTCAGCTCATGTTCCTGGAATATGAAGATCCTGACAAGGACATCACCATCTACGTCAACAGCCCCGGGGGCTCGGTGTCAGCGGGTCTTGCCATCTACGACACCATGGTCCACGTCCGTCCCGACGTGAGCACCATTTGCATAGGTTCTGCCGCCAGCATGGGGGCAGTCCTTTTGGCTGCAGGTACCAAGGGCAAGCGCTACATCCTGCCCCACAGCCGGGTGATGATCCACCAGCCGGCCGGCGGCGCCACCGGACAAGCCGTCGATATCCAGATCACCGCCAAGGAGATCATCAAGATCAAGACTCAGCTCACCGACATCCTAGTCAAGCACACCGGCAAGGAGCGTTCCGTCCTAGAAAAGGACACCGACCGCAACTTCTACATGAACGCCGAGGAGGCCATTGCCTACGGCTTGGTGGATAGCGTACTGACCCGGGATGTCAAGGGCGCATGAGTCGGCCTCGCAGCTATGCCAAGGTCCGCTGCTCGTTCTGCGGAAAAGCTTCTGAGGAGGTGACCCGCATGGTCACCGGACCGGGCGTGCACATCTGCAACGAATGCGTCGCCATGTGTTCTGACATCCTCAAGGAGACCTCAGAAGCTGACGGCACCGGCACCAAGGACAAGCGCAAGCTGCCCACTCCCTCGGAGCTCCACGCCCACTTGGACGAATACGTGATCGGCCAGGAGCACGCTAAGAAGGCCCTTTCGGTGGCGGTCTACAACCACTACAAGCGCGTCTTCAAAGCTCCGGCCAAGAACGGCGTGCAGGTGGACAAATCGAACGTGCTCCTGATCGGCCCCACCGGCAGCGGCAAGACGCTGATGGCCCAGACCATCGCCAAGTTCCTGCAGGTTCCCATCGCCATCGCCGACGCCACCATCCTCACCGAGGCAGGCTACGTGGGAGAGGATGTGGAAAACATCCTGGTGCGGCTGCTGCAGGCGGCCGACTACGACGTGGAGGCCGCCCAGCGCGGCATCATCTTCATCGACGAGGTGGACAAGATCGCCCGCAAGGGCGGTGGCAATCCAAGCATCACCCGCGACGTCTCAGGCGAAGGCGTCCAGCAGGCGCTTCTCAAGATCCTCGAGGGCACGGTGGCTTCTATCCCCCCCAAGGGCGGGCGCAAGCACCCGGAGCAAAACCTCATCCAGATGGACACCCGCAACATCCTCTTCATCTGCGGTGGCGCCTTTGAAGGCTTGGAGAAGATCGTCGGGACGCGTATGCACACTAGCCAGCTGGGCTTTTCGGCCCAGGTGCGCTCGCGCCACGATCGCGAAACCATGGCTCTGTTGCGCCAGACCGAACCGGAAGATCTCATCCAGTTCGGACTCATCCCGGAACTGATCGGCCGCGTGCCCATGATCGTATCCCTGGAAGAGCTCGATGAAGACTCACTTTTGCGCATTCTGGTGGAGCCCAAAAATGCCATCACCCGACAGTTCGAGCATCTGCTCTCGCTGGACAAAATCAAGCTCTCCTTTCAGGAGGAGGCGCTGCGCGAGGTGGTGCGCACCACCATCGCGCGCAAGACCGGTGCCCGCGGACTGCGCGCCGTACTGGAATCCACCTTGCTTGAAACCATGTACGCCGCCCCTGACCTCAAGGACGTGCGCGAAATCGTGGTGACGCGAGAAGCCGTGCAAGGCAAGGCCCCCCCTCTCCATGTGGAAGGCAAGGCCGGTTCGCGCCAGAACAGCGCGGCATGAGTTCTCCGGAAGGAGACTTTGCAGCCTTCCATCCGGCCCACGCTTTCGCGCGGGAAGAACTGTTGGATCTCGTCCTGGACCCATCCCCAGCACCACGGAAAATTCTGCTGCAAGGCCCGGCAGGCGTCGGCAAGCACCATCTGGTGCAGAGCCTGAAAAAGGCGCTGCCCTCGGCAGAGATTGCCCTGTGCGAGACCGGCGCGAATCGTTCCTCCTCGGGTCTCACCATCTGGATCGCGCGCGGCTCCGTCGCAGATCGCACCCTTGCCGAACTGCCGCGCATTCTCCTGCGCGGCTTTTCCAAATACGAGAAGCGTGTCCTGGCCCAAAGTTCCCTGGCCCCCGAAATCTGCACCGCTTTCGAGCTGACCCCGGCACCTTTCCTGACAGAATCTGTCTTAGAAACGTTGCTCTTCTCGGGGCCTCGCGAAAGCGGATGGCACGGCTTCGTGGAGCGCCTCGAGAAGCTCTGCCGACGCCGCGTCCGCACCGCCCTGACCACCACACAGCTCGATCCCGACTGGATCCGCGAGGTGCTCGGGGACGCAATTTTTCCTGATCTGACAATTTTTGACGAAAACATTCCCGGATGCGTCGCGGGCCTCATGGTTTCGTCCTGGGGCGGCGACATTGTCCGTGTCGAGGCCACCTGCCACCCGGGTGAGGGGTGTGTGACCATGACGGGAGCTGGGGCGCAGGCGGAGCAGGCTGCACGCCTTGCGCAGCTGCGTCTGATTACCCTCTCCGAGGGCCTCGACCGCTCCCGGGAGGCGATCTCATGCCTGGATTGGCACCTGCATGTAAGCGGCGCTGGCGGCCCCAAGGACGGAGTCTCGCTCGGCCTTGCCCTCCTGGTGGCGATGGCCTCCAGCCTGCTGCGCCGGCCAGTGGAACATTTGACCGCCTTCACCGGGGAGCTCACGCTTACGGGAGCTCTGCTTCCCGTAGGGCAGCTTACCGAAAAATTGCTGGGCGCCGAACGCGCCGGCTGCCGCAGCCTACTTTTCCCCAAAGTCCAGCAGGACGAGCTCCTCGGACTTTCCGAGGCGCGCCTGGAAACCAGGCTGCGCGCCGCCCTTCGGGACGAGGACGCCTTGGAAGCGCTGGGACTATGGAGACGATCATGACAGAATTTGTCAAAAACTTGGAATTCGTGCGCGGCCGCATCGCAGCCGCCGCGCACGCCTGCGGACGCGATCCGAAAGAGATCACGCTCGTGGCCGTGAGCAAGCGCCACCCACGGGAACGCATTCTGGAGGCGCAAGCAGCCGGACTCCGCGACTTCGGCGAGAACTACGTGCAGGAGGCGCTCGGGAAGTTTCCCGTCGCAGAGGCGCGCCTGCACTTCATTGGGCCGCTGCAGCGAAACAAGGTGCGCAAGATTTTGCCGCTTGCCTTCCTGATCCACGGTGTGGGGAGTCTTTCCGTGCTGGAAGCGGCTGAGCGCATCGCCGGCGAACTGGGCCTGACACGCGATCTTCTGCTGCAACTTCATCTCACGGGCGAAGCCACCAAAAGCGGCTTCGACCTTTCCGAGTTCCGAGCCCTGCTTCCCGACCTCGCAAAACTCCAGCACGTGCGGGTGCGCGGCCTCATGTGCATGGGCCCCTTGGACGGCGGCTCCGAAGCAGCGCGACCGGTCTTCGCCCACGCTCACAAACTTTTAGGAGAGCTGCGCCAGGCGATTCCGACGGCTGACATCCTCTCCATGGGCATGTCCGAAGATCTTGAGACCGCCATCGCTGAAGGCTCCACCATGGTGCGCGTGGGCACCGCGCTCTTCGGGGCCCGCACCGAGGTGCCTTGATGGGCTTTCGTTCTTTCGTGCGCGAGTGGATCTTCCTCTTCGGCTACGCAGGACTTTTTGCCCTGCTCTGCTACGCGCTCCTCTCGGGGATGCGCATCACTCGCGGCAACACCTTCCTGCACGCCTTGGAGGTCCTGACGCGTCCAGCCCTTGATCCCGTTCGACGCCATCTGCCCCGCCCGTTCGGCTGGGATCTTTCGCCGCTTGCGGCCTTGCTTCTGGCCTGGATCGGATTCCTGGCCGTGCGCTATCTCCTCTCCTGACACATCCTCCTCGGAGCCCATCTTGAACATCACTCCCATCGACATCCGCAAGCAGGAATTCCGCCACACCTTCCGCGGCTACGACCCCGAAGAAGTCCGCGCCTACCTCGACGCCGTGGCCTCTGAGCTCGAAGAGCTCAAGCACGAGACCCAAACCGCTCGCGAGGCGGCCAAGCTCCTGGAAGAGCGCCTGGGCCACTACCGCCTGATCGAGCAGAACCTCCAGGATGCCGCCCTCACGGTACAGAAGGCCCTGGACGAAACGCGGCGCCAGGCCGAGAAGGAAGCCGAACTCATCCTGCGCGACGCCCAGCAGCAGGCTCAGGCCGACGCCCGCGAGCTCCACGACCACGTAGCCCACCTCAAGGCCGACATCGCCGCCCTGGAACTCCAGCGCCAAAGCCATTTCGCCCGCCAGCGCGCCCTTCTGAAAAGCCAAGCCGACTTTCTCGAGGCTATGGAAGCCGACGCCAAGATCGCTGGCGCGTGAACCTGCGCCACGTCTCCGGAAAGGAATTCCTCTCCGAACCCCAGGAGGCGGCGTGGGACCTTTCGCCTTGGCTGGAGCTATGCTCCCGCATCGATACCTGGACAGAGAAGGCGTTTGCCCATCTTGACGGCCATTACCAGTGCCGTCGCGGCTGCCATCACTGCTGCCGCCGTATCAGTTCGCTCTTGCCGGTGGAATGGGCGGCCCTCCAGCAAGCGGGCGCGATTCCCGCTGCCGACGGAGGCCTTCGCTCGGATCTCCATCCCGACGAACCCCTTTGCGGCCTGCTGGCTTCGGATGGCTCGTGCCGCCACTACGCCTGGCGCCCGGTGATCTGTCGCACCCACGGGCACGCTTTGCTGCTCCATGAAAACGAGGAAGCCAGCGTCGATTTCTGTCCTTGGAATTTTCAGGACCTCGAAGAGCTCGGAGAAGAGGACCTGCTGGATGTCGAGCGACTCAACGAAGATCTGCTGCGCGCCAACGCCCTGTTCCTGCGCACGAGCTACCCATCGCGCCTTGCCGAACTTTGGCAATGGCGCATCGAATGGCAAGCCGATTCCTCCTGTGGGCGCTAGATTCTAGCCATGTCGTCCACTGGGCACAGCAACATCGCCGCGCGGCTACTGCATTTGGGAGTGCTGCTGCGACGACGCAGCCTGGATGCCCGCAAGATCCTGGAGCAGTTGAGCAATACGGTTTTCCCCTCAACGCTTCCAGAATTTCGCAATGCTCTTTCCGTAGCTCTGGTGAATGTCGATTACGAGCACGCCGAAGCAATCTTTGCACCCGCCCAGGCGTGGGCTCTTGAACACCACGATCCCCAATGGACACCGAGCGAATATGTCTCCACCAGGCCTCGCGTGTTGGTGATCGAAGACGAGCCCATGGAGATTGAACTGCTTTCCCAGATCCTTCCAGACGTGGAGCTACTCGCTTGCCAGAATGGATTGGAAGGTCTGCGCATCGCCTCTTGGGAAGCACCGGATCTGGTCCTGTTGGACGTTGGACTGCCCGACATCTCCGGCTGGGAAGTGCTGCGGATCCTGCGCGAGGAGCCGCGCACCCAACGCGCCTTGACCATCTTCCTCACCGGCGCCGATAGCGAAGAAAATGAAGCGCGCGGCCTGGAAGCCGGCGCCATCGACTACATCACCAAGCCCATCCACCCATCCATTGTCCGTTCTCGCATCTTCAATCATTTGGAGCTGAAGCGCCATCGGGACTTCTTCGAGCAATTGGCCCATCTGGACGGGCTCACGAGCCTAGCCAACCGCCGCCGCTTCGATACCCATCTGGAGGCCGAATGGCAACGGGCAGTTCATATCGGTGCCCCTATCTCGCTCGTCATGGGCGATCTGGATCGCTTCAAGCTCTTCAATGACAATCAGGGGCATCTGGCTGGCGATGATTTGTTGCGCCGCGCCAGTCAAGCATTTCAAGAGGTCCCTCATCGGCCAGCCGATCTGCTGGCCCGCTATGGCGGCGAGGAATTCGCCTGCATTCTTCCCGACACCGGCCTTGCCGGTGCCCTCTTGGTTGCCGATCGTATGCGTCGCGCCTTAGAGCAGTTGCAAGTCGCCCATCCCCAAAGCATTCATGGCATCGCCACCGTGAGCTTTGGTGTCTCCACCTTGCACCCCCAAGAAGGCCAGGAAGCCAGCGACCTGATCGCCGATGCCGACCACTGGCTCTACAAGTCCAAGGATCGCGGCGGCAACATCGTCACCAGCGTAGAATCCGGCGGTTCCGACACCACCGCCATCCACAAACTGTTGCTTGCCGACTAGCGCAACAGCAGGAACAGCGCCACGCCCAGCAGGAAGATGCCGTAGGCATTCTTAAAGAGGGCAGGCTTCAGGCCGATGGCGAGCTTGGTGCCAAAAAAGGTCCCCACCACTAGGCCGCCCACGATCCAGCCGACATTTCCCAGATTTAGGTCGCCGTGCCTGGCATAGACCAGCACGCCCGGCAGTCCCACCGGAAGCTGCAAAGCCGCAAGCGAGGTCCCCGTCGCTTCCTTGGGCTTGTAGTGGAAGATCCCCATGAGCATGGGGACCACCACGATGCCGCCCCCTTTGCCAA
>Ga0302217_10000107_pt1 | contig 21443 bp, 13 predicted proteins | sample II_Fen_N3_3_FD_198779 | JGI IMG/M metagenome (GOLD analysis project Ga0302217, IMG submission 198779) | Peat permafrost microbial communities from Stordalen Mire near Abisko, Sweden - II_Fen_N3_3 | ecosystem: Environmental > Terrestrial > Soil > Wetlands > Permafrost | place: Sweden: Abisko... | reverse complement strand
TTGGTTTGAAGTAAACCGTGGCTTCGCCGTTGACCGCATCAATAGCGCCCGTCACCGGTTTGGTCATGGCCGCGTCGGTGTAGAACGTGCCATTGGTAGGCGTGCCGACGGTGAACGATTTCACGTCCGTCGGACTGTCTACGTCGGTGGCGGACAGCTTGACCGCGATACCTACGCTTGGATCTTCAGCACCGGTCGCAGCAGTTTCCGCAGCCACCGGCGCGTCGTTGACCGCAGTCACAATGATGGTGCCGTTGGCGGGAGCCGAGGTCAGCGGGTTGCTGCCGTCAGCGTTGCCGCCGTCGGTGGCGGTGTAGGTGAAGTCCGCGGTGCCGTGGAAGTTTTCGTTTGGTTTGAAGTAAACGGTCGCTTCGCCGTTGACCGCATCAATGGAACCGCTCACCGGTTTGGTCATCGCCGCATCGGTGTAGAAGGTGCCGTTGGTAGGCGTGCCGACGGTGAACGATTTCACGTCCGTCGGGCTGTCTACGTCGGTGGCGGACAGCTTGACCGCGATGCCTACGCTTGGGTCTTCAGCACCGGTCGCGCTAGTGGTTTCAGCCACCGGCGCGTCGTTGACCGCAGTCACGGTGATGGTGCCGTTGGCTGGAGCCGAGGTCAGCGGGCTACCGCCGACAGCAATACCGCCATCGGTGGCGGTGTAAGTGAAGTTCGCAGTGCCGTTGAAGTTTTCGTTTGGCTTGAAGTAAACGGTCGCTTCGCCGTTGACCGCGTCAATGGAACCGGTCACGGGCTTGGTCATGGCCGCATCGGTGTAGAACGTGCCGTTGGTTGACGTGCCGACGGTGAACGATTTCACGTCCGCCAGGCCATCTACGTCGGTCGCGCTCAACTTGACCGCGATCCCTACGCTTGGATCTTCAGCACCGCTCGCAGTCGTGTCCGCAGCCACCGGCGCATCGTTGACCGGGGTCACGGTGATGGTGCCGTTAGCCGGAGCAGACGTCAGCGGGTTGCTGCCATCAGCGTTGCCGCTGTCGGTCGCGGTGTAGGTGAAGTCCGCGGTGCCGTTGAAGTTCGCATTTGGCTTGAAGTACACCGTGGCTTCGCCATTGGTCGCATCAATAGCGCCCGTCACTGGCTTGGTCATGGCGGCGTCGGTATAGAACGTGCCATTGGTTGGCGTGCCGACGGTGAACGATTTCACGTTCGCCAGGCCATCCACATCGGTCGCACTCAGTTTGACCGCAATGCCCTGGGCCGAATCTTCAGCCCCCCCAGCTTCAACGACCGCTGCCACCGGCGCATCGTTAACCGGCGTCACCGTCACGTCCAACGTGCTGCTCGAACCGGTATTGGTGGTGTAGCCGATCTGCGGCACTTCACCGTTGTAATCCTTGACCGGGGTAAACGTATACGCGCCATCCGTACCGATGGTGATGGAGCCGACACCTTCGATAAAAGCGACTTTGCCTGCGGCATACGTGTTGCCGTCGACAGTAAACGTCGCGACGGTCAGCACATTGTCGATGTCGCTGTCATTGCTCAGCACGTTGCCAGTGGCAGCCTGATCCTCGACAACGGTGTTGGTGTCCGCGACCAGCACGCTCGGATTGTCGACAGCGACCACTGTGGTAGTGGCGGCTTCCGGGTTGATCGCCAGGTTTTCGTAGTTACCGCCGCTCGCAGCGGTGATGGTGGCGCTGATGCTCAGGTCTTTGCCGTCGGCCAGGTTCGCCGGCGTATCGACGCTGACGGTGCCCGTGCTTTTACCGGCTTCGATGGTGATGGTGGTGTTGTTGGACAGCGTGATGGTGACGTCGGTTTGCGCGGCGTTGCTCACGGTCGCGGTATAGACGATCTTGCCGCCCTCATCGACCGACGCGTTCGCGCTCAGCGTGACGGTGGTGGTGTCGATGGTGTCATTGACCTGCGTAACCGCCGGCGCCGGGTCGGTAGTAATGACCAGGTTGCCGCCGCCGGACGTGCCGGCGATGGTGGCGGAGATCGACGAGGCATCCAGGTAAGGCGTGTCATTGCCCGCGAACGTGACGTTCAGCGCGCCCGAGGTCTGGCCGGCGAGGATCACGACGGACAGGCCGTTGGACAAGGTGACGGTCAGGTCACTGGTCGGCGCCTGGGTGATAAACGCGGTATAGACAACGACGCCACCGGCTTCGGTGATGCTCGGCGTGGCGGTCAGGGTGATGGTGACGTCGCGCGCGGCAAGGCTGTTATTGGTAGCGGCGCTGAATTGACTGGCCGCGGCATCGGCAGCATTCAAGCCGGTCGTCGGATAACCAATGTTAGGGTTAACTGTGCCTGCGGTGGCCTCCAGCACGACAAAGCTGTGGCCGCCGCCCACGGCGCCGTCCGCGCCAGCGGCAGTTGGGCCGGCAGCTGCGGCTTCGAAGGTTTGGGTCGGGTCGGCACCGGCAGCGATGGCTTGCTGCAGTTCGGCAACGGAGGGTGCCGCCTGGGCAGTGGCGGCACTCAGGTCGGTCACCGAGTCAGGCGTGTTCGCACTCCATTGAGTGTCACGACCTACGTCAAGGGTGCGGCCATCGGCAAGCTCCAGCGACACGGAGCCAGCAGGACCGGTTTCCACCAGTTCCCCCGTGAACAAGCGATCCCCTTCTACCAGCAGGCGACGAATCCCTTCCGGGGATACCGCAAACACTTGACCGACAATGCTTTTGACGACCGCAACGCTGCTCATAAAAGACTCTCCGTGTATTACCGTTCAGGGGTATCCATCATGGAGACCGGCCTTTTTCTCTCGTGCCGATTCAATAGCTGGAGTACGTTGATCCCATATAAAAAAAATTTGGCGTCAATAATTTGTTGTTTTGCCCGGCAAATTACTTTTCCGTCAAGGTATTGACCTATTTGACGCCATCCTAAACAATCTGCCCGGTAATGTCACATTGATATTTAAGCGGCATCGCGACTTTCTGTTTGCACCGTCCAGCTCTTCTGACAAGCAGTGATTCCGGTTGCCACTCCAATGCACTATCCAAGTTTGTTGCGGTTTTTCAGGCAACCAATCCCCAGGGAAGAATCACAATGCGTTTGCACTTATTCAAAGCTTTGCCTTTTGCTCTAGCCGCCAGTTTCGTACAGGCTCAAACCCTGCCGGAGGCCATGCAGAAAGCGGTGGAAGTTCATCCGGAGATCCAATCGGGTGTCAATGCACGCATTGCTGCTGACTACCAAGTCGACGCAGCCAAAGGCGGCTACCTGCCTAAAGTCGACTTGCTGGGCGGTTATGGCCGTGAAAGCTCGGACAACACCACTACCCGCGCGGCCAGCAACAGCCACGATTGGAAAACCATGAACCGCGGCGAGTCGACCATTCGCCTGCAGCAAAACCTGTTCCAAGGTTTTGGCACCCAAAATGAAATCGGCCGCCAACAAGCCACCGCCAATTCCCGTGGCTATGCGCTGCTCAACACGACCGAGCGCACCGCCCTGACGGTCGCCCAGGTTTATCTGGATGTCTTGACCCGTCGCGAGATGGTGCAACTGGCAGAAGAAAACCTGAAAAGCCACGAACGTATTTTTGACCAGATCAAATTGCGCACCAGCCGTGGCGTCGGAAGAATGGCGGACATGGACCAGGCCGAAGCCCGTCTGGCTCAAGCTCGAAACAACCTGATCACCGAACAGACCAACCTGGCCGACGCCAATACCAACTATATGAGCGTGGTCGGCCAAGACCCTGACCAACTCGAAAAGCCACTGGGTATCGTGACCTTGCTGCCGGCCAGCCTGGATGAAGCACGCCGCCAGATGATTGCGGACAGCCCGGTATTGCGCTCTGCCGAATCGGATATCACCGCCGCTGAAAAGCAGTACGAATCCGCCAAGGCGACTTTCTACCCGCGCTTTGATGCCGTGCTGCAACGTTCGGCCAACGACAACATCGCCGGCGACCCAGGCCATGACAACAGCTATTCCGCCATGCTGAACATGCAGTTCAACCTGTTCAACGGCGGCAGCGACAAGGCCAACCTGCAATCCAAGGCCTCCCAGGCTACCCAGGCGCTGGATATCCGCAACAACGCCCTGCGTCAGTTGAACGAAGAGCTGGGCCTGGCGTGGAACGCCTACAACAACGCCACCCAGCAAGTGCCGATCGCACAGGAATACGTGGACCGCAGCACGCGAGTACGCACCTCGTATCAACAGCAGTTCAGCCTCGGTGAGCGTACACTGCTCGACTTGCTCGACAGCGAGAATGAACTGTTCACCGCTCAGCAGCGTCTGGCGCAGATCAAAAACCTGCAGCTATACACGCAGTATCGAATCAAGGCCGACATGGGCCAACTGCTGAGAAGTCAGGGCGTGGTAGCGCCGATGGCATCGGTTGTGCAGAACGATATTAAACCGTCGGTAAACCTGCCAGGGATGAACTGATTCTTGACGGCGTTGGACCACTCAACTGCAGTAAGAGAGAGTCAGCTTGGATTCTGAAATAGGTGTGGCGCAACTCAACCATGACCCGCGCAGTCAGCATGACGACCCTTTGCTGGATGGGTTGTTGACACTCTGTTCACTGCATTACAAACCCGCCAGCCGCGCGATGCTGACCACTGGGCTGCCACTGGCGGCCCAGCGTCTGAGCGCCGAGTTGCTGCCGCGCGCAGCCGCTCGGGCGGGTTTGCAGGGCCGGTTGCTGCAACGCAAGCTGGAACAGATTCCATCCATCGCGCTGCCCGCCATGCTGCTGCTCAAGGAAGGGCGCAGCGCGGTGCTGTTGGGATGGGACGGCGACACGGCGCGCCTGCTGCTCAGCGAAAGCGACGGCGGCGAAGTACACGTCGCCCGTGAAGTCTTGAGTCAAGATTACAGCGGTCGGGTATTTTTCGCCCAACCGCAGCATAAATTTGACATCACCAGCGGCACGCTGATCCCGCGCGCACGCTCGTGGTTTCGAGACACCCTCAAGCGCTCGCGCTGGCTCTACGCCGATGCGATCGCCGCGAGCCTGGTGATCAACCTGATCGCCCTGGCCGCACCGCTGTTTGTGATGAACGTGTACGACCGCGTAGTCCCTAACCAAGCCACCTCGACCCTGTGGGTGCTGGCTATTGGTATCTGCGGCGCCTACCTGTTCGACCTGCTGCTCAAGAGCCTGCGCAGTTTATGCCTGGACCTGGCGGGCAAAAAAACCGACCTGATCATTTCCGCGACGCTGTTCGAGCGCATCGTGGGCATGGCGATGAAAGTACGCCCGGCACGGGTCGGCAGCTTTGCGCAGAACATCCATGAATTCCAGGGGATGCGCGATTTCCTCACCTCGCTGACCCTTGCGAGCCTGATCGACCTGCCCTTTACCCTGATCATCCTGGTGGTGATCGCCATGCTCGGCGGCCACCTGGTGTGGATTCCGATCATCGCCTTCCCGCTGGCCCTGGGTATCGGCCACATGCTGCAAAAACCGCTGACTGCGACACTGGAGCGCACCATGGCCCTGGGCGCCGAGCGCCAGTCGAGCCTGATCGAAACCCTCGCCGGGCTCGATGCGGTCAAGGTCAATAACGCAGAAAGCGAACGCCAGTATCAATGGGAACATACCATTGGCACCCTCAGCCGCCTGGAACTGCGGGTTAAGGTGCTATCCGGCCTGGCCATGAACATCACCTTGCTGATCCAGCAAGTGGCCGGCGTGGCGATGATCATTTTCGGCGTATACCAGATCATTGATGGCGCCCTCAGCATGGGTGGCCTCGTCGCCTGCTACATGCTCAGCGGCCGCGCACTGGGCCCGCTGGCCCAACTGTCGGGCCTGCTGACGCGTTACCAGCAAGCCAAGGTCACGATGGTGTCGGTCGACCAGATGATGGAGTTGCCGCAAGAACGCAACTACGACGAACGCCCGCTCAGCCGCAAGGCACTGCAAGGCGCGATGACGTTCCGCGAAGTCGACTTCACCTACCCGAACCAACAAACCCTGGCGCTGCGCGGCATCAACCTGAATGTAAAGCCGGGCGAGAAGATCGGCATCATCGGGCGCAGCGGCTCGGGTAAAAGCTCGCTGGCCAAACTGCTGGTCGGTCTTTACCAGCCGGATTCGGGCTCGTTGCTGGTCGATGGCGTGGACATTCGCCAGATCGATGTCAGCGAATTGCGCCATAACATCGGCTATGTGGCCCAGGACATCCAACTGCTGGCCGGCACCTTGCGCGACAACCTCGTCTCGGGCGCGCGCTACGTGGATGATGAAATGGTGCTGCAAGCCGCAGAACTTGCCGGCGTGCATGAATTTGCCAGGCTGCATCCGCAAGGTTACGAGCTGCAAGTGGGCGAACGCGGGCAAAACCTCTCCGGCGGCCAGCGACAAAACGTCGCCCTCGCCCGTGCGTTGCTGTTGAACCCACCGATCCTGCTGCTGGACGAACCGACCAGCGCCATGGACAACACCGGCGAAGAGCGCCTGAAACAGCGCTTGCAGTCGGTCATCGAAAACAAGACGGTGATTCTGGTTACGCACCGCGCCTCACTGCTGAGCCTGGTGGATCGCCTGCTGGTGATCGACCGTGGCCAGATACTCGCAGACGGTCCAAAAGCGGCCGTTATGGAAGCACTGAAAAAGGGGCAAATCAGTGTCGCTTAATTCCGGCCCACGCCGTTTGAAAGACGTCATCTTCGGCTATTTCAGGGGCACCGACTCGCTCGAAGACCAACCCTTGCCCGAAGTCGAAAAAGCCCTGGTCGACGACGCCCCGCGCATCGTGCGCCTGACCATTTGGGGCGTGATCGGCTTCTTCGTATTCCTGCTGCTGTGGGCACACTTTGCGATCATCGATGAAGTGACCAAAGGCGAAGGCAAGGCGATCCCCTCCTCGCGCATCCAGAAGATCCAAAACCTGGAAGGCGGCATCGTCGCCCAGATCTATGTGCATGAAGGGCAAATCGTCGACGCCGGTGCGCCGCTGGTACGCCTGGACGACACACGCTTTGCCTCCAACGTCGGCGAAACCGAAGCCGACCGCGTGGCCATGGAGCTGCGTGTGGAGCGCCTCAGCGCAGAAATCGAAAATCGCCCCCTGAATATCACCGAAGACGCGCGCAAAGCGGTGCCCAATCAGGCCTCGAACGAAGAGTCGCTGTACCTGAGCAGGCGCCAGCAACTGTCGGACGAAATCGGCGGGCTGCAACAACAACTGCTGCAACGCCAGCAGGAACAGCGTGAATTTGCGTCCAAACAGGAGCAATACCGCAACAGCCTGAGCCTGCTGCGCCAGGAGATCAGCATGTCCGAACCGCTGGTACAACAGGGCGCGATCTCGCCGGTAGAAGTGCTGCGTCTCAAGCGCTCCGAAGTGGAAACCCGCGGCATGCTCGACGGCACCACCCTGGCCATCCCCCGCGCCCAGGCCGCCATCAACGAAGTGCAACGCAAAATCGACGAGACCCGCGGCAAATTCCGCAGCGAAGCCCTGGGTCAACTGAATGAAGCGCGCACCAACCTGAGCAAGGCCCAGGCCACATCCAAAGGCCTGGAAGACCGCGTCAGCCGCACCATGGTCACCTCGCCCGTGCGCGGTATCGTCAAGCAAATGCTGGTCAACACCGTGGGTGGCGTGATCCAGCCCGGCAGCGACATCGCCGAAGTCGTACCGCTGGACGACACCTTGCTGGTAGAAGCCAAGATCCGCCCGCAAGACATCGCCTTCCTGCACCCCGGCCAGGAAGCGATGATCAAATTCACCGCCTACGACTACACCATCTACGGCGGCCTCAAAGGCAAACTCGAACAGATCGGCGCCGACACCGTGATGGATGAAGAGAAGAAGAACACCTTCTACATCATCAAACTGCGCACCGACCGCAGCCACCTGGGCACCGACGACAAACCCCTGCTGATCATCCCCGGCATGGTGGCCTCCGTGGACATCATCACCGGCAAGAAGAGCATCTTGAGCTACCTGCTCAAGCCAATCATCAAGTCCCGTGCAGAGGCCATGCACGAGCGCTGATCGGGGCATTTTGTTGCTGGAACAGCAGGTAAATGCGGGGCAATGTGCGAAAACTTGGGTTTTCGCAAAAATAGTCAGATTTCAGGGGTTTACAGAACTTTTCCAGCCGCTATAATCGTCGCCCTAACACGCCGGTATAGCTCAGTTGGTAGAGCAACTGACTTGTAATCAGTAGGTCCCGGGTTCGACTCCTGGTGCCGGCACCATTTAAAACAAAGGCTCGCAGCTATGCGGGCCTTTTGTTTATCTGAAATACGTAACAACGCACGTAACAAAGGCCTCCAGCAACTGCTGTCTGACTACGTAAGGACACGTCCATGTCATGGTTTGATACCAATCTAAGCTTCCTTTCTCCTGGATGGGTCGGCTCATTGATTGGGCTGATTGGCGTGCTAGGTGGCGTGATCGCCTACTTCCGCTCGCGAAAGCGAACGAGCTTAAGTTTTGCGTACCTCGGTGAACATCTGCTGGGTAGCGAGTCCGCCGCTCTACCTGAAGGGATAAGTGTTCAGTATTGCGGAGAGGATATTCCTCGCCTGACTCGGTCTGTAATCGTCCTCTGGAACAGCGGCGAGAACACGATATTGGGTACCGATGTGGTTGATATCGACCCACTTCGATTCTCCGTCGGAACAGATGGCAAACTGTTGTCTGCGTCAATTTTGAAAGCGAGCCGGCCGGTGAACGATTTCAGAATAAGGCACCCCTCCGCGCAAGCACCAAATGAAGCGGTCGTAGAATTAAATTATTTCGATTCGAAGGACGGTGTGGTCGTAGAGATCTTGCACACCAGCACAAGCAAGCATCCAGACATAAAAGGAACAGTACGAGGCCTTCCGACGGGTTTAAAATCTTTAGGCCGAATGTCCCGCTCTCCTGACCTCATCAAACGATTAGGCCCACGTCGTTGGTTCCCGAATTTCTTTATCGGTTTGACTATCTGGCTTCCAATGATCATCGGAGTGACGTTCATGCTCACTGCGGTGTTCGGAAGCCCCGAAACGCTAAGTTTGGTAATGACTTTCAACGTTGAGAAGACGAGTACTGCTGTGATGGCAATAGGCGTTTTTTACTCAATCCTGGGGTTGATTCCTCTTTATCTTTTTCGGCGAAAACATCCTAAAAACCTCCACATCGAAGCGCTCGAGTGATCAGGCAGCCGTCACCTTGGGGTGCCATGATCGACGGCAGGACAAGCAAAAGATCCGGAAACGGATGCTGAATCGTCAATATGTCCCGGTTGGACTAATGGCGCCTGTGACGTTTGAAAAAGGGCTCACAGCCACTCAGCCCCTTTTCCCCATACGTAACAAACGCTTTCTTGGCAGACACGTGGCTGCGCCGGGGCGCGCGAAGGGGAAATAGGGGTCTGACCCCGTTTTTACGCCGCCGCATAGCTGACGCCGTTGGCAAGGGGAAATAGGGGTCTGGAAATAGGGGTCTGACCCCGTTTTTACAGGCTATCAAGGACTGGAGCCTCGCAGGCCCGTCGACCTCTGACCTGATGATCAGCTACCACCTCAAGCGCGGCGATGGGGAATCGGCGCTGGCGATGATCGACAAGGCCGAACGCAACCTGGGCTAGGAAGAACTGTTCATCACCGAGAAGTTGCTGGCCAACCAGCAATTGCAGAACGCGCAGCAGGTGCAAACCGTGCGGCGCAAGTGCGAGCAATACCCGACCCGCAAGGCAAACTGCAAGAAACTGGCGCCGGCCAAAGCCTGAGGTTGACCCACCGACATAAAAAAACCCCGAACCAGTCGGGGTTTTTTATCGCCTGCAATCAGGCGCGACGCCGGATCAATTAGAAAACGTTGATCGGGTAGTCGGCGAACAGGCGGAATTCGTTACCGCCTACGTTGTAGTCACTGGCGTTGTTGGAAACGCGCAACCACGAGGCACGAGCACGCAGGCTCAGGTCTTTGGCTGGGCCGCTCTGGACGATGTACTTGAACTGGTTCCAGATTTCACGCTCGGTGCCATCGCCGCGGCCGCTGCCGTCGTCGATGTTGGTACCGCGGACGTAAGCCACGTTGTAGGTCAAGCCAGGGACACCGAAGGTAGCGAAGTCGATGCCGTAGGCCGCTTGCCACGAACGCTCGTCCTTGCCGTTGAAGTCGGACCAGTAGGAGTTGGCCAGCAGGATGGTGTTGCCACCGTCGCCGATGCCGCCAGCGTTGCGGTAGCCGCCGTACAGGTAGCCGGTGTCGCCGGTGCTGCGCTGGTGAGCGACGGTGAAGCTGTGCGGGCCGACAGCCCACGTGGCGCCCAGGCTCCAGATTTTGTTGTCGCGGGCGTCCGCATCACCTTGGTTTTCCAGGGCGAAGCTGCGATCCAGCTTGGTTTTGTAGCCGTTGAAGTCAAACGTCAGCGACTGCTTTTCTGGCAGGGCCAACACGTAGTTGACGTTGACGTATTGCTTCTTCAGCACGTCCTGCATGTCGGAGGCGTACAGCGCTGCCGACAGGCTTTCGGTGAATTTGTAGCTACCACCGATGTAATCGATGCTTTTCAGACGGCCACTGTCGGTACCTTCGGCGCTCTTACGCGCTTCTTTGGTGAAGTGACCGCCATCCAATTGCAGACCTTCGATCTCTTTGGAAACGATCGAGGTACCGGTGTAGGTTTCCGACAACAGACGAGAGTTGTCGTAAGCCAGCACGGGCACGTTCGGGAACTGGTCACCGTACTTGAGCACAGTGTTGGAAAGGCGGAACTTCACCGCCGCGCCGCCTTTGGCCAGGTCGTTGGCGGCTGAGCCGCTGTCGCCTTGCTTGAAGAAGTCGATACCGCCCGCGCCGCTGCGGCCTTTACCGCCGTCCAGGCGAATGGCGTACTGGCCAATCACGTCCACACCCACACCGACGGTGCCTTGGGTGAAGCCGGACTCAAACTTACCGATGAAGCCCTGGCCCCATTCGGCTTTGTCTTGCTTGCCGTTCTTGTAGTCACGGCTGATGTAGGCGTTACGTGCTGCGATGTTCAGATGGCTGTCTTCAACGAAACCCTTGGATTGTTCCTGGTCGTTTGCCATTGCTGTCGATGCGCTCAAAATCCCCAGAGCGATCAGACTCATCCGTTGTTTCAACATTTTTTTTATTCCTTATTACTGATTGAGTACGCACTACGACACCAAGCTCCTTATTGCTGTTTTGGTGTCGACTTTTTCCGAAAAAAAGAAAGCCCGCGGACGACTGAACTGCCGCGGGCCTTTTTTTATTGGTTGAGTCATGGCTGTTAGCCACAGGCGTTGGACGCAATGCTAGTCTCGCGTTGAACTATGTGTCAATTTCGCTAATCGTCTGTATTTAGGCAAAAAAATTCTAAGCCACGGCCTACAACGCTTTAGCCATCGCCTGGAAATCTCATCCATACAGAAAAAATACATATTTAGTAACGTATTTTACAAGTCACACGTTTGGGAATACATAACGCATGCAAGTTGAAATGGGCGCTTGCGCGCGATCGGTGTCGGTCAGCCACTTATTCAGTGGAGGGCACACCGCAATGGCGAGCACGCTCACTCGCACATTTTTGATAGGCGCGTTTCTAGTTGTGCATCAATTCGCACAATGCATGCACTTCATCCTCGCTGAAAAAACCAGCCGGGTAGCGCTCACTCATCACACTGCGTAAATCTGGCTGCTGCCTGATCTGCCGTGAGCCGTGCGTCTTCAACCAGAGCGCCAGCGCATGGATTTCGTCACTGTTGACCCGCACGGGGTGGAACGTGCGCGTGTGCATCACGTTGATATTGGCATTCATTTCAGCGCTCTCTCCTACTGCGTGAGCGGCTAACTTACTCAAGGTTTATGACAGAACTGCGCAGTCATCACCGTGGGCCACTGTGACAATGCCAATACAAGAGCTATGCCAATGTGCCGTGTTTATAGGCAATCGGACACAAAAAAGCCCACGGCCTTACGGGGCCGCGGGCTTGCTGTGAACGCTAAAACCGGCTGGCGTCCGGTCGCCGTTCCGGCGTTGTTACAACTGCACTCAATTTTTCTGCGGGGCAGGCTGTTGTTGGGTCAGGCAATGGATATTACCCCCACCCAGTAACAGTTCGCGGCCCGGCACCATCACCACTTCGTGCTGCGGGAACAGGTTCTGCAGGATTTCCCGGGCCTGGCTGTCCAGTGGGTCGTCGAAGCTCGGCGCGATGATGCCGCCGTTGACGATCAGGAAGTTGACGTAGGAACCGGCCAGACGCACGGTAGGATTGCGCTCCTGGCTGCCGTCCACCGGGTCCACACCTGCGCACTCTTCCTCGGTGGCATAGAGCGGCCCCGGAATCGGCATTTTATGCACCGTGAACGAGCGACCCTGGGCATCGGTGCTGCTTAGCAGCACGTCCATGGCCGCGTGGCAGCGGGAGTAGTTCGGGTCTTGCGGGTCGTCGGTCCACGCCAGTAACACCTCGCCCGGGCGCACATAGCAGCAGAAGTTATCCACATGGCCGTCGGTTTCGTCGTTGAACAGACCGTCCGGCAACCAGATGATCTTATCCACAGCCAGGTTGGCACTCAGCACCGCCTCGATGGCTGCACGGTCGAGATGCGGGTTGCGATTGCGGTTGAGCAGGCATTCTTCTGTGGTGATCAGGGTGCCTTCGCCGTCGACGTGAATCGAACCGCCTTCCAGCACAAACCCTTCTGTGCGGTAGCGCGGCGCGCGTTCGATCTCGAGAATCTTGCCGCCGACCTGCGCGTCACGGTTCCACGGTGCATACAGGCCACCGTCAAAACCGCCCCAGGCGTTGAAGTCCCAGTTCACGCCGCGCACTTCGCCACTGTTGTTGATCACGAAGGTCGGGCCGGTGTCACGCACCCAAGCGTCGTCGCTGGACATTTCCACCACCCGGATATTGGGCACATCCAAACGGGCGCGGGCGTTTTCGTATTGGCCAGCGGAAACCGCGACAGTGACCGGCTCAAAACGCGCGATGGCCTTGGCCACTGCCACGTGCGCGGCCTGCGCCGGCTTGCCACCCAGGCGCCAGTTGTCCGGGCGCTCGGGCCAGATCATCCAGGCCTGGGTCTGTGGCGCCCATTCGGCGGGCATATGAAAGCCATCGGCGCGAGGTGTGCTGTGCAGGGTGGTCATGGCAATCAGGGCTCCGAAAGGGTGAAGGCCGACTTTATAACGGATAAAAATCGGCCATAAAAGCATCAAAAGAACATAGTCGATAAATATGACAGCAAATAACCGATAACAATCGATTATTTAAAGCTGTTCATCCAGCACCTTCGACAGCATGTCGACAAAGAAATCCACACTGCGCTGGGAGGTGACCATCGGCGGCTTGATCTTGAGAATGTTCAGGTAATCACCGGTCGGCTGCATGAAAATCCCCAGCTCACGCAAGCGGTCGCACAGCAGTGTGGTCTCTTCAGTGGCGGGCTCCAGGGTATGCCGGTCGCGCACCAGTTCCAGGCCCAGATAGAAGCCGGAACCGTGAACGGCGCCGACCAACGGGTGACGGTCAATCAGGGCTTCCAGGCGCGCCTTGAAATGCGCGCCGACTACTTGGGCGTTTTCCCAGAGCTTTTCTTCCTCCATTACATCCAGCACCGCCATGCCGATCCGGCAACTGACCGGGCTGCCCCCCGATGACGAGAAGAAATACCCCTCGGCCTCCAGCGCCTCGGCAATCTCTCGACGGGTGATCACCACCCCCAACGGCTGACCGTTGCCCATGCCCTTGGCCATGGTAATGATATCGGGCACCACGCCCTGCTCTTCAAAGCCCCAGAAGAAGCGCCCCATGCGGCCATAACCCACCTGCACTTCATCGGCGATGCACACGCCGCCCTGGGCGCGCACCAACGCATACACCTGCTGCAAATAGCCCGGCGGCAGGGAGATCCCCCCGGCATTGCCATACACCGGCTCACAGATGAAGCCGGCCAATTGACGCTTGCTCGTGGCGATTTTCGCCAAGTTGTGTTCCACGCTTCGCACGTAATCCGGCGCGCTGTCCTGCCCGCGGAACTCGCCGCGATAGGTATTGGGCGCGGTCACCGGATGCACCCACTCCGGACGACTGCTCAGGGCCTTGGGGTTGTCGGCAATCGACGTGGACACCGCATCCGCCGCCACCGACCAACCGTGGTAGGCCTCCAGCACACTGAGCATGTCGCGCCCACCGCTGTAGGCCCAGGCCAGGCGGATGGCCAGGTCATTGGCTTCGGTGCCGCTGTTGACCAGGAAGACCCGATCCATGCCGTCCGGCGCCAGCGCCAGCAAGCGCTCGGAGAATTCGGCAATCGCCGCATAGTGAAAGCGCGAGTTGGTGTTGAGTAGCGACCACTGCCGCGCTGCCACCGCCGCCATGCGGGGGTGCCCATGGCCGAGCACGGCCACGTTGTTGAGCATGTCCAGATAGGAGCGGCCCTGCATGTCGATCAGGTGGTTGCGCCAGCCCCGTTCGATGCGCGGCGGGTCGACGTAATAGTGCTTCTGCGAGCGCGCGAAGCTGGCGTCGCGGCGCGCCAGCAGGGCTTCAGGGTCGAACTCGGGTTCGGCATCGCAGGCCAGCCCCAGCAGCGCCGAGGGTGACGGGCATAACGCTTGCCACGCCAATGCTCGGCTCGGCGTGCAGAACAACGGCGGTTCAAGGTCGGCGCGGCACCATTGCACGGTCAGGGGGGCGTGGACCTCGCCCAGCATTTGCCCTTCCACCACCGTCGAACCCGCTTTCAACAGGGTTTTTACGCCCCACAAACGCAGGCTCAACGGGCCATTCTGCACGCACAACAGGCCATCGGCGCCGACGTGCAGCACCCCGGCGAAGGGCGCTTCCACCGCTGTGCCGTGGGGCAGGTGCAACTCGACATGCAGCGGGAGCGTCTGCGGCTCCGTGGCGCTGTCTGGGTTCGTGCGCGACAAACGGTATTGGCCGTATCGACTGGCCGCCAACCCGTGAACCGCCGCGGCCTCGTCCAGTAACCGCCGGTCAATCCCAGGCTGTTCCCAATTGCCCGCCTCGAAGTGCGGGCTGAGCACCCCCAGGTCGATCAGCGCGAACTCACGCCCCACCAGACCCGGCAAGAGCGGCGCGAACCCCTCGCTGGCGATCGGCGGCAGCGTCTGCCCGACACTGCACAGGATCGCCGCCTCCATCAATTCAAACGGCACCGACGTCGCAACGTGGAAAATTTCCCACTCATGCTCGGCGTTTTTCAACAGGTAGTCGTTATCGGGATCAAGGCGTTGCTGCTGTTCGCTGCTGAGCACCAGCACCGCCGCACGGGCGACGATCAGCGGCCACAGCGCCTGTAATTCTGCGTGCTGCAAAGGTGTCACCGCGTGACAGGCCTGGATTGCCGGCAAGATGGCAAAGGGATCGCCCTGGGCATGGTGCAACAGGGCGGCGCAGGTCACCGACAGATCGGCGATGCGCCAGGTATGCACCAGATCGCCGAAATCAATCACCCCCTGGACTTGCCAATGGCGCTGGGCATCGCGCTGCCAGACCACATTGTCATCGGTGATGTCCATGTGTACCGCTTGCCACGGCAAGTGATCCGCCAGGGGCCGAATGCGCGTACCGACTTGCTCGGCCACTTGCTCCAATGCAGCACGGTGGGGCAGGTCTGGCAGGGTCGCCAGCAGGTGGCTGATCAGTTCCTGAGCGTGGCGCGGGTCCCATTGCAGGGTCCGTTCCAGGCCTGGGTGGGCGAAATCGGCCAGCGCCTGGCTCATCCGCCCGCACAATTCACCGAAACCTGCGATGACCTCGCGGCCCACGTGAGGCAGGTGGGTCAAGGGTTGGCCGTCGATGTAATCCAACAGCCGCAGGTGCAGGGTTTGCCCGTCGACGGTCACGGTCAGCAGGTCTTCACCGGTCAGGGCCTTGATGACCCGGGGGACGCGCAACCTGTCCTGTGCCTGCAACGTGTGGAGCGCGGCGTGCTGGGCGTGCAGTTCAACAGCGGCGTAGTCGCCCAGGCAGATTTTCAGCACAAAGCGGCCACGGTCGCTGTCGACCCTGTAGTTGAGGTCTTGCTGGCTGCCCAGGGACCGTAAGGTGCCCGTGAGGCCGTAATGCTGCTCAAGTAACCGTACCGCCTGGTCTGGCCCCACTTGTGGGCAGGGTAGGCTGGCGCGATGGATCAACGTGGCGAGCAACATGGGGGCAACCTCGGTTTTTTATCAGGTGCTTATATCGCCATTATTGAAGGGGGTTAAGCAACCCCCCTCGCATACCGTGCTTGTGCCGCTTCGCCGCACAACTCAAGCTATGCCCCATTCGCTTATTGTCCGTCTAAGAAAAAGGCCCACCGACATGCGCATTCTTGTTACTGGCGGCGCTGGTTTTATCGGCTCGGCCCTGATCCGCCACCTGATCCAACACACCGAGCACGAAGTACTCAACCTGGACAAGCTGACCTACGCCGGCAACCTGGAGTCGCTGACCAGCATCGCCTCCAACAGCCGCTACGAGTTCGTCCAGGCCGATATCGTCGACCAGGCCACCGTCAGCGCCGTACTCGCGCGCTTCGAGCCCCAGGCGATCATGCACCTGGCAGCCGAGTCCCATGTCGACCGTTCCATCGACGGCCCGTCGGATTTCATCCAGACCAACATCGTCGGCACCTACAGCCTGCTGGAAGCCGCCCGCGCCTATTGGCAGACGCTCGCAGAGCCGGCCAGGAGCGCGTTCCGCTTCCACCACATCTCCACCGACGAGGTGTACGGCGACCTGCACGGCGTGGACGATCTGTTCACTGAAACCACACCCTATGCACCCAGCTCGCCCTATTCGGCCAGCAAGGCCGCGTCCGACCACCTGGTTCGCGCCTGGCAGCGCACGTATGGCCTGCCGGTATTGCTGACCAACTGCTCGAACAACTACGGGCCGTTTCATTTCCCCGAGAAGCTGATCCCCCTGGTGATCCTCAACGCCCTCGCCGGCAAGCCGTTGCCGGTGTATTGCGATGGCTTGCAAGTCCGCGACTGGCTGTTCGTCGAAGACCACGCCCGTGCGCTGCTCAAGGTGGTGACCGAAGGCGTGGTCGGTGAGACCTACAACATCGGCGGCCACAACGAACAGAAGAATATCGACGTGGTGCGCAGCATCTGCGCCCTGCTGGAAGAGCTGGCGCCGCAACGCCCGGCCGGTGCAGCGCACTTCGCCGACCTGATCACCTTCGTCAAGGACCGCCCCGGCCACGACCAGCGCTACGCCATCGATGCCGGTAAGATCGAACGCGAGTTGGGCTGGGTCCCGCAAGAAACCTTTGAAACCGGGCTGCGCAAAACCGTGCAGTGGTACCTCGATAACCTGGAATGGTGCCGCAGGGTCCAGGACGGCAGTTATCAGGGCCAACGATTGGGCAATACCGACATGAAGGATCTGATTGCATGATGAAGGGAATCGTATTGGCCGGCGGCTCCGGCACCCGCTTGCACCCCATCACCCTGGGCGTGTCCAAGCAACTGTTGCCGGTGTATGACAAACCGATGATCTACTACCCGATCTCGGTGCTGATGCTCGCGGGAATCAAGGACATCCTGGTGATTTCCACACCGGTGGACTTGCCGCAGTATCGCAACCTGCTGGGGGATGGCAGCCAGTTTGGCGTGCGTTTCAGCTATGCCGAGCAGCCGTCTCCTGACGGTTTGGCTCAAGCCTTCATCATTGGCGAAGAATTCATCGGCGACGACTCCGTGTGCCTGATTCTGGGCGACAACATTTTCCATGGCCAACATTTCGGCGACCAGTTACGTACCGCTGCCGAACGCCCATCCGGGGCGACGATATTTGGCTACTGGGTCAAGGACCCGGAGCGTTTTGGGGTGATCGACTTCGACAAGGAAGGCCGCGCCCTGTCCATCAAAGAAAAACCAGCCAAGCCCAAGTCGCCCTATGCCGTGACCGGCCTGTATTTCTACGATAACGACGTGATCAAGATCGCCAAGGCGGTCAAGCCTTCGCCACGCGGAGAGCTGGAGATTACCGATATAAGCAATGCCTATCTCCAACGCGGCGATCTGCATGTAGAGCGCTTCGGCCGTGGCTTCGCCTGGCTTGACACCGGCACCCACGACAGCCTGCTCGAAGCCTCGACCTATGTGCAGACCATTGAGCACCGTCAAGGACTGAAAGTGGCGTGCCTTGAAGAGATCGCTTACGAGAATGGCTGGATCGATCGTGAGCATCTTCTGGAACGCGCCAAGTACTTTGGCAAAACCGGCTATGGTCAATATTTGTACACGCTCGCCGGGGATACCGAATGAATGTGACCGCCACTGAGTTGCCCGGTGTATTGATCATCGAGCCGAAGGTTTTTGGCGATGAGCGCGGCTTTTTCTACGAGAGCTTCAACGCCAGGGACTTTGCCCAGGCCACCGGGTTACAAACGCAATTTGTGCAGGACAACCACTCACGCTCGCAAAAAGGCGTGCTGCGGGGCTTGCACTATCAGATCGAACACGCCCAGGGCAAACTGGTACGCGTGACGGCGGGTGAAGTATTGGATGTGGCGGTGGATATCCGCCGCAGCTCACCTAATTTCGGCAAATGGGCAAGCGTGCGCCTGTCTGCCGACAATAGCCGCCAACTGTGGATTCCACCGGGGTTCGCCCACGGCTTTGTGGTACTCAGCGACTACGCCGAGTTTCTCTACAAGACGACTGATTACTACACGCCTGCTGCAGAGCGTTGCATTCGCTGGAACGACGCCGAACTCAACATCGATTGGCAGTTGGACGGCGCACCGACATTGTCCGCCAAGGATCTGAACGGCAAAGACCTGAAGGACGCGGAGCTGTTCCCTTGAGCGCTCGCCTTAAAATCCTGATCACCGGCCAACACGGCCAACTCTCCCAAGCGCTGCAACAACGGCTCCAGGGCCTGGGCGAACTCATCGTGCTGGGGCGCGACAGGCTGGACTTGGCCCACGTCGACCAGATCCGCGGGCAAGTGCGCGCCCATCGCCCCGACCTGATCATCAACGCCGCGGCCCACACAGCGGTCGATCAGGCCGAAAGCGAGCCGGACGCGGCCTTCGCGGTCAACGCCACCGCGCCCGGCGCCCTCGCCGAAGAAGCCAAGGCCTTGGGCGTGCCGCTGATCCATTACTCCACCGACTATGTGTTCGACGGCAGCAAACCTGCGCCCTACACCGAAGCCGACGCACCCAACCCGTTAGGCGTCTACGGCCAGAGCAAGCTCGCCGGTGAGCAGGCGATCGCGGCCGTGGGGGGCGAATACCTGATCCTGCGCACCAGTTGGGTCTACTCCCTTCACGGCAAGAACTTCCTGCTGACCATGCAGCGCCTGCTGCAAGAAAAACCGCAGATGCGCATCGTCGCCGACCAGATCGGCGCGCCGACCTGGGCCGGCACCATCGCCAATAGCACCCGCGCGTTGATCGAGCGCTGGCAGGCCGGGCAGGCGGGCGACTGGGGCGTCTATCACCTGACCGCCCAAGGCGAAACGTCGTGGTTCGGCTTCGCCCAGGCGATTGGCGAGCACCTGCGCGCCGCAGGCCAACCCTGCGCCGAATTGGAAGCGATCCCGTCCAGCGCCTACCCGACGCCGGCCAAGCGCCCACTGAACTCGCGCCTCGATTGCAGCCGCCTGCAACAGCAGTGGCAGGTCAGCCAGCCGTCGTGGCAAGACGCATTGCGCGAGTGTCTTGCACAGCAGCACTAGGCATAATGCGCCGGTACCCTCAGGCGCATGACTCCCATGACCCCATCCCTCCCGCGAAGACCCCGCTGGCGCAGCCTCGCCCTGTTGGCGTTGTGCCTGGCGCCGCTGCTGTGGCCGCTGGAGCACCTGGCCGAGCGCTACTACCGCAGCGAACTGGCCGGGCAGAACCGTCAGACCCTCGACCTGTACGTCGCCAACCTGCTGGGCACCCTGCACCGCTATGAAGTGCTGCCGCAGATCCTCGGCGACTTGCCAGCCCTGCGCACCGCGCTGGCGGCACCGCAGGTCAGTACTAATCTGGTCAACGCCAACCTGCTGCTCAAGGACGTCGCCGCCCAGGCCGGGGTCGAAGTGATGTACCTGATGGACACCTCCGGCAAGACCCTCGCCGCGTCCAACTGGGACAAGCAAGACAGCTTCGTCGGGCGCAATTTCTCGTTCCGCCCCTATTTCAGCGAAGCCATGGCCGGGCGCCTGGGGCGGTTCTTCGGCCTGGGCACCACCTCGGCCAAACGCGGTTACTTCTTCGCCGCCGCGGTGCGCGATGGCGAGAAAATCATTGGCGTGCTGGTGGTCAAGGTCGACCTGGACCACACCGAAAGCCTGTGGGGCAAGACCCCGGAGCAACTGCTGGTCACCGACCACAACGGCGTCGTGATCCTGACCTCGCGCCCGCAATGGCGATTCCGCGCCACCCGGCCACTGACGGCCGAAGAGCACCAGGCGATTATCGCCATCCAGCCCTACCCCACCCGCGATCCGCAACCGCTGGCCTTGAGCCCGACGGCGTGGCTGCGCCAATCCACGGTCATCGCCGAAACCGGCTGGAACGTGGAGATCCTCGCGCCACAATCGTTGATCAACCGCCCGGTGCGCACCGTGGTCGCGGTGGGCGGCGCCACGCTGTTGGTGCTGATGTTGCTGCTGGGCCTGATGATGCAGCGTCGTCGGCACTACCTGGACCGCATCGCCTTCGAAGCCAAGGCCCGGCGCGAGCTGGAAATGCGCGTGGCCGAGCGCACCAGCGACCTGGAAGGCCTCAACCGGCGCCTGAAACAGGAAGTGCTGGAGCGTGAACACGCCCAGCAGGAACTGGTGCGCGCCCAGGATGACCTGGTGCAGGCGGGCAAATTGTCGGCGCTGGGCACCATGTCGGCGAGTATCAGCCACGAGCTCAATCAGCCCCTGGCGGCGATTCGCAGTTATGCGGAAAACGCCGAAATCCTGCTCGACCATGAGCGAACCAACGATGCCCGCGGCAATCTCAAGCTGATCAGCGAACTGACCGGGCGCATGGCCTCGATCATCGCCCACTTGCGCGCTTTCGCTCGGCGCGACCGACATGCGCCGGAAAGCGTCGCCCTGCAACCGGCGCTGGACGACGCGCTGGCGTTGCTGGCCAAGCGGCGGCGCGCGATGGAAGTCGAGTTGATCCGTGACTTGCCCGAAGCCACCCTGTGGGTCGAGGCCGGTGAAACCCGCCTGCGCCAGGTGCTGGGCAATTTGCTGGCCAATGCCCTCGACGCCCTCACCGAAAAAGGCCCACCGCGCAAACTCTGGCTGAGTGCCGAAACCACCGAACAGGGCGTCAACCTGTACATTCGCGACAACGGCCCGGGGTTTTGCATGGAAGCCCTGGGCCGCGCCAGCGAGCCGTTCTACACCACCAAGACCCGCACCCAAGGCCTCGGGTTGGGCCTGGCGATCTGTGACACCTTGATGCGTGCCTTTGGTGGCGAACTGCTGTTTGCCAACCACAAACAAGGCGGCGCGCTGTTAACCTTGAAATTGCGTGCCGGCTCGCCGGGCGTCAGTCTGCAACCGTCCGAGG
>Ga0302217_10000106_pt1 | contig 21564 bp, 19 predicted proteins | sample II_Fen_N3_3_FD_198779 | JGI IMG/M metagenome (GOLD analysis project Ga0302217, IMG submission 198779) | Peat permafrost microbial communities from Stordalen Mire near Abisko, Sweden - II_Fen_N3_3 | ecosystem: Environmental > Terrestrial > Soil > Wetlands > Permafrost | place: Sweden: Abisko... | reverse complement strand
ACAAACAACTTCCCCGGAAGCAGTCACTATTCATGGACATGTTCATTCTGGCGGTGCTGGCTGGCGCAGCCGCCTACATCCTCAAATCCAAAGACGAGCGCAAGCGCATTGCCCTGCTCGGCAGCCATCTCGGCAATTACCAGATTGAAAAGCTGATGGAAAGCCTGACCGAAGGCTACAGCCGGGCGCTCGGCGAAGCCGACGCCAGCCGCCGCGAGCAAATCTGGCACCTGCTGGACAGCAGCGATATCAAGCTAAGCGACCAGTTCAACCGCTTCGTCGTCGATTTTTCCAAGGTCGATGCGCTGCAGGCCCGTGTCAGCACGCTGGCGCTGGGGATTCCCTACGCCACCCAGATCTTTCCCGATGCGACGTTTGATTTGCGCCAGGCGCTGGCGATTCACGCCCAGGGCATCAGCCGCGCGGTGGAAAACAGCCAGGGCCGCGCGCCCAAAGCCAAGGCCTTCACGCTGTCGGCGGAACTGTTTTTGATGCAGCACACCTGCCACTGGTTTTGCAAGTCCAAAACCGTCGCCTCGGCGCGGCTGCTGCTGCGCCACCAGACCACTTACGAGCAGGCGCTGGCGGCGGTCGCGCCCGAAACGCGCCGCGCCTATCAGGCGCTGCTGGGCGACTGAGGCGCCGGGGCAGCGCGCCCTTCTAAAATCGCCTATGAAAACTTTTATCCGTTTCTTCTTCAAAACCCTGCGCACCGTCCTCGGCCCGGTGCTGCTGCTCAAGGAAAGCCTGACCCGGCCCGAGGGCGTGCAGCGGCTTGAGACCGCGCAGGCCGCCGTCGATCAGCAGTGCCAGTCGCTGGCGCTGTACCAGTTCAAAACCTGCCCGTTCTGCATCAAGGTCCGGCAGGAAATCAGCCGCCTGTCGCTGAACATCGAACGCCTGGACGCCCAGCCCGAAGGCCAGCACCGCCAAGCCCTGCTGCAAGGCGGCGGCCAAGCCAAAGTGCCCTGCCTGAAAATCACCGGCGCTGACGGGCGCAGCCAGTGGCTCTACGATTCGGAAAAAATCATCGCCTATCTGCGCGGGCGCTTTGCCACGGTGTAAGGCATAGCTGCCGCGTCAGGAGTCCAGTGCTGATTGGCCTGCCAGCTTAGACTTGGCCCATGACCTGGAACGCGACCCTCGAACTCGACTACACCCGCCACGCCGACAAAACCGTCGGCCATTTCCGCCACAACGGGCCGCTGCGGATTTTGCAAAGCCTGTACCCGGAAGGGCCGGGCATCTGCCACAACGTCATCGTCCATCCGCCCGGTGGGCTGGTTGGCGGCGACACGCTGGATTTGACGTTCACCGCCGGGGCAGGCGCGCACGGCCTGATCACCACGCCGGGCGCGACGCGCTTTTACCGCTCGACTGGCGAACGGGCGCTGCAAACCACGCGGCTGTCGCTGGAAGCGGGCGCTCGGCTCGAATGGCTGCCACTGGAAGCGATCTGCTACAGCGGCTGCCAAGCCGAAAACCGCCTGACGATGAATCTGGCCCCCGGCGCGGAGCTGATCGGCTGGGACGTGACCGCCTTCGGCCTGCCGGTGGCGAATCAGCCGTTTGAGCGCGGCCAGTTTTGCCAGCATATTGAGCTGCCCGGCGTCTGGCTGGAGCGCGCCCGCATCGCCGCCGCTGACAAACTGCTGCTGGACAGCCCGCTCGGGCTGGCCGGGCAACGCTGCATGGCGTCGCTGTTTTTTGTCGCGGGCAGTAAATTGGAGCGCCAGCGCCGCGAGCAGGCGCTGGACTGCGCCCGCGCCGTGATTGACGCGCATCCGCTGCGCACCAGCGCAGGCGCGACCAGCCCCGACGGCCAAGTTGTCGTCGTGCGCGTGCTGGCGCCGCTGGTCGAACCGGCGATGGGGCTGCTCAAGCAAATCTGGCAGGCCTGGCGCGGCCATTTCTGGCAACTGCCCGCCACTACGCCGCGCATCTGGGCGATGTAGCGGCCAGTTGGCGTCAACCAGGAATATGAATGCGCGCCTTCAAATGCTTCAAATTGGCCACGATAGTGAAGGTCATCACCACCAGCAGCGACCACGAACTCCATTTGCCCCAATGCACGGCAGACCATGCGCCGAGCTGGTTCGGATAGCGCCAGAGGCTGAAAAACGTGCTGATGTTTTCGGCCAGCCAGATAAAAAACCCAATCAGCACAAACGCCAGCAGCAAGGGCATGCGCCGCTCCCGGTCACAGGGCCGAAACGTCACGCTGGAGCGCGCATACAGCCCCGCGACGCAGGCCGCCACATGCCAGCGGTAGTCGCCGATGAAGTGGTGCGTAAAAAAATTGGCGTAAATCAGCACCGCCATCGCGCCCGCCATCCAGTGCAGCGGATGGTGCGTGACACGCAAATCCAGCAGCCGCCAAGACTGAATGATGTAGCTGCCCACGGCGGCATACATGAAACCTGAAAACAGCGGCACGCCCAGCACCTTGCTGTAAGCCGCATCGGGATACGTCCACGATTGAATCGCGCCGGAAGTCTTGAACACCTCCAGCGCAAAACCCAGCGCGTGAAACAGGCAAATCGCCTTGAGTTCGTCCAGCGTTTCGAGTTTGGCCCAGACCATCCAGCCCTGAATGAGTAGCGCGATGATCAGCAGCAAGTCGTAGCGCGCCAGACCGGCCACGCCCGCACGCGGCACCAAAAACACCGCCGCAAAAAACAGCCCGGCAAACAGACAAGCCCGCGCTTCCTTGATGCCAAAAAACACCAGCTCGACCACAAAGCGGCGAAAGCCCGAGAGGCTGTTGAGAAACTTTGAAAGAGGCGGCTCGATAAGCCATTGGTCCAGCGCGAGCAGCGGCATGGCGATTTTTCCGGCAAGCCCTGAACGCAGAGCGACGGGCCGGATTTTACGGGCGCGCCCGGTGCTTAAATCGCCACCATCTGCCGCACGCCGTTGGCCTGCATGTCCTTGCCCAGCCCGCGCGCGATGAACTCGCCGCGCTCCATGACGAGGTAATCGTCGGCCAGCTCTTCGGCAAAATCGTAATACTGCTCGACCAGCAAGATCGCCATGTCGCCCCGGTCGGCGAGCATGCGAATCACGCGGCCAATGTCTTTGATGATGCTGGGCTGAATGCCTTCGGTCGGCTCGTCCAGAATCAGGAGTTTGGGCTTGGCCGCCAGCGCCCGCGCAATGGCGAGCTGCTGCTGCTGGCCACCCGACAGGTCGCCGCCGCGTCGGTTCAGCATTTGCTTGAGCACCGGAAACAGCGAATACAGCTCGTCGGGAATCGGCGTGGAGGCGCTTTTGTAAGCCAGCCCCATGCGCAGGTTTTCTTCCACCGTCAGGCGCGCAAAAATCTCGCGGCCCTGCGGCACGAAGCCGATGCCGGCTCTAGCGCGCTCGTAAGGCGTGGCGTTCTGGATTTGCTGGCCGTTGAACTCCATCGTGCCGGTTTTGATCGGAACGAGGCCCATCAGCGATTTCAGCAGCGTGGTTTTGCCCACGCCGTTGCGCCCCAGCAGCACGGTGACTTTGCCGAGGTGGGCTTCGAGGCTGACATCGCGCAGGATGTGCGAGCCGCCGTAATACTGGTTCACATTTTTGACGTTCAGCATATTCAATTCCGTTGAGTCCGGGCTGAAACCGCGCCAGCACGCCAACAAGCGCAGTGCCAGCGGGCGCCCGGCGCTTTACCTGCCTAAATACACCTCGATCACCCGCTCGTCGGCCTGCACCTGGTCGAGCGTGCCCTGCGCCAGCACCGAGCCGTCGCACAGCACGGTGACGATTTCAGAAATCGTGCGGATAAAACTCATGTCGTGCTCGACCACCATCAGCGAATGCTTGCCTTTGAGCGTCAAAAACAGCTCCGCCGTGCGCGCCGTTTCTTCGTCGGTCATCCCGGCGACGGGTTCGTCGAGCAGCAGCAGTTTCGGGTCTTGCATCAAGAGCATGCCGATTTCCAGCCATTGTTTTTGCCCGTGGCTCAGGTTGCCCGCTAGGCGGCCCACGCTGCCCGCGAGGTGAATCGTCACCAAGATTTCGGCCAGCCGGTCACTTTGCCGCGAGTCGAGCTTGAAGAATATCGACGACTTCACGCCTTTGTTGGTTTTCAGCGCCAGTTCCAGGTTTTCAAACACGGTCAGTTGCTCGAACACCGTGGGTTTCTGGAACTTGCGACCAATGCCGAGCTGCGCGATTTCGGCTTCCTTGTGGCGCAGCAAATCAATCGTGCTGCCGAAAAAAACCGTGCCTTCGTCGGGCCGGGTCTTGCCGGTGATGATGTCCATCATCGTGGTTTTGCCCGCGCCGTTCGGGCCGATGATGCAGCGCAGCTCGCTGGGCGCAATGTCCAGACTGAGCTTGTTGATCGCCTTGAAGCCGTCAAAGCTGACGCTGACATCCTGCAAATACAAAATCCGGCCATGCGTCACATCGACTTCGCCCGGATTGGCGATGCGGCTGTTGCTGGCGCTGCGCCCGCCGGACTCGGTGCTGTTCTGGCGGCTGACGAGCGCGGCGTGTTCTTCCACGCGGCGCGCGCCCTGTTCAAAAAGATCGGGGGTCATTGTTCGCTTCCCTTGCGGAGTTTTTTCACCAAACCAACCACGCCGTTGGGCAGGAACAGCGTCACCCCAATAAACAGAGCGCCCAAAAAGTAGAGCCAGAATTCGGGGTAAGCCACGGTCAGCCAGCTCTTGGCGCCGTTGACGATGAAGGCGCCCACTATCGGCCCGATCAAACTGGCGCGCCCGCCGACTGCCGCCCAGATGGCGATTTCAATCGAGTTGGCCGGGCTCATTTCGCCGGGGTTGATGATGCCGACCTGCGGCACGTACAGCGCCCCGGCCACGGCGCACATCACGGCGGAAATCACCCAGATCGTCAGCTTGTAGCCCAGCGGGCTGTAGCCGGAGAACATGACACGCGTTTCCGCGTCGCGAATCGCCTGCAGCACGCGGCCGAACTTGCTGCCGACCAGCCATTTGGCGAACAGAAAGAAGCCCAGCAGCGTCAGGCCGGTCATGACAAACAGCGTCATCCGCATCGACGGCGTGGCGATGGGGATGTCCAGAATCCGCTTGAAATCGGTAAAACCGTTGTTGCCGCCAAAGCCGGTCTCGTTGCGGAAAAACAGCAACATCGCGGCAAAGGTCATGGCCTGGGTGATGATGGAAAAGTACACGCCCTTGATCCGCGAGCGAAAGGCAAAGTAGCCGAACACAAACGCCACCAGCGCAGGCACCGCAACGATCAAAAACAGCGTGGCGGCAAAGCTGTCGCTGAACGTCCAGTGCCAGGGCAGCGTTTTCCAGTCGAGGAAAACCATGAAGTCGGGCAGGTTGCTTTTGTAGTTGCCATCGGCGCCGATCTGGCGCATCAAATACATGCCCATCGTGTAGCCGCCCAGCGCAAAAAACACGCCGTGGCCCAGCGACAAAATGCCGGTGTAACCCCAGATCAAATCCATCGCCAGCGCGGCAATGGCGTAGCACATGATTTTGCCGAGCAGCGCGACGGCGTAGGTGCTCATGTGCAGCGGGCTGCCTTCGGGCACCCACAGATTGAGTGCAGGCGCAACGGCGCAGACGACGATCAGCGCGACGACAAAGGCGCTCCAGCCGGTGCGCGTCAGCAGCGGGCCTTTGGCGGGCAGAACCACTGCGGGCGGCTGCGCGCCCTCGCCTGGCGGGGTAGAAGACGGGACAGCAGGGCTGTCGGCTGGGGCGGCAGAAGTCTGCGCGCCTTCAAGAGGGTTTATAGCTTGCGAGTTCATGCTTCTGCGCTCCGGCCTTTCATGGCGAAGATGCCCTGGGGCCGCTTCTGGATGAAGATGATGATGAACACCAGCACGGCGATTTTGGCCAGCACGGCGCCGACCCAGCCTTCGAGAAATTTGTTCAAAATGCCCAGCCCGAGCGCCGCATACACGGTGCCCGCCAGTTGGCCGACGCCGCCTAGCACCACGACCATAAAGGCATCGACGATGTAGCCCTGGCCCAAGTCCGGCCCGACGTTGCCAACCTGGCTCAGCGCGCAGCCCGCCAGCCCGGCAATGCCCGAACCCAGCGCAAAGGCGTAGGTGTCAATGCGGGCGGTGTTCACGCCCATGCACGACGCTATCGGGCGGTTTTGCGTCACGCCGCGCACAAACAGGCCAAGCCGCGTTTTGCTGATCAAGAAAGCCATGCCGAGCAGCACCGCCACCGCAAAACCGATGATGACCAGCCGGTTGTACGGCAGCGACAAATTGCCGAGAACCTGCACGCCGCCGCTCATCCAGACCGGATTTTCAACGCCGACGTTTTGCGCGCCAAAAATCGAGCGCACCGCCTGCTGCAACATCAGGCTGATGCCCCACGTCGCCAGCAGCGTTTCCAGCGGGCGGCCATAGAGAAAGCGAATCACGCCGCGCTCCAGCGCCGCGCCAACCAGCGCCGAGGCCATGAAAGCCACCGGCACCGCCGCCAACAAATACCAGTCAAACGCGCCGGGCAGGTATTTCTGGAACAAGCCCTGCACCACATACGTGGCGTAAGCGCCAATCATCATCAGCTCGCCGTGCGCCATGTTGATGACGCCCATCAGGCCGTAAGTGATCGCCAGCCCCAGCGCCACCAGCAGCAAAATGCTGCCCAGACTGATGCCGCTGAAAATCGCACCCAGCCGGTCGCCCCAGACCAGCGAGGATTCGACCTTGGCCAGCGCGGCTTTCAGCGCGACTTTCACGTCGGCGTCCGGCTCGCTGCTCAGGCGCTCGATCAGCACGGTTTTGGTCGCGGGATTTTTGCTTGCGGACAGCAGCGCGGCGGCTTCGAGGCGCTTGGCCTTGTCGCTGCTGCCGAGCAGGATGGCGGCGCGCATCAGCTCCAACTGGCTTTTCAGCGCCGGGACGGTTTCAGCGGCCCAGGCTTTTTCAATCAGCGGCAGGCGCGCTTCGTCGCTTTCCCCGGCCAGCGTTTTGATGGCTTCGGCGCGCAGTTTGGCGTCGCCCGAGAGCAGCTTGAGCGCGGCGAGCGCGTTGTCCAGCTCGCTACGCATTAAATTGGGATTGATCACGTCTTCGGCGTCGGCGGGCAGCGGTTTTTCTGCGCCGGTGACCGGGTCGAAGGCTTTGTCGTCCTTGACGATAAACACCTGGCTGCCGCTGGTTTTGACGGCGTCATCGGACAGCGCCTGAATGAAGGCGACGGTTTTGTCGTCGGCGCTGACGGCGGCTTTGTTCAGTGCCTCGACGCGGGTGTCGGTTTCGCCGAGGGCGAGGGCGCGGGCTTCTTCGGCGGTCAGGGCGTGGGCCTGCACCGTCAAAAAGAGCGCGGCCCATAAAAGAAGGAGTCGAAGTGGCATAAAAGAACCTGTAGGTTGGGCGGGCACACCGCATGGCGTTTGCGCCCAGGCTGCAATTTCTTTAAAAAACTTGTCGCTTTTTGGAAGAAAATTTCATCTCGCCTACCGGCCAGCAAGAGGTGGCAAGCCCTTGCTGGCAGCGCCGGGATGAGGCCAAAGCGGCTTACTTGGCAGCGGCGACAGTCTTCACCGGCTCGTCAGGCTTTTTGTCGTTGCCGGGGATGTACGGGCTCCACGGCATGGCCTTGACCGGGCCGGGCGTCTTCCAGACCACGTTGAACTGGCCGTCAGCCTTGATTTCGCCGATGAAGACCGACTTGTGCAGGTGGTGGTTTTTCGCGTCCATCTGGCTCAGGATGCCGGACGGCGCCTTGAAGGTCTGACCGGCCATCGCGGCAATCACCTTGTCGGTGTCGGTGGATTTGGCCTTGGTCACAGCTTGAGCCCACATGTTGATGCCGATGTAGGTCGCTTCCATCGGGTCGTTGGTCAGCGGCTTGTCCTTGTGACCGGCGATGCCCTTGGCCTTGGCGTAGGCCGACCACTTGTTGATGAACTCGGTGTTCGTCGGGTTCTTGATCGACATGAAGTAGTTCCAGGCGGCCAGGTGGCCGACCAGCGGCTTGGTGTCCACGCCGCGCAGCTCTTCTTCACCGACCGAGAAGGCGACGACGGGAACGTCCTTGGCCTTCAGGCCCGCGTTGCCCAGTTCCTTGTAGAAAGGCACGTTGGAGTCGCCGTTGATGGTCGAAACCACCGCCGTCTTGCCGCCTTGCGAGAATTTTTTCACGTCAGCGACGATGGTCTGGTAGTCGGAATGGCCGAACGGGGTGTATTTCTCGTCGATGTCCTTGTCGGCCACGCCCTTGCTGTGCAGGTAGGCGCGCAGGATTTTGTTTGTGGTGCGCGGGTACACGTAGTCGGTGCCCAGCAGCACAAAACGCTTGGCGCCGCCGCCCGCTTTGCTCATCAGGTAATCAACGGCAGGAATGGCCTGCTGGTTCGGCGCTGCGCCGGTGTAGAACACGTTTTTCGACAGCTCTTCGCCCTCGTACTGCACCGGGTAGAACAGCAGGCCGTTCATTTCTTCCACCACTGGCAGCACCGACTTGCGCGACACCGAAGTCCAGCAGCCGAAGATGACGGAAACCTTGTCCTGGCCGAGCAGCTGCTTGGTCTTTTCGGCAAACAGCGGCCAGTTGGAAGCCGGATCGACGATGACGGGTTCCAGCTTTTTGCCGAGCACGCCGCCCTTGGCATTGATCTCGTCAATCGCCATCAAGACGGTGTCTTTCAGCACGGTTTCGGAAATGGCCATCGTGCCGGACAGGCTGTGCAGCACGCCGACCTTGATGGTGTCGGCGGCATGCGCGGGCAGCGCGTACAGGGTGGTCAGGGCGACGGCGGCGCTGAGCGCCTTGAGAGTGAATCGACGTTGCATGAGTGCTTCTCCTGGGGTGAAAGTGGCCATTTCGGCGCATCAGGCTGGGGGAAAACCAGCCTTTTGCATCACGATGGGCAGACTTTAGGGGAGCAAGCGGGGTTGGGGAATACGCCGTGTGGCGTATGGGGCGACCTCAGGAGAAGCTCATACTGATTTGTAATGGAATTTAGCATCACAAACAAGTTTCGTGAATTTCTGCTTTGTAGCGGGAGCTGTCGGGCGAGCTTGGTTAATGACTCACTGTAAAGCTATCAGAATATTAGTGCATCTCTTTTTGCAACCGAAAGATTTAGACTACTGATAGCAACTTGAAGCAAGAGCCAATTTTCAACAATGACAATGACAAAGCAAAGCAAAGCAAAGCAAAGCAAAGCAAAGCAAATAATATAGTTATTTATCCAATCTTTTTTGTTTATTTTGATGCATACAACTCATTTACCAAGTCTGTCACGATTTCAAACGTACCTAAAACAGTCGCATGCAGCATAGAACTTCCATGAGCATAAGTATTTCGGATGTAGGGCAGAGTTTCTCCAAAAATCTTCAATGAATCATGCACATAGTCTTCCGGCAAAATCTGAATATCCGAATCGTCATATTCAATTTCATTTAGCCCTTCCGCTATCATTCTTTGACATATCTCCATCGAAAAACGCTCCCTGGCCCGAACCCGAGCATGACGCTCAGTTCTTCTTAGTCCACTATTGGTGATTAAATTTTCTGATACGGCTTTAGAAAAAAGCTTACTCAAACCTCTGGGAATTTTTGCACCTAGCCCATATTTATGCTGCAGCCAAGCAGTCAAGCGCTCACGCAGTGCAAACTCCAACGTAGCCAAGACATGCTTCTCCGCCACTGGATAGAAACGGTAAACAAACCAAGCATAAAGGTACAAGTTTTTGGCAGTTTCAAAATGTACACGTATGTCCAATGGAACAGAGTCAATGAACTCATACTGAGCAATTTCCTGATGCTGATCTGTAAGAGTTAACTTAGACAATGACCCATCAGGTCGAAACGTACTCATTAAATCTGATCTAACATCTGGGAAAAGTGCGATCAAAGAATCACGCAACTGATCGGGGGGACTGACATTTTCAAATTTAGTCATATAAGGCAAATTTTTACTTAATCAATTTACTGATCATTCAACACCAAAAGCCTATCTTCAATTTCTTACCGATGCAGCAATGCAATCATGGTCAGATTATAATTAAACTCTACTCTTGTTATCACGTATGCTCCACTCAATAGCTTTTTTTGTCAGATGCCGCGATTTTCAGCAATGCCTAGGCCGACCTGGTGGGGCGGTGTAATGTTATTCCCAGTTTCACAAGGTTCGCAAGTTCACGCCAATCAATTTGGAAAACTGGCTCTGTGACATGTGCAGCCTCGCGAATGGCACGGACATCGGGTACAGGCAGTTCCACCGAAACAGCGCCGCGCACGGTTTTCCCGGCGGTATGCCGCTTCATTTCTTTCACACCTTTGACCAGTTGGTCGAAGTGTTGTTTATCCACGGATGATGTCCTTCATGAGTTGTACGCGCTGTCGGCCGGACAGTTTTGATTTGCATCCTCACCCCGCCCGCACTTCCGCCAGCAAATCAGGATACCGGTCTAGCACCTTGAGCGGTTTGACCAAGGCCAGTGGCTGTTTGGTCTTGCCGTTTTCGTAGCGAAAAAAGAGGAAAAAGCTGGGGCATGGGCGAGTCGTCAGGAGGAAATTCATGTATAGAAAATCAGTATTTTTATACAAATGTACGTTTCAACTTGCATAAAACCTGAATTTCTATGTATGTGCGCCTCTTCATGCCACCGCCAGCGCCGTCAGCAAGTGACACCTCAGCGAAAATAGCCAGTTGCCGCTGACGGCTGTACACGCCCCGCGAATCGCCAGAATTTCCTGCGCAGGCCAGCGCCAGCCTTCAAGGAGTGAAAAACATGCTCGTTACCCGACTAAAACTTAAAAATTGGCGCAACTTCCGGGCGCTGGATGTGCCGCTGCGCGAAGTGTCTTACCTGCTTGGCCCCAATGCGTCGGGCAAGTCGAACCTGCTTGACGCTTTGCGCTTCCTGCGCGATGTGAGCAAATCCAAAGGGGGCGGTTTGCAACAGGCGGTGGCTGACCGGGGCGGCATCACCAAGCTGCGCTGCCTGCACGCCCGCGCCGATACGGAGGTGCTGATCGACATCGAGTTGGCGCCCTCGCCCGACGATGCGCCGCAATGGCGCTATGTGCTGGGCTTCAAGCCAGAGGGCAAAGGCGCCCAGCGCATCCTGATTTCCACCGAAGAGGTCTGGAAAGATGGCCAGCGCCTTTTCAGCCGCCCCGACAAAGATGACGAGGCCGATCCGATGCTGCTGACCCAGACGCGTCTGGAGCAAATCGCCGCCAACGCCAGCTTTCGCGATTTGGCCGACTTCTTCGGCGCCACCACCTATTTGCACCTCGTGCCCCAGCTGCTCAAGTTCGCCGAAAAAATGGGTGGTCAACGGCTCGAAGACGATCCTTTTGGCCAGGGCTTCCTGGAGCGTATCGCCAAAACCCCCGAGAAGACGCGCACCGCCAGGCTCAACAAAATCAGCAAGGCCTTGACACTCGCGGTGCCCCAGTTCAAGGAATTGCGCTTTGCGCAGGACAAACTGGGCCACCCGCATCTGGAAGCCCTGTACGCCCACCATCGCCCGAACGCGGGCTGGCAATCAGAAGAGCATTTCTCGGACGGCACGCTGCGCCTGCTGGGCCTGCTGTGGACGCTGCTGGAGGGCAATTCCCTGCTGCTGCTGGAAGAGCCTGAAATCTCGCTAAACGATGCCATCGTCAAAGAGATTCCCTTGATCCTGCAGCGCGTGCAGCGCGACAAAAAATTCAAACGCCAGATCATTTTGAGCACGCACAGCGAGGCGCTTCTAAGCAATCCCGGCATTGACGGGCGCGGCGTGGTGCTGCTGGAAACCGGGCCGCAAGGCTCCACCGGCAGGACGCTCACGAAAGAGGAATCAAACGCTCTGGAGGCAGGCTTGTCGGTGGCGGAAGTTGTGCTGCCCAAAACCCGGCCCACTTCCGTCAACCAGCTGGGTTTCTGGCAATGATGCCGCTGGCACTGGCCACCGAAGATGTGTTGAGCGAAGCGATTGGCCTGCGTTTACTGGCTGAATTGCCAGTCCCCATTACGCCCGGCCTGCTGCTGCGCAAAGACGGCTTTGGCTACCTGCGCGCAGGCATGAAAAACTGGCGGCAACTGGCGCTGCGCCAGACCGTGCTGATTCTCACCGACCTGGATCAGGTCGCCTGCCCCATTGCACTGAAAGCAGATTGGCTCGGCGACAAAGCGGCGCCCGCCAGCTTGATGCTGCGCGTTGCCGTGCGCGAAGTGGAATCCTGGGTTTTGGCCGATCATGAGGCCATGCGAAAGCTGATCGGCCCAAAAGGAACGCTGCCGCCCGAGCCCGATACCCTGCCAGACCCCAAGCAGCATTTGCTCAAGCTCGCCAAGCTGGCCGCCCGGCCAGTACGGCAGGATTTGGTGAAAGAAACGGGTGCGGTGGCCAGTCAGGGCATTGGCTACAACCACCGCCTGACAAACTGGGTGCGCTCGGACTGGAGTCCCGAACGTGCGGCGCAGCGTTCGCCCAGCCTGCAACGCACGCGCACACGCCTCAGTGAATTGGCCTTGCGGCTGCAGGCATCAGGTGATGAGGGCGCGGTTTAGTCGTATCAACACTCAAACTGCGGATGAAACTGCCGTATGCAGTTCACCGCCATGCCCGCTGCCGCCGTGCGGGTTTCGACGCCGAGCTTGGCATAGACGCGCTCCAGATGCTTTTTCACCGTGGCCGGGCTGGCGCCCAGAATGTCGCCAATGTCGCGGTTGATCTTGCCTTTGACGACCCAGTACAGCACTTCGGCTTCTCTGGCGGTGAGCCTGAAGCTCAGGCTCATCGTTTCGAGCACGGCGTCGTCGGAGATTTCGCGCATCACGATCAGCCAGTCGCTGCCGCCGCTGCCGCCGTCTTCGCTGCTGGCGTCGCTGTCGCCGGTTTGCTGGTGCAGCCGGAAGGTCAGGCGGCGCGGGCCGAGTTCGACCGCCAGGCGCGGCGGCTCGATGTGGGCGTGGGCATCTAGCAGGTGGCGGCGCAGCCAATTTAAAACCGGCTCGGGCGTTTGCGGCGCCGAGGTGCCGTAGTAGCGCAGCAGCAGCTCACGCGCCAGCGGGGTTTGCCAGATCAGCTTGCCGTCGTTCGGGCTGCCCGGCGCGCCCATGTGAACGGTGATGCTGGCGTAGCCAAAGGCATCGAGCGCGTTGCGCGCCTGCCCGGCCTGCTGCGCCTCCTGTCGGGCGCGGCGTGCGCCTTGCAGGTGGACGCCCATGCGCGCCATCACTTCGCGGGGCTTGATCGGCTTGGTGACGTAATCGACGCCGCCCGCCTGCAGCGCGGCTTCGAGGTGCTCGGTTTCGGTCAGGCCGGTCATGAAAATGATCGGAATGTGGGCCGTTTGCGCCGTCGCCTTGAGCTGGCGGGCGACTTCAAAGCCGTCCATGCCGGGCATCATGGCGTCGAGCAGCACGATGTCGGGCAGCGCCTGGCGGGCGCGCTTGAGCGCCGCTTCGCCGCTGGTGGCGACGAGCACGGTGTAGCCGGACTCGTCGAGCGCGTCGTGCAGCATCGCCAGGTTGTCGGGCACGTCATCGACGATCAGCACCACGTCGCTGTGGGCGCGGTTGAGGGTTTGGTCGAGGCCGTAGGCCTGCAAGCGGACGGTTTCAGCCATCTTGTTCATCATCCGTATCCTTGAAAGTGAGCTGGCACAGCATCGCATCAAACTGGAATTGCCGCGCCAGCGCGCGCATCGCCTCGACAAAGGCAGCGGCACCGGGCTGCTCTTTTTCAATCTCAGCCAGCTTGTTCATGATGCCGCGATAAAAACCCAACTCAATGACTTCCCTCAAAGCGGCAAGCTGAACCGGGCCGGGCAGCGCGGAGGTTGGCGGCGCGCCCGAGGCGGCAGCGGCGCCATCAGGCGGCCCCCCCAACAGCGGCGCAGCGTCAGACACAGCAGGCGGTGCAACGACTGGCCGGGCCGCCTGCGTGGCCGTTGCGCTGGGGCTGGCGGGGCGGGCCGGTGCCTCATAGCGCCAGCGCAAATCGAGCCGCCGCGCCAGCCAGCCGAGCAGCTCGGTGTGGCGCACCGGCTTGACGATGAAATCCTCCGGCGCAATGCCCACGTCGTTGTCCAGCCCCTTGTCAAAAGCGTTGGCCGACACGATGGCCAGATGAATCGCGCTGCGCCCGGCGGCGCGCAGGCGGCGCAGCGTTTCCCAGCCGTCAATGCCGGGCATGGCCAGATCCATAAAAATCGCGTCGGGCCGCCAGCCGCTGGCCAGCAAATCGAGACAGGCTTGGCCGCTGGCGGCGGTGCGCAATTCAAAGCCCATAGGCGCGAGCAGTTGCACCAGCAATTCACGATCCGGCTCTTCGTTATCGACGACGAGCAACTGGCGGCGCGGGCCGTCATAGCCCAGCGGCTGGCGTCGGGCGGCGCGGCCCGCTCCGTGTGAAGCGTTTGAGCCGTGAATGTCTTGAAAGTCCGCGCCAGCCTGATGCACCTGCGGCAAAAACAGCCGCACGCTAAACACCGAGCCGACGCCCGGCGTGCTGCTGACCGTCATCTCGCCGCCCATCAGGTCGGTCAGCATTTTGGCAATCGTCAGCCCCAGGCCCGCACCGCCAGCACCGCCCATGCCGCCCGCATTTTGACCCGCCGCGCCGCCCCGCGTGAAAGGCTCAAAAATCCGCGCCAGCTCGGCCTCGCCCATGCCGGGGCCGGTGTCGGCGATGTCGATATGCGCCATTTCCCGCGCATAGCGCACCTTGAAAGTGACTTTCCCGGCGGCGGTGAACTTGATAGCGTTGCCCAGCAGATTGATCAACACCTGGCGAAAGCGCTGCTCGTCGGCGCGCACCAGCGCGGGCAGTGCGCCGCTGGTTTCAAAGCCAAAACCCAGCCCCTTGGCGGCGGCCTGCAGCTCGAACAGCGCGGCTACTTCCTGCACGCCCTCGGCAAACGGCATAGCCCTGACGTTCAGCGTGAGCTTGCCCGCCTCGATGCGCGCCATGTCCAGCGTGCCCTCGATCAGCGACAGCAGGTGTTCGCCGCCGCGCTTGATGACGCTGACGGCCTGCAGGCGATGCGGCGGAATCGTGCGGTCTTCGCCCATCAGCTGGGCGTAGCCGAGGATGCTGTTCAGCGGCGTGCGCAGCTCGTGGCTGATGGCGCTGATGTAGCGGGTCTTGGCCTGATTCGCCTGATCGGCGAGGCGGCGCGCCTCTTCGGCGACGCGCCGGGCTTGCTGCAGCGCGGCGTCGGTCTGGCGGTGCGATTCGATTTCCTGCAGCAGCAAATGCGTCTGGCGGTTCGATTCTTCCTGCGCGACTTCACGGCTTTTGTGCGCCAGCACCAGCCACCACGCGACCAGCCCGGCAATCACCAAGAGCGCCATATAGGCTTTGACCAGCCCGGACTGCAAGGCGGCGACCGGGGCGGTTTCCACCTCGCTGTCGGTGGCGGCCTGCGCCAGCGTTTGCAATTCCTGGTGGTAAAGCAGGCCGAACAGGCTGGCCAGCAGCGGCGCAATCACCAGCATCAGCAGCAGAAAATGCCCCAGCCCAGTGTCCAGATACGGCCAGATTTTGCGCGGCAGCAGCCAGCGCAGCGTCGCCGACCACTGCACCGACAGCCGCGCCTGCGGCTTGCACAGGTCGCCGCAACGCGCATCGAGCGTGCAGCACAGCGAACAAATCGGCCCCTGATACGCCGGGCAATGCGCCATGTCCGGCCCTTCATAATCGCGCTCGCAAATCACGCAGCGCCGGGTGGCGTGGCGGTTCGGGGTGGTGCAGCGCTGGCAAGCGCCCCCGGCGTCGGCCGCAGGCAGGGCGTCCGCCGGTTCCGGGTGGTGCTGGGCTGCAGCCGGGCAACTCTGGGCCGCATGGCGCTGGGCGTCAGGGCACAGGTCGCTGTCTGGGACGCTGGAAAAATCAGAACGCCGCGCCACGTAATAGCGTCCTTTTGTCGCCCAGGCAATCACCGGCGCGGCGACAAAGGCCGTTGTCATCGCAATCACCGCCGAGAACGCCCGCGCCAGCTCGCCGTACAGCCCCAAATGCGCGGTGACCGACAACAGCGAGGCCAGCGCCATCGCGCCCACGCCGACCGGGTTGATGTCGTACAAATGCGCCCGCTTGAATTCAATCCCCGGCGGCGACAGGCCCAGCGGCTTGCTCACCACCAAGTCCGCCACCAGCGCCATCACCCAGGCAATGGCGATGTTGGAGTACAGCCCCAGCACATCACCCAGCGCCTGGAACACGTTCATCTCCATCAGCATGAAGGCGATCAAGGTGTTGAACACCACCCAGACCACGCGGCCCGGATGGCTGTGTGTCAGGCGCGAGAAAAAATTGCTCCACGCCAGCGACCCGGCGTAAGCGTTGGTCACGTTGATTTTGAGCTGCGAGACGACCACAAACAGCGCCGTCGCCGCCACCGCCCAGCGGTAATGCGGAAACACGTATTCATAAGCGGCCAGATACATCTGGTTCGGATCGACGGCCCGCTCCGGCGGCACCATGTTGGTGATCGCCAGGTAAGCCAGCAGCGCCCCGCCCAGCATCTTGACCACGCCGAGCAGCACCCAGCCCGGCCCGCCGACGAGCACGCTGCCCCACCAGCGCCAGCGGTTGGCTGGCGTCTGCACCGGCATGAAGCGCAGGTAATCGGCTTGCTCGCCCATTTGCGTGATGAGCGCGATGCCGACGGTCAGCCCCGCGCCAAACAGGTGCAGGTCAAACGCGGCGCCCACGCCTTTTTCGCCGCCATAGCCGGTGACGCCAGAAAACGCCCCCGGATTGTTCGCCAGCACATAAACAAAGGGCAGCACCAGCATCACCAGCCACAGCGGCTGCGTCCAGACCTGCAAGCGGCTGATGACGGACACGCCATGCGTGACCAGCGGAATCACCACCAGCGCGCAGACTAAATAGCCCCAGCGCGGCGGCACGCCCAGCGCCAGCTCCAGCGCATAAGCCATCACGGCGGCTTCCAGCGCGAAAAAGATGAAGGTGAACGAGGCGTAAATCAGCGACGTGAGCGTCGAGCCGATGTAGCCAAAGCCCGCGCCCCGCGTGAGCAAATCCATATCGACACCGTAGCGCGCCGCGTAAATGCTGATCGGCAGCCCGGCCAGAAAAATGATCAAGCCGGTCGCCACGATGGCCCAGAAGGCGTTGGTAAAACCGTATTTCACCAGCAGCGTCGCGCCCACGGCTTCGAGAATCAAAAACGAGGCCGCGCCAAACGCGGTGTTGGCCACGCGCCACTCGGACCATTTGCGAAAGCGCTGCGGGGTGAAGCGCAGGGCGTAGTCTTCCATCGTCTCGCTGGCGACCCAACTGTTGTAGTCGCGCCGGATTTTGATGATGCGCTGGGGCGGCGCTTCGGGGCTGGAGCCTGAAACGGCCTGCGCGCCGAGAGCGCCGGAAGCGCCGGAAGTGCCGGAAGTGCCGGGAGCGCCGAGCGCATCGGAGGCACCCGCAGGCGCACCCGCTGGCGCGCCAAGCCGGGCGGGCAGCGGCAAAGGCGTGACCGGAGAATTCATAAAGGGGGTGAAAAAGGTGAAGAAAAAAGCGGGGCTGGCAGCCCCCCATCGGTGCAGTTTCCATGCCACCGGGCTGCGTTCACCTTGTCCGGGCGCAAGGCTTGTGGCACCATTCTTGCAGTTTGCCCGCTATTCCCCGCGCAGGCGCTGCCCCCGAAAGAGTCCTTATGGAACTGACCCCCAGAGAAAAAGACAAGCTCCTCATCTTCACCGCCGCGCTGCTCGCCGAGCGCCGCCGGGCGCGTGGCTTGAAACTCAACTACCCCGAAGCCGTCGCTTTCATCACCGCCGCCGTCATGGAAGGCGCGCGCGACGGAAAAACCGTCGCCCAGTTGATGAGCGAAGGCCGCACCATCCTGACCCGCGCCGATGTAATGGATGGCATCGCCGAGCTGATTTCCGACATCCAGGTGGAAGCGACTTTTCCCGACGGCACCAAGTTGGTGACCGTGCATCAGCCCATTGTCTGAAGCCGCGTTTCCCTTTCAAAAAATTCCTTCAGGAGAACACCGTGCGTTTTTTCTCAAAAACTTCTTGCCTGCTCGCTCTGGCAACCACGCTGCCGCTGGCCGCAGCCGCCCATACCGGCGTGGAAGCTCACGCCCATCCGGCTTTCCTGGCGGGTTTTCTTCACCCCTTGAGCGGCGTGGACCATCTGGCGGCGATGGTTTCTATTGGTCTGTGGAGCGCGCTGGCGGCGCGCCGGGCTGGGCCTGCGCTGCTGGCCGGGCCGCTGGGTTTTGCCGCCCTGCTGCTGGCGGGCGCGGTGCTGGGGCTGCTGGGCCTGCAGCTTCCCGTCGTGGAGCCGATGATTGCCGCCTCGCTGCTGGTCAGCGGCTTGCTGGTCATCACGCGCTGGCGTTTGAGCGGCGGCGCGGCGGCGTTGCTGGCGGGCGGCTTTGCGCTGTTTCACGGGCTGGCGCACGGGCAGGAACTGGCGGGCAACGTGAACGCAGCTTTCGCGCTGGCGGGCATGCTGGCCGCGACCGCGCTGCTGCATGCCAGCGGCCTGGGTCTGGGCTGGGCGCTGCGCCGCACCCCGGTCTGGCTACCCCGCGCCGCTGGCGCTGGCGTGGCCCTGTTCGGCATGACGCTGCTGGCCCGTCTGGCTTGAAAGGACGCGCCATGATTCCCGGCGAACTCATCACCGACGGCCCAGACCACGTTTTAAACGCAGGCCGACGCACGCTCACCCTCGTGGTGCAAAACACCGCTGACCGGCCAATTCAAGTCGGCTCACACTACCACTTTGCCGAAACCAACGCCGCGCTCGGCTTTGACCGGCAGGCGGCGCACGGCATGCGGCTGAACATCGCCAGCGGCACCGCCGTGCGCTTTGAGCCAGGCCAGCAACGCACCGTCGAGCTGGTCGATTACGCCGGGGCGCGCCAGGTGTTTGGCTTTCGCGGCCTTGTTCAGGGAGCACTTTGATGGCCACCATTGGCAGACGCGCTTACGCAGAAATTTTCGGCCCCACGGTGGGTGACCGGCTGCGGCTGGCCGACACCGATTTGCTGATTGAAGTCGAAGCCGACTACACGCTGCGCGCAGGCAGCTACGGCGAAGAAGTCAAATTCGGCGGCGGCAAAACCATCCGCGATGGCATGGCGCAGTCGCAACGCACCAACGCCCAAGGCGCAATGGACACGGTGCTGACGAACGCGCTGATCCTCGACCACTGGGGCATCGTCAAGGCCGACATCGGCCTCAAAGCCGGGCGCATCGCCGCGATTGGCAAAGCGGGCAACCCGGACGTGCAGCCGGGCGTGGACATCGTCATCGGCCCCGGCACCGAGATCATCAGCTGCGAAGGCATGATCGTGACGGCGGGCGGCATCGACTCGCACATCCATTTCATTTGCCCGCAGCAGATCGAAGAAGCCCTGACCTCCGGCGTGACGACGATGATGGGCGGCGGCACGGGACCAGCCACCGGCACTTTCGCCACGACCTGCACGCCCGGCCCGTGGAACATCGAGCGCATGTTGCAGGCGGCAGACGCGTTTCCGATGAATCTGGGCTTTCTGGGCAAAGGCAACGCCAGCCTGCCAGACGCGCTGCACGAGCAGATCAACGCGGGCGTGATCGGCCTCAAACTGCACGAAGACTGGGGCACGACGCCCGCTGCCATCAGCAACTGCCTCGACGTGGCCGAGGAAACCGACGTGCAGGTCGCCATTCACAGCGACACGCTGAACGAATCGGGCTTTGTCGAAAACACCATTGCCGCCACCAAAGGGCGCAGCCTGTGCGCCTTTCACACTGAAGGCGCGGGGGGCGGCCATGCGCCGGATATTTTGCGCGTCGTCGGACAGGCCAACTTTTTGCCGTCCTCGACCAATCCGACCATGCCTTACACCGTCAACACGCTCGACGAGCATGTGGACATGCTGATGGTGTGCCACCACCTCGACGCGGGCATTGCCGAAGACCTGGCCTTCGCCGAAAGCCGCATCCGTAAAGAGACGATTGCAGCCGAAGACATCCTGCATGATCTGGGCGCGATCAGCATGATGTCTAGCGACAGCCAGGCGATGGGGCGCGTCGGCGAAGTCATCATCCGCACCTGGCAGAACGCGCACAAAATGAAGCTCCAGCGCGGCAAGCTGCCCGGCGACAGCGAGCGCCACGACAACTTCCGCGTCAAGCGTTACATCAGCAAATACACCATCAACCCGGCGATTGCCCACGGTATTTCGCACGAAGTCGGCTCCATCGAAGTGGGCAAATTTGCCGATTTGGTGATCTGGAAACCGGCGTTTTTCGGCATCAAGCCGTCGATCATTTTGAAAGGTGGCTTTATCGCGATGGCCGCGATGGGCGACCCGAACGCGTCGATTCCAACGCCGCAGCCGGTGCATTACCGGCCCATGTTCGGCGCGTTTGGCGGCGCGGTGGCCAAAGGTTCGCTGACTTTTGTCTCGCAGGCCGGACTGGCCGCTGGGATTAAAGAACGCTTTGGTCTGGCCAAAACCCTGAGCGCGGTGAAAAACATTCGTGGCATTCAAAAGCAGCACATGGTTCACAACGCCTACCTGCCGACGATGGAAATCGACGCCCAGACCTACCAAGTGCGCGCCGACGGCCAGTTGCTGACCTGCGAGCCAGCGGTCAGCCTGCCGATGACGCAACGCTACTTTTTGTTTTAATCGGGCGCATGCTTCAAATCTCCAAACTCATTTCGCAAGGGGCCGGTCTGGCCCCGGTTCTGGTCAAACGCGCCGCCACCGTGGAACTCGACTGGGACGTGCGCCAGAAAAGCCGCTTTGACGCGACCGACTCGCTGGGCCGCCTGCTGGGCGTGTTTTTGCCACGCGGCACGCTGGTGCGCGGCGGCGACGTGCTGCTGGCCGAGGACGGTTCGATGGTGCGCGTGATGGCCGCGCCGCAAGCGGTGCTGCGCATCACAGCCTGCGCGGCGCATGGCTCGGCGTTTGACCTGACCCGCGCCGCGTATCACCTGGGCAACCGCCATGTGCCGATTGAATTAAAACCCGATCACCTGAAAATCGAGCCGGATCATGTGCTGGCCGACATGCTGCGCGCCATGCACCTGACGGTGCAGGCCGTCGAAGAAGCGTTTGAGCCGGAAGGCGGCGCGTATAGCGCGGGCGGGCACAGCCACGCGCTTACCGCTGCAGCAGCTACCCCGGCTGCGCATGTTCACGGCCCTGACTGCGACCACGGCCATGAACATTCGCATGCGCCCGCCAAGGCCACCGCCGCACCAGTTGCCCATGTTCACGGGCCAAACTGCACCCACGGCCATGATCACGCGCCTGCGTCCGTCACAGCGCCCGCCGTTGCCACGCCCCATGTTCACGGCCCCGACTGCAAGCACGGCCACGACCACGCGCCGCAAACGATACAGCCGACGGTCATCCAAATGCCCACGCGCAAGCCGCCCCAGCCTTGACACCCAACGCGCCCCTGATGACGCCAGCCGTTGAACCCTTGCTAGTGGCAGACGCCGAGCCAGCCACCAGCGCCCTGCCCGCCGCGAGCCTGCTGCAGTTAATCTGGCTGGCCTCGCCCGCGCTGCCGGTGGGCGGTTTTTCCTACTCGGAAGGGCTGGAAATCGCCGTCGAGCGCGCTGGCGTCAGCACCGAAAGCCACGCCGCCGACTGGCTCGCCGACCAACTGC
>Ga0302217_10000105_pt1 | contig 21806 bp, 21 predicted proteins | sample II_Fen_N3_3_FD_198779 | JGI IMG/M metagenome (GOLD analysis project Ga0302217, IMG submission 198779) | Peat permafrost microbial communities from Stordalen Mire near Abisko, Sweden - II_Fen_N3_3 | ecosystem: Environmental > Terrestrial > Soil > Wetlands > Permafrost | place: Sweden: Abisko... | reverse complement strand
CAGAACAGCTCTGTGGCTTTATCCATGACGGGGCACCTCCATAGGGATCGGTTTGCCGCTATTTTTCATCGAAAACCTGTTGCCATTCCGTGGTCGCTGATCGCTGCTTATCCAAAACTCAGGTTACTTCACTTGCCGAACCACGATTGGGGTTTCCCGACCGGCATTGATACCATCCATCGCCGCCTTGTTGGCACCGCTCTTGTCCATCGTGACTTTCTCGGGAACACCACTGGCTTTCATGGCTTTGTCAAAGAACCGCAGGGCTGCGGCCTTGTCGCGCCTGGCAGTCAGCAGGAAGTCGACTGTTTTGCCTTCCTTGTCCACCGCGCGGTACAGGTATTTCTAGGCGCCCTTGACCTTGATGTACGTTTCATCCATGCGCCAGCTACCGCTCACCGGGCGCTTGTGCTTGCGCAACACCTTCTCAAGCAAGGGCAGAAACCGGATCGCCCAGCGGTTGATCGAGGAATGGTCGACAAACACGCCGCGCTCCTCCATCATTTCTTCAAGATGGCGATAGCTGAGCGGATAGGCCGCGTACCAGCGGATACACACCAAAATGATGTTGATCGGGAAGCGCATTCCTTTGGCTGCCAGCATCTTGTTTCAAGCCTTTTCCGTCAAACACTCAGCATAGTCGAACGGGCTGCTTGACCGCCAATGCGACAGAACCTTCATGGCAACTATGGCGGCGAGATGATCTGATTTCGGCCAAGTGTTTAAAAATCAACAACTGATCAGCACTTCGTGAAAATTTTGTGCATCCAAAACACTTAAATTTTTATCCTAAGAGATTGATTTTAAATGATTTTGTGGTTTGGCATGGTTTCTGCAATTACAAGTGCAAACAAATGCTACGCGCCAGAGGTTCAGCTTATTGAACCTGCTGGCCGGCTGGAGCAACCTACAGGAATTTCCCCATGACCTTGAACCGACGCACCCTTCTTTCGCTCACCGGCGGCCTGGCTGGCGCCGTCATCGCCCCGGCGACTCTGCGCGCAGCCGATCTGCCGCAAGAACTGCGCCTCGACTACGCCACTTACTCGCCCACCAGTCTGGTGCTCAAACGCTTTGGCTGGCTGGAAGAAGAGCTCAAGCGCGACGGCGTGGCCGTCAAATGGGTGTTCAGCGCGGGCAGCAACCGGGCGCTGGAGTATTTGAACGCCAACAGCATCGACATCGGCTCTTCGGCGGGACTGGCGGCGCTGCTGGCCAAGGCCAACGGCAACCCGATTCGCACGCCCTACATTTTTTCGCGGCCCGAGTGGACGGCGCTGGTGGTGCGCAAAGACTCGCCGATTCGCACGCTAGCCGACCTCAAGGGAAAAAAAGTCGCTGCCACCAAGGGCACTGATCCTTACCTGTTCCTGCTGCGCGCACTGCAGACCGTCAAGCTCAAACGCAGCGACATTGAGCATGTCTCGCTGCAGCACGCTGACGGCCGCGCAGCGCTGGAGCAGGGCCGGGTCGATGCCTGGGCCGGGTTGGATCCGCACATGGCCGCCAGTGAACTGGCAGCGGGTTCGCGCCTTTTGTACCGCAACGTGGCTTTCAACACCTACGGCTTTTTAAATGTGCGCGAGGACTTTTTGGGCCGCCACCCGGAGTTGGTCAAGCGCGTCATCAGCGCCTACGAGCGCGCCCGCCTGTGGACGCAGGCCAACACCATCGAAGCGGCGCGCATTCTGTCCGACGAGGCCAAGGTCAGCCTGGAAGTGGCGCTGCTGCAACTCAAACTGCGCACCGATTTGAGCAACCCGCAGCCCTCTAGCGAGCATGTCAAGGCGCTGCAAGCGGCCACGCCGATTCTGCTCGACGAGCAGCTGGTCAAGCCTGGCACCGACCTGCTCAAGACCGTCGAGGCGCTGGTTGATACGCGCTTTGCGCAGGGCTTGATCCGCAAGGCTTTTTAAGCGTTTGCCATGTCCGCCAATCCCTTGATGCTTTCTTCCGGTGACGCGCTGCAGGGGTCCGCACCGTTTTCGGGCCGTCTCACTCCTTCAGGCCAACATGCTGGCGAATCAGTGGCTTCGGCGGCTCATGCGGTGCAGGCCGATGCGCCGCCGCCATTGCGCCCGGTGCGCTCCTTGCCGGGTGTCGGCCTGATTATTCCGCTGCTCGTGCTGGCGCTGGGCGAAATGGCGCCCCGGCTGGGCTGGGTCAGTCCGAACCTGCTGCCCCCGCCCAGCGCCGTGCTACAGACCTTGTTTGACTTGGGGCCGCTGACGCTGGCCACGCATGTTGGCGCGAGCGCGGCGCGGGTGGCAGCCGGGTTTGCGCTGGGCGCGGCGTTGGCGGTGGGCATTGGCGCGCTGGTCGGACTGTCCCGGCTGGGCGAGCGGCTGCTGGCACCGAGTTTTCAGGCGCTGCGCGCCATTCCGTCGCTGGCCTGGGTGCCGCTGCTGCTGCTATGGCTGGGCATCGACGAGGCGCCCAAGATCGTTTTGATCGCCATCGGCGCGTTTTTTCCGGTGTACATGGGCGTGTCTTCGGGCTTTCGCGATGTGGATCGCAAGCTGGTCGAAGTCGCCCGCATGGCGCGGCTTTCGCCCCTGGCCTTGGCGCGCCGCGTGTTGCTGCCCGCCGCCTTGCCCGCCGTGCTGACCGGTCTGCGCAACGGCCTGAGTCTGGCCTGGATGTTCATGGTCGCCGCCGAGCTGATCGCCGCCAGCCGTGGCTTGGGTTATCTGCTGACCGATGGCCGCGAAACCAGCCGCGCTGACATCGTGCTGGCCGCGATTTTGCTGCTGGCGCTGCTGGGCAAGCTCACCGACAGCGCCATGCAGTGGCTGGAGCGCCGCTTGCTGTCCTGGCGCGACACCTTTGACGGCGGTCACGCATGAGCGCGCCGCTGCTCGATATTGAAGTGCGCGCCAAAACCTTTGGCGCTGCCACCGTCCTGCAAAACATTGCGCTGAGCATGGCAGCGGGCGAAATCGTCAGCCTCGTCGGTGCCAGCGGCTGCGGCAAAAGCACGCTGCTGCGCATCGTCGCCGGGCTGGAAACGCAGTACCAAGGGCGCATCCTGCTCGGCGGCCAGCCGCTGACCGGATTGAGCCGCGACGTGGGTTTTATCTTTCAGGAGCCGCGCCTGTTTCCGTGGCTGACGGTGGCGCAGAACGTGGCCTTCAGCGCCGGGCCGCAGGGCGCGTTCGATCCGCGTGTGGCGCAGTTACTGGCCGAAGTCGGACTGGCGGGTCTGGCCGATGCGCTGCCCAAGCAGCTCTCGGGCGGGCAGGCCCAGCGCGTGGCGATTGCGCGGGGTCTGTTTGACCAGCCGCGCCTGCTGTTGCTGGACGAGCCGTTTTCAGCCGTCGATGCGTTTACCCGCATGCATCTGCAGGACATGCTGCTGGCCATTGCGCAGCGCCACGGCACCACGCTGCTGCTGGTCACGCATGACATCGACGAGGCCGTTTATCTGGCTGACCGCGTCTGGGTGTTTGACAGCAAACCCGGACGGCTGTCGGCGGATATCGCCGTCTCGCTGCCCCAGCCGCGCCAGCGCGACGCCCAGGCGCTGGCGCAGTGCCGCGCCGACGTGCTGCACGCGCTGCAGGCTGTTCACGCCATTTAAGGCTGGCAGCGCGGGCCTGAGCAGCCGCGCTGGCGCGGCCCGGCTTATCGGGCGAAAAAATCGCGCTGGCCCAAGCCTCTTTCGGCCTGTTAAATCCTCTTTCCTTCAATCTCGGCTGTTGTGAGCCTGCGGGCGCGCCCGCAAGCGCCTGATGCGGCGGCGCGCCCGGCTGGCGCGGGTATTTTCGGATTGACAAATGTTGAGTGGCCAACAGCTGTTCAGCATTTTGTGATTTCAATAGGCATTCGAAAACGCCTAATTTTCATCGTAAGTCATTGATTTTTAATGATTTATTAGCATGGCACGGTTGCTGCTATTGAAGAGGTGAAGCGCACGCCCCGTGCGATCCAACCCCTCTTCAAAAGGACTTCATGCCATGAGCCAGGAACAGATCAAATTCGCCTACTGGGTACCCAATGTCAGCGGCGGCCTCGTTGTCAGCAAAATCGAGCAGCGCACCCACTGGAACATCGACTACAACCGCCGTCTGGCGCAAACCGCCGAAAAAGCCGGTTTTGACTATGCGCTGTCCCAAATCCGCTTTACCGCTGGCTACGGCGCCGAATTCCAGCACGAATCGGTGGCCATCAGCCACGCGCTGCTCGCTTCCACCGAAAGGCTCAAGGTCATCGCCGCCATCCTGCCCGGCCCGTGGAATCCGGTCGTGCTGGCCAAGCAGATTGCCACCATCGACCACCTGACCAATGGCCGCATCGCCGTCAACATCGTCTCTGGCTGGTTCCGGGGCGAGTTCCAGGCCATTGGCGAGCCGTGGCTGGAGCACGACGAGCGCTATCGCCGCTCGGAGGAGTTCATCGAGGTGCTCAAGGGCATCTGGACCACCGACAACTTCAGCTACCAGGGCGATTTCTATCGCATCCACAACTACAGCCTGAAACCCAAGCCGCTGCAGCAATCGCCGCACCCGGAAATTTTCCAGGGCGGCAGCTCGCGTGCGGCCCGCGACATGGCGTCCCGCGTGTCCGACTGGTATTTCACCAACGGCAACACCGTCGAAGGCATCAAGGCGCAAGTCGATGACATCCGCGCTAAGGCCGCCGCCAACGGCCACAGCGTCAAGGTGGGCGTGAACGCCTTCATCATCGCCCGCGACACCGAAGCAGAAGCCCGCGCCGTGCTGGCCGAAATCATCGAAAAAGCCGACCCGGAAGCCGTCAACGCTTTCGGCCATGAGGTCAAGCAGGCTGGCAAGGCCAGCCCGGAAGGCGAAGGCAACTGGGCCAAGTCCACGTTTGAAGATTTGGTGCAGTACAACGACGGTTTCAAGACCAACCTGATCGGCACGCCCGCGCAGATCGCCGAGCGCATCGTGGCGCTCAAGGCTGTTGGCGTGGACCTGATCCTGAGCGGCTTTCTGCACTTCCAGGAAGAAGTCGAATACTTCGGCCAAAAGGTGCTGCCACTGGTGCGCGAGCTTGAAGCCGCGCAAGAGCCGTTGAAACTGGCCGCCTGAGAAAGCCCGTCATGGCCCAGACGATCAACCCCGCCTCAGCCGTGTTAGCTGGAGCTTGCGCAAATGCCCCACTGGCGGAAGTTCTGGCGGAGAGCGCCCACCCCGCACCAGCTGCAGCAGTTGCGCCCGCAACGCTGCCGAACTGGCTGCTGCGCCAGTCGCACCAGCAGGCCGGGCGTGTCGCTCTGCGCCACAAGCGCCTGGGGGTGTGGCAGCAGCGCTCGTGGCGTCAGGCGGCTGACGAGGTTCATCGTCTGGCTACGGCGCTGCGCGCCAGCGGCTTTGGCGAAGGCGCGACGCTGGTCATTGTGAGCCGTCCGCGTCCCGAAGCACTGCTGGCGGCGCTGGCCGCGCAGTGGCTGGGCGGCGTGGCGGCGCTGCTCGACCCGCTGGAAGCGGCTGCCGGGCATATCGAAGTGCTGCGCCAGTTGCAGCCGCAAGCCGTCTTTGCCGAAGGGCTGCTAGAGATCGAGCGTCTGCAGGCCAGCGCCCTGACGCCCGCGCTGGTGATTTACGCCGACGGGCGCGGCGTGGCCAGCTTGAACCCGGCAGGACTGGCGCTGGCCGACTACGCCCAGCTGGCCCTGCGCGAGACCGACTGCCCCTGGCCGGTACAGGCGCATGCCGAGCGCACCGCTTTTGCTTTTTACCGCTACGCCGCCAGCGGCCAGATTGAGCAGCAGCGCATCACCCACGCCGAGCTGCTGCAGCAAGGCCAGCGCCTGGTGCTGGCCGAAAAGCTCAACGAACAGGAAGAAGCGCTGGCTGCCCGCGCTTTTGCCGCCAGCGGCCAGGCGCGCTACCTGCTGGCGCCGTGGCTGATTGCCGGTTTCTGCCTGAATTTCCCCGAAAACCTCAGCACCCGCGACAACGACAGGCGCGAACTCGGGCCGACGCTGGTCGCAGGAACCGCCCAAACCTATGGGCGGCTGCACGAGCTGGTGCTCTCGCGCCTGCCGCAGCCGGGCAGTGTTCAGCGGCGGCTGGTCGATTGGGCGCTGGACAAGCAGCCCGGCAAGGTGCGCAAGGTGCTGGGCGAATGGCTGGTGCGCCGCCCGCTGCGTGACGTGATGGGTTTTACCCGCACGCGCGCGCCGCTGCTGGTGGGCGAGCCGTTGCCGATAACCACGCTGGATTTTTTTGCCGCATTGGGCATTGAGGTGCGCGCCTGGCCTGATCTGGCGCAGTGGCGTGATTCGGCGGCTGCGCCAAACACGCAAGTTGCACCCGCCGCGCCAGCCTTGCCCGACAACGGCTGGATCGCCAACGGCGCGCAGGCCGCTTGAAGGAAAGCCGCATGACATCGATTTATTCTTCGTTCGCAGCCACAGCGACAACAAAAGCTACGGCTCTAGTTCCCGCCACGACTAGGGCTACGGCTCAAGCTCAAGCCACGGCAACGGCACCCGCCGCGTCCCTGCTGACGCTGGAGCACATTTCCCTCTCCTTCAAGGGCGTCAAAGCCATCACCGACATCAGCTTTGCCGTCGAGCGTGGCGAAATCTGTGCGCTCATCGGCCCCAACGGCGCGGGCAAAAGTTCGCTGCTCAACGTCATCAACGGCGTTTACCAGGCGCAGGAAGGCCGCATCAGTTTTGACGGCGAAACCCGCCAGCGCATGCGTCCGCACGACGCGGCGGTGCGCGGCATCGCCCGCACTTTTCAAAATCTGGCGCTGTTTAAAGGCATGAGCGTGCTCGACAACGTGCTGACCGGACGCAACCTGCAGCGCCGCAGCAGCTGGCTGGAGCAGGCGCTGCGCCTGGGCCGCGCCGCGCCCGAGGACGATCGCCAGCGCGAAGCCGCCGAGCGTGTCATTGAGTTTTTGCACATTCAGACGTGGCGCAACGCGCTGGTCGGCAAGCTGCCCTACGGCCTGCAAAAGCGTGTCGAGCTGGCCAGGGCGCTGGCCTCCGAGCCCAAGCTGCTGCTGCTCGACGAGCCGATGGCGGGAATGAACGCCGAGGAAAAGCAGGAAATGAGCCGCTTCATTCTCGACATCAACCGCGAGTTCGGGACCACCGTGGTGCTGATCGAGCACGACATCGGCGTGGTCATGGGCCTGTCGCATCACGTCGTGGTGCTCGACTACGGCCACAAGATTGGCGACGGCGCGCCTGCAGAGGTGCGCCGCGATCCGGCGGTGATTGCCGCCTACCTCGGCACCCGCCATTGACCCCCACAGGAAACCAGGACCATGGAATTTTTCTTTGAAGTGCTGTTCGGCGGGCTGTTGGCCGGGGTGATGTATTCGCTGGTGGCCATCGGCTTTGTGCTGATTTACAAGGCTTCGGGCGTGTTCAATTTTGCCCAAGGCTCAATGGTGTTGTTTGCGGCGCTGACTTTTGTCAGCCTGCACGAGCGCGGCATGCCGTTCTGGCTGGCGTTTGCCATCACGCTGGCAGCTATGGTGGTGATGGCCCTGCTGGTCGAGCGCCTGGTGCTGCGCCCGTTGGTGAACCGCTCACCGATCACGCTGTTCATGGCGACGTTGGGCCTGTCTTACATGATCGAGGGCGCGGCCCAGGCGCTGTGGGGCGCGCAGGTTCACGGGCTGGAGCTGGGCATCAGCGACGAGCCGCTGGCGCTGGGCGGCGTGCTGCTGTCGCAGTTTGATTTGTTCGCTGCGGGAACGGCGGCGGTGCTGGTGACGGCGCTGTCGCTGTTGTTCAGCAAGACGCGCATCGGCCTGTCGCTGCGCGCCGTCGCCGATGACCCGCTGGCCGCGCTGGCCGTCGGCATTCGCCTGCAGCGCATCTGGGCGGTGGTGTGGGCGGTGGCTGGTTTTGTCGGGCTGGTGGCCGGGCTGCTCTGGGGCGCGCGGCTGGGCGTGCAGTTTTCGCTCTCGCTGGTGGTGCTCAAGGCGCTGCCGGTGCTCATCATCGGCGGCTTTTCGTCGATGGGCGGGGCCATCGTGGGCGGCCTGATCATCGGCGCGTCGGAAAAGCTGGCGGAAATCTACCTCGGCCCGATCATCGGCGGCGGGCTGGAGAACTGGTTTCCCTACGTGCTGGCACTGCTGTTTTTGCTGGTGCGTCCGGCGGGTCTTTTTGGCGAGCGCGCCATTGAGCGGGTTTGAAGAGGTATCGCCATGCTCTACAACGAAGCCGGTCAATTCACCACGTCTTACGCGGGCGAGCGCCGCCTGTTCCGCCTGCGCCAGGACCGCTACGCGCTGGCGCTGCTGCTGGCCTTTGCCTTTGTCGCCGTGCCGCTGCTGGGCAACGATTACTGGTTCAGCGCCATTTTGATTCCTTTTCTGGTGCTGTCGCTGGCCGGTCTGGGCCTGAACCTGCTGACAGGTTACGCGGGCCAGTTGTCGCTGGGTTCGGCGGCTTTTATGGCGGTGGGGGCGTTTGCCGCTTACAACTTCGGGCTGCGCTTGCCGGGCCTGCCGCTGCTGGCCAGCCTGTTTCTGGGCGGCGTGACGGCGGCGCTGGTGGCTGTGGTGTTCGGCCTGCCCAGCTTGCGCATCAAGGGTTTTTATTTGATCGTCTCGACGCTGGCGGCGCAGTTCTTTGTGTCGTGGGCGCTGACCAAGTTTGGCTGGTTTTCCAATGACAACGCTTCGGGCGTCATCAGCGCGCCGCCGCTGACCATTTTCGGCGCCGATTTCAGCACGCCCGTGGGCCGCTACCTGCTCACGCTGGGCGTGGTCGTGGCGCTGTTCTGGCTGGGCAAAAACCTGGTGCGCAGCGAGCTGGGCCGCAACTGGATGGCCGTGCGCGACATGGACACCGCCGCCGCCGTCATCGGTATTCCGCTGCTCAAAACCAAATTGCTGGCTTTTGCCATCAGCGGGTTTTTTCTGGGCGTGGCTGGTTCGCTCTGGGCGTTTACCTATCTGGGCACGGTGGAGCCGCACGGATTCGATCTGAACCGCTCGTTTCAGGTGCTGTTCATCATCATTTTGGGCGGGCTGGGCAGCATTTTTGGCAACTTTCTGGGCGCGGCTTTTATGGTGCTGTTTCCGCTGCTGCTGTCGAATCTGGCCGGTTTGCTGCCGGTGGGACTGGTCGATCCGGGTCAGCTGGAGAACTTGCAGAAGTTCATTTTTGGCGCGCTGATCATCGCCTTCCTCATCAAGGAGCCCGAAGGGCTGGCGCGCCTGTGGCAGCGTTGTCGGGAGCGCGCTCGCCTGTGGCCGCTGCGCTACTGATTTTTTTCAACCTCTGATTTTCACCATCCCACAAGGAGAACCCGCACGATGTTTAAACCCACTTTCGCCCGCCGTCTCGCTCTGGCGTTCAGCTTGAGCGCCGCCGCTTTCGCCGCCCAGGCCGAGTCTGAACAATACTTTCCGCTGCAAAGCTACCGCGTTGGCCCGTATGCGGCGGGCGGCACCGGCTTTTTCGGCGGCTTCATCGACTACCTGCAGTACGTCAACGCCAACGGCGGCGTCAACGGCGTCAAGCTGACCTGGAGCGAGTGCGAAACCGAATACGTCGTCGAAAAAGGCGTCGAATGCTACGAGCGCCTGAAAAAAGGCCTGAACGGCGCGCCCGCCGCCGCCACCAACCCGCTGTCCGTCGGCATCGCCTACGCCACGCTGGAGCGCTCGACTGCCGACAAGCTGCCGCTGATCACCATCAACCACGGCCGCACCGATTCGACCGACGGCAGCGTGTTTCCGTATGCCTTCCCGCTGCAGTTGAACCCGTACTCCGAAGTCTCGGCCATCATCAACTACATCGGCAAGCAAGCGGGCGGGCTGGACAAGCTCAAGGGCAAGAAGATCGTCACGCTGTACCACGGCTCGCCTTACGGCAAAGAAACCATTCCCGTTCTCGACCTACTGGCCAAAAAATACGGCTTCACGGTCCAGCATGTCGAAGTGCCGCACCCAGGCAACGAGCAGCAGTCGCAGTGGCTCAACATCCGCCGCGAGAAGCCCGACTGGGTGATTCTGCGCGGTTGGGGCGTGATGAACCCGGTGGCGCTGAAAACAGCGCAGAAGGTGGGCTTTCCGGCCAACCGCATCATCGGCAACATCTGGAGCAACTCTGAAGACGACGCCGCGCCCGCCGGTGCCGCCGCCAAGGGTTTTATCTCCATTACCACGCACCCGTCGGGCACGCAGTTCCCGGTGCTTCAGGGCATCAAAAAAACCGTTGTCGATGCGGGCAAGGGCAATCTGGCCGACCCGAAACGCTTCGGCTCGGTCTATTACAACCTCGGCGTGGTCAACGGCATTTTGAACGTCGAAGCCGTGCGTATCGCCCAAGACAAGTTCGGCAAGAAGCCTTTGACCGGCGAGCAGGTGCGCTGGGGTTTTGAAAACCTCAAGCTCGACGACGCACGCCTGAAAGCACTCGGCGCGGTCGGCCTGGTGCAGCCGCTCAAGCTGTCCTGCGCGGACCACGAAGGCGGCGGCGCCGTGCGCTTTCAGCAGTGGGACGGCCAGAAGTGGAGCGTGATCAGCGACTGGGTGCAGGCTGACCGGGCCTTGCTGCGCCCGATCATCGAGGAATCGGCCCGCAAGTACGCCAAGGAAAAAGGCATCACGCCGCGCGACTGCGCCAAAGAGGGTTGATCCCAGCTGCCTCGCTTGAATTTTTTGATTGATTCACCCCGGCGGCGGGCTTTTTTCAGTTCGCCGCCAGCAACCTTTCCTGACACACCATGAGCCACAATTCCCCTCTTGCCAATCTGTCTATCGGCACCGATTACGAGCAGCTCGCGCAGCGCTTTCGCCCCATCTTTGCGAAGATTGCCGCTGGCGCCGTCGAGCGCGAACGCTCGCGCAGCTTGCCTTACGAGCAGATCAACTGGCTGAAAGAAGCTGGCTTCGGCGCGGTGCGCGTGCCGGTGCAATACGGCGGCGCGGGCGCTTCGGTGCCGCAGCTATTTCGCCTGCTGATCGAACTGGCCACAGCCGATGCCAATCTGCCCCAGTCGCTGCGCGGTCATTTCGCCTTTGTCGAGGACCGCCTGAATGCCCCGCCCAGCGCCGAGCGCGATAGCTGGTTTAAACGCTTCGTCGCAGGCGATCTGGTGGGCAATGCTTGGACCGAAATCGGCAGCGTCAAGATGGGCGACGCCATCACCAAGGTGTCGCCGACTGAAGACGGCTGGCGCCTCAACGGCACCAAGTTCTACAGCACTGGCAGCATCTTTTCCGACTGGATTGATGTGTACGCCAAGCGCACCGACACCGGCGGCGACGTGATTGCCGTGGTCAGCACACGCCAGGACGGCGTGACGCTGAGCGACGACTGGGACGGCTTTGGCCAGCGCACCACCGGCAGCGGCACCTCGGTGTTTAGCGATGCGCGGGTGGAGAGCGTCAACGTCATCGACTTTGCCACCCGCTTTAAATACCAGACGGCTTTTTATCAATTGGTGCTGCTGGCCGTGCTGGCTGGCACGGCCAAGGCCGTGGAGCGCGACGCGGCGCGCGAAGTGCGCGAGCGCACCCGTATCTTCAGCCACGGCAATGCCGCCAGCGTGGCCCAGGATGTGCAGGTGCAGCAGGTGGTTGGCCGTATCTCGGCGCAGGCCTACGCCGCCGAGGCGGTGGCCATTCGCGCCGCCGAACCGTCCCAGCGCGCTTATGAAGCCCGCTTTGGCGGCAACGACGCGGCCGAGCGCCAGGCCAACATCGCCGCCGAAATCGAGTCGGCCCAGGCCCAGGTCGTGCTGGCCGACCTGGTGTTGCGCGCCGCCTCCGACCTGTTCAACGCGCTGGGCGCATCCGCCGCCCGCGAAGCCAAGGCGCTGGATCGCCACTGGCGCAACGCCCGCACCGTTGCCACGCACAACCCGCTGATCTACAAAGAAAAGATCATCGGCGACTGGGTGATCAACGGCACCGAGCCGCCTTACATCTGGCAAATCGGCGCGGGCACGCCGGGCAAATAAACCGCGCTGGTCCTTAGCTGGTGCCACCGTTTCGACGCCAGCTTGCTTTCACCGGCAAGTTCCGTTTTTCCCTTTTTGATTTCAAGGATTTCCCCATGACTGCCACCGCCACCCTGGAACGCCCGCGCGTCAACTCCCCCGCGCCTTTTGCGCCGCGCCCGCGCCCCGGGCAGCCAGCCCACATCATCGAGAGCGACGCCGAGGCAATTGAGATTGCCCACCGCCTGGCCGGGCGCTTTGCCTCCGAGTCCGCGCTGCGCGACCGCGAAGGCTTCCTGCCGATTGACGAGATCGACGCCTATTCGCAAAGCGGCCTGTGGGGCATCAACGTGCCCAAGGCGTATGGCGGCCCCGGCGTGTCCTACGCCACGCTGGCCGAAGTCGTCGCCATCATTTCAGCGGCCGATTCGAGCATCGCCCAGATCAGCCAGAACCATTTCGTGCTCGTCGCCCATGTCGGCCTGGACGCCAGCGAGGCGCAAAAACGCGAGCTGTTCGGCCTGGTGCTCCAAGGCCACCGTTTCGGCAATGCTTTCTCGGAGCTGAACAGCCGCAACGTGGCCGCTTTTGAAACCAAAGTGGTGGTGCATGGCGACGAGGTCGAGGTCAACGGCCAGAAGTTCTACACCACCGGCGCGCTGCTTTCGCACATCGTGCCCATCGTCGCCGTGAGCGACGCGGGCAAGGGCTACATCGTCTTTGCTGACCGCGACAGCGCGGGCTTGACGGTGGTCAACGACTGGTCGGGTTTTGGTCAGCGCACTACCGCCTCGGGCTCGGTGAAGATCGAGCGCGTGCGTGTGCCTCAAAGCCGCGTCGTGCCGATTGACGCCTTTGACCACCCGACAGCAGCCGGGCCGATTTCGCAGATTATCCAGGCGGCAATTGACGCGGGCATCGCACGCGGCGCGCTGGCCGACACGATAGCGTTCATCCGCACCAAGAGCCGTCCGTGGATCGACAGCGGCAAAGAAACCGCTGGCGAAGACCCGTTCACCATCGCCGCCATCGGCGACCTGCAGATCAGGCTGCACGCCGCCGAGGCGCTGCTGGAGCGCGCCGGACGCCTCGTCGATACCGCGCTGGCGAATGCGACGGATGCCACGGTGGCCGCCGCCACGGTCGGCACCGCCGAAGCCAAGGTGCTGACCACGCAGGTGGCCCTTGAAGTGACGAACCGGCTGTTCGAGCTGGCCGGCACGCGCGCGGCGCTGAGCGCCCACAACCTGGACCGCCACTGGCGCAACGCCCGCATTCACACCCTGCACGACCCGGTGCGCTGGAAGTTTTTCCACATCGGCAACTATTACCTGAACGGCGTGAACCCGCCGCGCCATCCGTGGAACTGAAGCGCGCCCCGCCCGCAGGAACGCCCATGTCCAACACGCCCATTTTGCAGATCGACGACATCGAGGTCGTCTATGAGCAGGCCATTTTGGCCGTGCGCGATGTCTCGCTGACGGTTCCGGCTGGGCAGATCGTCGCGCTGCTGGGGGCCAACGGCGCGGGCAAAAGCAGCACGCTCAAGGCGGTCTCGCACCTGATCCGCACCGAACGCGGCGAGCTGACGCAGGGGCGGATTTTGTACCAGGGCGAGGATATCGGCCCGCGTGACCCGGATGCGCTGGTGGCTGGCGGCCTGGCGCAGGTGCTTGAAGGCAGGCACTGCTTCGCGCACCTGACGGTGGAGGAAAACCTGCTGATCGGCGCCTTCGTGCGCAAGGTGTCGCGGCGGGTCATGCAGGCGGATCTGGCGCGCATCTACGGCTATTTTCCGCGCCTCAAGCTGCGGCGCAAAAGCCTGGCGGGCTACACATCGGGTGGCGAGCAGCAGATGGTGGCCATTGGCCGCGCGCTGATGGCCAAGCCGCGCCTGGTGCTGCTCGATGAGCCGTCGATGGGGTTGGCGCCGCAGATCGTCGAGGAGATTTTTGACATCATCGCCCGGCTCAACCGCGATGAGGGCGTGAGTTTTCTGATTGCCGAGCAAAACCTGAACGCCGCCCTGCGCTATGCGCAGCACGCCTATGTGCTGGAAAGTGGCCGCGTCGTCAGCGAAGGCACGGCGCAGGAACTGGCGCAGCGCGAGGATATCCACGATTTTTACCTGGGCGGGCAGGCGGCGGTTGTGGCGGCTTGAGGGATTGCTTCCAATATGGCGAGTTGTGCGCCTTGGCCGCTTCAGACCCAAAGCCGAAGTACAAATTTCTCTGAAGCGGAGATCAAATTTTGGAACGGGCGTGTCTCTTTCTTCCTGTATCGCTACCCAGTAGTGCTTCTGCCTTGCTTGCTATCAGCCAGCGCGTCAGCTGCAAGTTTTCGAGTCTCGGGATCAGCGTCAAAAGTTGATTCCGTTAGCACCCATTTCGGAACGATATCACTGGCAATCAACGCGCTGACCGCGCGTCTACGGCAGGTGGAGCACGGTGAAAACTCATAGACGTAAAGAAGACAGTCCAGCGTTTCGGGGCAAGGGTGCGCCACACAGAGTTCGAGAATTTCTCCGCCAAGATGATGACATCGATCCGCGTCGGTTGGGTGTTCAAGCCGCTGGGCGTACCTCAACATGTCACCCTCTTCATAGTTGGCGATGAGCAAATGGGCAGTACGGCCCAAGTCTCCCATGGCAAGCAGTTGAAGCGCAGCTTTGCGCAATTCGGGGTGGTTAAGCGACGCGACCGCCTTCACCGCCGCCCATTGCACAATCTCGTCAGTGTGGAAAATCCATTGGAGCAACCTACTATCGAAGCGCGGGACGCCGGTTTTGGAAAAACATCTCAACAGGCGCACGACGTGGTCAGGCTCATGTGCATCCAACAGCGCCGTGAAAACGATCTCACGCTGAGCAGAGTCCGCACACATACCCCAACCCCGGAACCAATGGCATTGGTCCTTAAAATCATTCTTGACGTGCGCGACGATCTGTGCGCCCGTAAACAAGGTTCTATCCATAGGATCTGCAGAAGTCTCTCGAATTTCGTGTGTATCGCGAAGTGCCGCAAGATAGCGCGCAATATTTGAATCGGTTGCGGCCTCCCGCTCCAGCGCCGCCAGCGCCACCCCTGATCCTGCGGAAGCATCAAGTTGCTGAATCAGCCAGTCGTCAACCCAGAAGTCGGGGTCGTCCAAAAGCCAGAGTCCAAATTTCCGCGCAACGAATCTCAGACCATCCACGCCATCGAGCGCCACGATCTGATCAGCGGCGATCACATTCGCCGTGTGTGAAAGACGTGTCAAGGACAAATATAGTAAACGCCGCGCATCGAAGGTACCGTTCACGGCAAGCTCTTTCAACATTGCGCTGCGTTGATTCAGATCCCTGTGGTCTTCAAGTGGGGGATCACGTAGCAGAGCTCCAATGGCTTGAATCACTTGGTTCTGCAGGTTCGCGTTATCGACAATTGCTGATAGCCATGGTTCGCGTTCCGCCTCGCACTGAGGGTCGTAGGAAAGACACAATACGCAAGTTTCTATGATCTTGTCTTCTAGTCCCACTGCCCCATAAGTCTTAACTTGTTGCATTGCACGCCCATGCCCCGTACGTAAGGCGGAGGCGAACACCGGCAAAGCAAGTGGAAATATCGGATTCTCTATTTGCATCGATTGTTCAGGTATCCGCCAAATGACCAGCAGGAGTTATTGCCAGTATCGTATCAATCAAACTGGGCGGTGCCGCCAGAGGACCGCTTGCGCTGCATTCGAGTCCTTCAAAAACACCGAGTGAACCCTGTTCATTCCGCGCGATACGGACTTTCCAGAGAGTTCGTTTGAGGTTTTTGGGTCAATCTCACACCGAAATCTGCTCCACCCGAACACCCTGCACCCCCGGCGCAGGTCGGCGCTTGTTGACCACCAGCTCGCCCGCCTTGATCAGCTGGGCGCGGATGATGTTGCGGCTCAGGCCGAGCAGCTGGGCGGTGTGGACCTGGTTGTAGTGACAAAAGCGGTAGGCTGTGGCCAGCAGCGCTTCCTGCACTTTTTCATGCAGCGCGCCGCTTTCCTCCTCGAACAGCTTTTGAAAGGCGCGCTGCAGCAGGGCGTCCGCCGATTCATCCTGCGGGCGGCTGCTGTCGTCCTGGCGCTCCAGGCGCAGCTTGGACAGGTGCAGGTCTTCGGCGCGGATCAGGTTGGCGCGGCAGATCAGCAGCGTGTGGTGAATCACATTTTCCAGCTCGCGGATATTGCCCGGCCATGAGTAGCCGACCAGTTTTTGCTGTGCTTCCGGGTGCAGCGCGATGCCGCTGTAGCCCAGGCGGTGGCTGTAGGCGGCGATGAAGTGGCGCGCCAGCGGCAGGATGTCGCCGGGGCGCTCGCGCAGCGGGCTCAGCTCCAGCGTCACGACGCTGAGCCGGTAGTACAGGTCTTCGCGGAAGTTGCCTGCGTTGATGGCTTTTTCGAGCTGCACGTTGGTGGCCGCCAGCACGCGCACGTTGATCGGAATGCTCTTGCGCGAGCCCAGCCGGACCACTTCGCGCTCCTGCAGCACGCGCAGCAGCTTGACTTGGATGGGCATCGGCAGGTCGCCGATTTCGTCGAGGAACAGCGTGCCGCCGTTGGCTTCCTCGAACCAGCCCGCCTTGGAACTGAGGGCGCCGGTGAAAGCGCCTTTTTCATGGCCGAAGAGTTCGGCTTCCACCAGGTTTTCCGAGAACGCCCCGCAGTTCACCGCCATGAACGGCCCGCCGCGCCGGGCGCTGAGTTCGTGCAGGTGGCGCGCCACCAGTTCCTTGCCAGTGCCGGTTTCGCCGATGATGAGCACGCTAGCGTCGCTGGGCGCGACCTGCTGTAGATGGGCCAGCAGGGCCTGCGATTTCGGATCCTCGAACACCTGGGCGGTGGCGCGGATCGAGGTGGCAAGGGCGGGAGACGGGGGCAGGGTGAGCAGTTGCATGGCGTTGGAAAGTAGCAAATAGACTAGGAGTAGAAAGAAGGCGCTGGCAGCGAGCCATTGAGCGCCCAGTCGCCCAGCTCCTGCAGCTTGTAGTCCACCGGGTCGTGCAGCGTCTGGGTGCGCAGGTTGCGCCAGTGGCGATCCAGGCGCAGGGCGGCGTGGGTGGCGCGCGCCCCGGTCACTTCAAACAGGCGGCTGGTCACATCCAGACCGGAGCGGGTGGCCGCGACCTTGGCGGTGGCGATGGCCACGGCCAGGTGGCCGCGCTCGTCGGCGCCCAGCCGGTTTTCCTTGCGCCAGGCGTCGTCGAGCAGAGCGTTGGCACGCTCGGTCAGCAGCCGCACGCCCTCCAGAGCGACCCAGAACTCGCCGTAGTGGCGCAGCGTGTACGGGTCTTCGCTGACGTGGGCGGCCTTGGACTTGAACCAGACGCGCGACTCCTTGAGCGTGTAATGCTGCGCTTCGGCAAACGCGCCCTCGGCAATGCCAAGGAACAAGTTGGCAAAAGTCAACTGGGCAATCAAGGGGCGCAGACAGGCGAAGGGCGTGCTCAGCGGGCCGGGATCGAGCAGCAGCTCGTTTTCTTCGACCCGGACGCGCTCGAAGGTGGCGCTGCCGCTGTCGGTCTGGCGCTGGCCCATGTTGTCCCAGTCGCCGTGCAGCGTGATGCCGGTGCGGCTGCTGGGAATGGCGGCGATCAGCAGTTTGCCGCCCTGGGACTCGTCCAGCGCCGAGGCGATCAGCATTTCCGAGTCGGCCGAGCCCGAGCAAAAGCTCTTGCGCCCAGAAAACTCGCGCCAGCCATTGAGCTTTTTCGACACCGTGCGGGTGTCTAGCGGGTTCAGCGCATTGCCCCAGAACCAGTTGTTGCGCGCCGTCTGCTCGAACCACGGCTCCCACTGATCGGGGCGCGAGAACAGGCGCACGGTGGCCAGCATCAGGTGCTGAAAGCCATAGACATGGGCGATGGAGCTGTCCACGCGGGCAAATTCGCGCACGATCTGCAGCGTTTCGCTCCAGCTGGCGCCCAGGCCGCCGTATTGCCGGGGAATGCTCAGGGCGAGCAGGCCGCTGTGGCGCAGCGCGTCGCGCTCGGCCTTGGGCGTGCCGCCGCGCAGGTCGCGCTCGGCGGCGGTGTCGGCAAACCGGGCGGCGAGCTGGCGGGCAATCTGAAGAGGCGCAATGGCCTTGAGTTGATGAGTGGCGGTCACACGCTGTTTCCTGAAAAGGTGAGAGGTTGAAAGAAAGGCCGAGGCGATGTGTACAGGTGGCCGGGCCAGGCCCGTGACCACCGCTGCGCCATCAGGCCGCTTGCAGTTCCTCGGTTTTCTGGGTACGCAGCAGCGGCAGCGCGTGCTTGACCGCCAGGCGAATGCGCGCCTGCAGCAGCTCGCTGGTGATTTGGTAGTTGGTGAAATCGGCCTCCGAGGCATACACGCCAACGGGCAGAGTCAGCGACTGGAAAAAGCTAAACAGCGGACGCAGCTGGTGGTCGATCACCAGCGCGTGGCGTTCGCTGCCGCCGGTGGCGGCCAGCAGCACAGGCTTGCCGATCAGCGCGTCCTGGCCGATCAGGTCAAACAGGTGTTTGAACTGGCCGGGGTAGGTGGCGCGATAGACCGGCGTGGCGGCGATCAGCAGATCAGCCGATTCGATGGCGCGCAGCTCGCCCTCGACGGCGGGCGTGAGTTCCTTGCGCGAGAGCGCGCTGCCCAACGGACGGGCGATGTCGCCTAGCTCGATGATGTGGCTGTCGATGGCGATGTATTTGCCCAGCTCGGCCACGATGGCCTGGGTCAGCACCAAGGTGCGCGAAGGGTTGAAGGTGCCGCCAGAAACGGCGACGATTTTCAGGGAAGTGCTCATGGGATTGATGTCCTGCTGGAAGTGGTTGATGCTGCCGTGTTGGTCGGCAACTGCTGCAGCCACCGCAACAGTTATGCCAAGGTTAAAAGTTCTTTCAAAGCCATCTGCTGCTGCGGGCCCGGCGGGCTCCCGCCAGCCGGGTGTTTTCCTTTGTTTTCAGGGGGTTACCTTGATTCAGGCATCAAAATGCCTGGGACTCTTGTAATTTAAATCATATAACTATACTTTTTTAAATACTTTTTAGTTATTTATCAAGGCTGTTGCCACGGCTTTGTGGTCCGGTTTTTCTCCAGTTTCTGCCGGGCGCTTGCCAAATTTCCCAGCCGCCGGACACCGAACTGTTGTTCGGGCAACAGCTGATTCGTGCAACTGTTGCTGCCTGAACAATAGCGGGGTCAGGCCGGGGAAGTGCCGCTGCGGCTCCGCTGGGCCATCGCTTGTGAGGCGCTGCAGCGCCTGTGCAGAGCGGCAGGCAGCATTTTTCAGCACCTCAGCGGGCTCCAGAAACCGGCAGGCTCGGGCGCTTTTGCCGCTTGGTACGCTCCTTGCGCTGTAGGCTGGATCCATCACTGAACCTGAGAGCCATTCCATGAGTCTTGAAATTTTCTGGTTTCTGCCCACTTCCGGCGACACCCGCTACCTCGGCAAGTCCGACACCGGCCGCCCCGCCACCAACGAATACATGCGCCAGATCGCCGTCACCGCCGAAAGCCTCGGCTATGACGGCCTGCTGATTCCCACCGGCAGTAGTTGCCTGGATCCGTGGGTCACGGCGGCCAGCCTGGTGCCGGTGACCAGCCGCATCAAACTGCTGGTGGCGCTGCGCACCTCCGTCACCGGCCCCACGGCTAGCGCCCGTCAGGCCGCCACGCTCGATCAGGCGCTCAAGGGCCGATTGCTGCTCAACGTCGTGCCCGGCGGCGATGCGGCTGAATTGGCCGCCGAAGGCGTGTACCTCAACCACGACCAGCGTTACGAGGCTGCTGGTGAATTCCTCACCGTCTGGCGCGACCTGCTGGCGGGCAAGACCGTCGATTTCGCGGGCAAACACGTCAACGTCAAGCAGGCCAAGAACTTCTTTCCGCCGGTGCAGCAGCCTGCGCCGCCGCTGTACTTTGGTGGCTCCTCGCCAGCGGCGCACGAGCTGGCCGCCGAGCACGTTGATGCTTACCTGACCTGGGGCGAGCCGCCCGCCGCCGTCGCCGAAAAAATCGCCGACGTGCGCAGCCGCGCCGCAAAATATGGCCGCACCGTGCGCTTTGGCGTGCGCCTGCACGTCATCGTGCGCGAGACCAATGACGAAGCCTGGGCCGCCGCCGAGCGCCTGATCAGCCGCCTAGACGACGACACCATCGCCAAAGCCCAGAGCAACTACGCCAGCATGGACTCCGAAGGCCAGCGGCGCATGGCCGCGCTGCACGGCGGACGGCGCGACCAGCTCGAAGTCAGCCCGAACCTGTGGGCGGGCGTGGGTCTGGTGCGCGGCGGCGCGGGCACGGCGCTGGTCGGTGACCCGCAAACGGTGGCGGCGCGGCTGCAGGAATACGCCGATCTGGGCGTCGATACTTTTGTGCTGTCGGGCTACCCGCACCTGGAGGAATCCATCCGCTTTGCCGAGCTGGTGTTCCCGCTGCTGCCGGGCAAAAAGCCGGTGACGCTGATCGACCAGGTGCTGACTGGCGGGGCTTTTGACGTGCGCGCCACCGCGCCGGAAAACGCCGGAAAAACCACCGGACAGGCTGCCAGCCAAGCCGCCCAGGCCGTGGGCGCTGAAAGCGGAGTCCCCGCATGAAAGTCATCGACCTGCGCTGCCGCCCGGCTTATCTGCACGACTTTTTCGGCGCGAATCCCGGCTCGCCCGGCTATGAAACGGCCCGCTGGCTCAATCGCCGCGTCGGCACGCGCGGCAGCGACGAGCATTTCGCCCGCTCGCTCACGCCCGAGGGTTTTCTGGCCGAGGTGCGCGAGGCGGGCCTGACCAAAGCTGTTGTTGTCGGTCGGCACACGCCCAGCCAGCACCTGCCCAACGACGTGATTCACCAGATCACGCATCCGCACGACGAGCTGCTGGGCATTGCCGGCATCGACCCGGCGCTGCAGGGCGTGGACGGCGCGCTGGCCGAGATCGACCGGGCCATTGACCAGCTAGGCCTCGCGGGCATCGGTCTGGAGCCGGGTTTTGGCGCGCCCGCTCGGCACCCGGACGATGCGCTGTATTTCCCGATTTACGAACACCTGAGCCGCCGTGGCCTGCCGCTGTTCCTGATGTCCGGGCCGACCACGCCGGACCCGGCTTTCAACGACCCCGGACGGCTGGCCAAGGTGGCCCAGGCTTTTCCGCAACTGCGCATCGTCTGCTACCACGGCTATTACCCCAACACCCAGCAATTGGTGGGCGTGGCCTTTCGCTACGACAACATCTCCGTGGTGCCAGACATGTACCAGTTTCTACCCGGCAGCGAGGTCTTCGTGCAGGCGGCCAACGGCTTCATGGCGGATCAGCTGCTGTTCGGCTCGTCCTACCCGTTTCGCCCGATCCGCCAGTCAATTGACGATTTTCTGGCGCTCGGCTTCAGGGGACGGGTGCTGGACAAGCTGCTCCACGGCAATGCGGCGCGCCTGTTCGGGTTGTCCAGTTGAAGAATCAACCAAGGAAAACCTGAGTTTTGGATAAAAACCAAGTCAAGTCACGCTCATTGCGTCGCGGCAATGGTGCGACTTGACGCACGGTTTGACGTCTTGCAGGCAGTAAGGGACTTCCCAGAATTTAACCCGTGTCTAATTTTGCCAAGGCGGGCAGGCGCTGAAGTTTGCTCTCCACGGCACGCATGGCTTTCTGGGTCAGCTTGACACCGGTTTTGTAAACAGTCGTGACCCGCTTGACAATGGGATGCACGCCCTTCCAGGTCATGGTCGCGGCAAAGCGCTCGACCGCTTCGACGGAGTCGAGCAGGCTGCCATTCCAGTGGTGCTCGAGCACGCCCCAGCAGCGCTCAACGGGGTTGTATTTAACCTCAGTTTTGGATAAGAAACTGAGTCAAATCACGCTCACTGCGTCTCGGCAATCGCGTACCTTGATGCGTGGTTTGACGGCTTGCAGGCAGTAGGCCACGATGCCCGCCATGAGATTGACG
>Ga0302217_10000103_pt1 | contig 21928 bp, 19 predicted proteins | sample II_Fen_N3_3_FD_198779 | JGI IMG/M metagenome (GOLD analysis project Ga0302217, IMG submission 198779) | Peat permafrost microbial communities from Stordalen Mire near Abisko, Sweden - II_Fen_N3_3 | ecosystem: Environmental > Terrestrial > Soil > Wetlands > Permafrost | place: Sweden: Abisko... | reverse complement strand
TTCACCTGCAGCACGGCGTCGGCCGTGTCGAGGCTAGAGGTCCATTGCAGCACGCGGCGACGGAAGTCGCGCACCATCTCCTGAAGCGTGGGAATCTCTGCGGCGGGAATGGCCAAGGTCAAGGTGGAAACCTCGCGTTGGGAGGCATCATGGCACTGCAGAGAGCGGCGCGCCAACTCCAGGGTCTGATCCTGAAAGGAGCGCACAGCCTCGTCCTTCCAGCGGTCGCCCGTGGTCAGGAAGGGCGCAACAGGCTCCAGACAGCCATCCTCGCCGGGCGCCACCAGCCCAAGTTCCAAAAGCAGCGCGATGGCCTCCTTGACCTGGGCCGCAGAGAGCTGCGGGTCCATCCTCTGGCCGAGCTCTGCCTCCTCGCCTTCCCGAAACGGATACGCCAGCAACGCCACGCGCACCGCCGGATAGAACCACTTGAGATAGTAGCGGTACTGCCGATCCGAGACTTCGCGGGTCTGCAGGTCGCGCAATTCGCAAAGGCGCTGAAAGTGCTCGCGGATCTGCCGTGGCGAGCGGGCGCGGTTGAACAGCACCAACTCGCGAAAGTATTCGTTCTCTCCGCTGTCCAGGTGCAGCTCCTGAGCCATGCGGGGAATGGCCGCCTCGGCCAAGTGCTTAGAGCCTTGGAAGATGTGCGCCAAGAAGCCCGCATCGATTTCTACGCGGCGCGAGAGGTAGCGGTAGGACATGAAGCCCTTGCGCGTCTTCTCTTCTTCAAACCACTCCCGCAGAAAGACGCGATAGTCGGTATGTTCGTAGATGCTGACCACCCCGTGAAGGATAGTCTGCCCCTTGCACATACGCCACACGTTGCGCTAATGCGGGTTGAACGAGCGCTCAACACCGCCTCACGCGGGAAAGTTAAGGATCCTGGGTCTCGATGGCCTGGGCCCACTGCGGCGAGGCGCATTCGTCCAGCACTTGGACCAGAAACTCCTCCCACTCGTCGCGACGGGCGCTGGAGCGGATGGCCAAGATGTTGGAGCGCAACGGCAAGCAGTCGCGTTCGTCGACAAGCTCCGCGATCCAGGCTTCGGGAATGCCATCGGCCACTTCGGCGGCAAAGCTCGGGCCACCGCAGGACGCGCGATCTAGGAGGATCAGGGCTGGCGGATCACCTTCCTTGAGCGGTTCGCAGAGGCTCTTGCGCACGATATCCACGTCATCGCAGACATAGACCGTACGTTCGAAGGGCGTATCGTTCCCTTCCATCCATTCGAGGATCCACCGGCACACCCGTTGGGCGCGTTCGGAATCGGAGCATAGCAAGAAGACTGGACCGTATCTCATCCGGGCTTAAACATAGTTCCAAGCACTTGATTGACAAGGACTTGCATTTCACGCGGACCTTCATTCAAAAGGATTTCATCGGCGCGCCGGATGGCGTCTCCCACCATCCGCCCCCTCACGCGCGGGTCGGCGGCCATCCACACCTGCCCGGTCGGAGGACGGGGCGCTTCGACCACGCGACGGGCATCTTCAAGCCAAGCCTGGTGGAGTCCCGCAGGAGCCTCGGGCCAGATTGCCAAAAGTCCCGAAAGCGCCGCAAAGTACCGCTCGCGCACTAGGCTCGCCTTCTCCGAAAGCCGCTTTTGCGAAAGGAAAAATTCCGGAAAGCGCCTCCACACCAGATGCGCGGCGTCCCGCTCGCCATTAGAAAGGCGCAGCCGCTCGCAGTAGGACTCGGCCACCTCGGAGACATTAGCCCCTGCCTGCGGCGGATCTTCGGAAAACCACGGGCACAGGGGAAGCAGGAGCCCCGCGATCCAAGGAATCTCAGCGGGCCACTTGGCGGCAAACAAACGCTCGGTTCGCGACCAGACGACAGGATTCGTCAAAGCCGCGGCAAGCTCCGGAAAGAGCGCCGAAAGCACCCCCATGTCGCGCAGAAGCACGAGCGAAGGCAGGAACGGCCCCTGCTCGAACATGCGCCCGAGCTCCTCGTGGACCCGCTCTCCAGAGAGGGAGACGACGTTTCCCGAAAGCTCGCAAGCCGCCGTCCAGGTCTCGGGATCGATGGCAAAGCCCAGCCGCGTAGAAAAGCGCACCGCCCGCAAAAGCCGCAGATGATCTTCCGAAAAGCGCTCGCGAGGGTCGCGAATGCAGCGCAGCCGGCCCGAGCGCAGGTCGTCGACCCCACCCACCATGTCCACCACTTCGCCGGTCTCGGGATCGAGCAAGAGGCCGTTGATGGTGAAATCGCGCCGCTGCACATCTCCCTCGGCAGTGGTGCGCTTCACCCAGGCGGGACGGCGACCGTCCAAGTAAGGGCCTTCGGAGCGGAACGAGGTCACCTCGATGGGCTTTCCCTTAGGGACCAGCACCACCCCAAGCTCGGGCTTCAGGGGGATGGCCTTGGGAAAAAGCGCCATCACTTCGGCCGGTTCGGCCGAAGTCGCCACGTCGTAGTCCTTGGGAACGGCGCCCAGGAGCAGGTCGCGCACGCAGCCTCCGGCAAGCCAGGCCTCGTGCCCGGCCTCGCGCAGGCGGCGGATAAGCTTTTGCGGTCCATCCCAGGCAGACCAGTCCAATTCCAGTCGAATCATCGGGCAAACGTAATCGCTGCGCCGCCATTGGCGCCGGAGGGACTTCGGGCGGAAGTACATTTCCCGTCCATGAGCACGCTCCATCGCATCGAAGTCGCCATCAAGCCGGGACTCACGGACTCGCTGGCCCGCCGTCTCTCTCAACAGCTCGCCGAGGACGCCGGGATCCCGGTTCGCACCGTGCGGACCCTGCGGGTCTTCACCCTGGAGGGCGAAGCCTCCCCCGCGGAGCTCCAGCGTGCCGGAGAGCGTCTCTTCGCCGACCCCGTCTCGGAAGACTGGACCCTGGACGCCCCTCTGACCGAACAAGTGCTGACAGATTTCGACGCCGTGTTCGAGATCGGCTTCCGCCCCGGCGTCACCGACAACGTGGGCCGCAGTTCGGCCGAGGGCCTCTCGGAGCTGTGGGGACGCCCCTTTGCCGGCAAGGTCTTTGCTAGCCTGCAAGTGCTGGTGACCGGACTTTCGGAGGCGCAGATTGCTTCCGCCGCCGCCTCGCTCCACAACACCCTGATCGAGGATTGCGAGATCCGCACCACTGCCCAGTGGAAGGCCGGAGAACGCTTTCCTGCCCGCTCGCGGGCCGTTCATTCCAGCCACACGCCTAAGGTGGAGGTCATTTCGCTGCCCGAGGACGATAAGGGCCTCATCGACCTCTCGCGAGCCCGTACGCTTGCCCTCACGCTTGAGGAAATGCGGGCCGTCAAGGCCCACTACGCCGACCCCGTTGTGCGGCAAAAGCGCGAGAAGCTGGGACTTCCAGTTGACCCCACCGACATGGAGCTTGAGGTGATCGCCCAGACCTGGAGCGAGCACTGCAAGCACAAAATCTTCGCCGCCACCGTGGAGTACGAGGAGGATGGCAAGAAGGAAACCATCCACAACCTCTTCAAGACCTACGTGCGGGCGCTGACTTTTGAGCTCATGCCCAAGCGCTCGGACCTGGTGAGCGTGTTCGTGGACAACGCCGGCGTGGTGCGCTTCGACGCCGACCACCACGTGACCATCAAGGCCGAGACCCACAACAGCCCCTCGGCCCTGGACCCTTACGGCGGCGCCATGACGGGAATTGTCGGGGTCAACCGCGACATCATGGGCACCGGCAAGGGTTGCCGCCCCATCTTCAACACCGATGTTTTCTGTTTTGCCCCGCCCGACTGGGTAAAGCCCCTGCCCCCGCGGCTGATGCACCCGCGGCGCATCCTGCGCGGCGTCCATCGCGGCGTCAAGGACGGCGGCAACGAGTCGGGCATCCCGACCGTCAACGGTTCCATCGTCTTCCACGAGCGCTTCCTCGGGAAGCCCCTGGTCTTCTGCGGTACCGGCGGCCTGATGCCGGCCAATCTCCTCACTCCCGACGGCGTCTCCGAAGACTCTTCGGAGAAATCTGTCAAACCTGGCGACCGCGTGGTCATGGTGGGCGGACGCATCGGCAAGGACGGCATCCACGGCGCCACCTTCAGCTCCGAGGCCCTCACCGAAGCCTCGCCCGTCTCGGCGGTGCAGATCGGCGACCCCATCACCCAGAAGAAGATGAGCGACCTGCTTTTGGAAGCGCGCGACCTGGGCCTCTACCGCTGGATCACCGACAACGGCGCCGGCGGCCTTTCCAGCTCCATCGGCGAGATGGCCAAGGAGTGCGGCGGCGCAGTGGTGGACCTCGAAAAGGCCCCGCTCAAGTACCCCGGCCTCGACCCGTGGGAGATCTTCGTCTCCGAGGCCCAGGAGCGCATGAGCCTAGCGGTGCCCCCGGACAAGATCGAGGCCTTCCTGGAACTCTCGCGCCGGCGCGGCGTGGAATCCACCGACCTCGGCGCCTTTGACGACAACGGCCTCCTGGTGCTGCGCCACGGCGGCAAGCTGGTAGGCGCCCTGGACATGGAGTTCCTGCACGAAGGCCTCCCCACCCTGGTGATCCCGGCCCTGTGGCAGGCCCCCGTCCATCCCGAACCCTCCGCTGAAGAGCTTTCCGGCGCTCCCGGCGAGACGCTCTTGGGGCTTCTCTCCAGCTGGAACATCTGCTCCAAGGAGCCGTGGGTGCGCATGTACGACCACGAGGTCCAGGGGCAGTCGGTGGTCAAGCCCTTCACCGGCGCCAAGGACGACGGCCCTTCGGACGCCGCCGTGCTGCGCCCGGTGGCAAGCAACCTGCGGGGCCTGGCCGTCTCTCACGGCATCGCGCCACGCTACTCCGATATCGACGCCGAAGCCATGACTGAGGCCGCCATCGACGAGGCCATGCGCAACCTGGTGGCCGTGGGCGGAGACCCCGACGCCGCCGTGGGCCTCGACAATTTCTGTTGGCCCGACCCGGTAGTCAGCCCGACCAATCCCGACGGCGCCTACAAGATGGCCCAGCTGGTGCGCTCCAACCGCGCCCTCTACCGCGTCTGCAAGGCCTACAACCTGCCGCTAGTCTCGGGCAAGGACTCGATGAAGAACGACTACGGAGCCGGAAAGGAGCGCATCAGCATCCCCCCCACCTTGCTCGTCACGGCGCTGGCGCCGCTCCCCAACGCCCACAAGGCCGTCACCATGGACGCCAAAACGGCCGGGGATCTCGTCTACGTGCTGGGGCTCACCCGCGACGAGACGGGCGCCTCGGAATGGTTCGCTCGCGTGGGCAAGATCGGCAACAAGGTGCCGCGCCTGCGCCTTGAAGAGACCGTCCCCCTCTACCGCGCCCTGCACGCGGCCATCTGCGAGGGCCTCTTGGCCAGCTGCCACGACGCTTCCGACGGGGGCCTCGGCGTGTCGCTTGCCGAAACCGCCATGGCCGGACGCCTAGGCATCTCGGTGGAGCTCTCCAAGGTGCCCGCCGCCGAGGAACTGACAGATTCTGTCTTGCTGTGGTCGGAGTCGCTGGGCCGCTTCGTGGTCACCGTGAAACCCGAGAACGCCGCGGCCTTTGAGGCGCGCCTTGCCGGCAGCGCCTTTGCCTGCGTGGGGACTGTCACCGAAACTCCCGAGGTGGTGTTCACAAGCGAAGGTAGCGAGCTCCTGCGGGTGCCCACAGAGGCCTGCGTCAAAGCCTGGCAGAAGCCCTTCGCGGCCTAAAGGAAAGACGGCATCCAGAGGACGGGCCCGAAGCGGACTTGGACTTGCACTAGAGTCTGAGCCGGCCCGTCATTGCCTCCACAAGCTCCCTGAGCCGTGTCGCCTGAGCGGGCATCACCCATGGGGAAGGCACGGCGAGAGCCTCCGCAAGATGCCGCGGCATCTCCACCATGCGGGCGCGGGCGGCTTTCTCGGGAAGTCGCAGGTGAGCTGCCAAGGCGAGGAAATCGCATCCCTCGATGCGTGCCTTGCGCCCATGGATGGGCAGAGCCGATTCCTCCGGATCCTCGAGCAGAATCCGCGTAGGCAGAAGATCATAGGCTGGCGAGAGCTCCACGCGCCCATGATCGCGCACCAACGACCAGTTCTTGAGGTGCATGTCCGAGTTTCCCGTCAGGAACGAGAAGAGAGCGACCTCGAAAAAGCGCAGCGCCTCGCGGCCCGGTACGGAGGTCCAGCGGCGCACAAGCGTCCCGACCCTTTCCAGGCTTGAGCGATATTTGTCGGCGGTAGGCTGTCCAGAAAGCTGACAGAAATCTTCCACGGCGATGCGTCGCATTCCCTCGCGGTCGAAGCGCCGCACCACGTAGGCCATCTCCCCCGAGGCAAGCGGGATGAGCCCGCACTCGGCCACGGAGATCCCAATGCGACGCGCCAACCGCATGGTCCAGTGCTCAAGCTCGGGCATACCGGGATAGTTGGACGTCGGAGGCTTCAGGATGTGGGACCCGCCAAGCGCCGCGACAATAGTGAGGCGATGACGTCCTCGCCCCTCCTCGAGACAGGATAGCGACAGCTTCCGCTGCACTCCCGGGACCGAAAGGCGGCGATTTACCGTCTCCAGGGCAAGCGACTCGACCTCGGCGAGGCTGGTCCCGAGAGTCGGCTCCTCGGGCGTTCCGTAGAGGCGGCGACAGCAGGCCTCGTGCAGGCCCTCGCCTTCGAGGCAGACGGGACAGGGACTCATGCGTCCGCCTCCGCAAGCACCCGCACCGCACCGATGCAGTCCGAGCAGGCGGCGAGCAGGATTCCCATGCGGTCCCCGGGATCGAGCTTCCAGTTGCGCGTGGCGAGCTCCAACAGCCAACCCTCTGGCACCAGGCCGTCAAAGAAGGGATGGAGGCCGCGGGTTTTGACAGTTTCCGTCCCAAGAGGAAGCGTGAACGAGAGGGGTTCGGCGTCCGGGCGCGCGAGGTACTCCGGCAGGTAGGCGAAGACGCAGTCGCCGTCCTCCAGCTCCTCAAGCCTTCCCGCCGGGATCTCGTCCCAGTACACCCGTCCGCGCCGGCTCATCGGCGATCCTCCGGAAGGGGCGCAGGCACCAGCCCGTAGCCGAAGTACTGGAGCACTTGACAAATCTTGTCCAGGCGCAGAGTCGGTTTCCCAAGCTCAAGCTCCTTCAGGAAGCGCACTCCCACTCCGGTCGCCTCGGCGAAGTCCTCCTGGGTCAGCCCGCTCTGCTTGCGTCGGGTCCGCACGAACCAGGCGATCGCCCCCACATCTTCCTGAATTTCCTGCAAAGAACGCCGCATAAAGCCCCCTTTCGGGGAATATAATTACACTTTTCAGAAATTAACCACCGATCAGTGCATAAAATATGAACGCTCATATTTTAACACCCGAACGGGATCCCTCCACATTGCTTACAAAAAAGGCTCCGAGCATCCTCGGAGCCTTGGCAAAAATGTGCAGGCCGGATCGTTGCTATTCGAGTCCTGCCGAGACAACCTTGTCGTAGAACTCGCGGTAGTGCTCGGCCTCGGGGCCCTTGCGCATGGCGATGGCCTCCTGCGGGTGCAGTCCCAACTGGCCCATGATCACATAGGGAAGGATGTAACCCCATTCGTGCTTCTTGCGCAGCGGGATGAAGTCGTGACTGATGAGGTCGAGGATAGGGCGGATGTCGTACTTGGGGTTCTTGAGGAATCCCAGGAGCAGCTCCAGCGTGCAGTTGCCGGCGGCGCGTCCCATGCCGTAGACCGAGGCATCCAGGTAGTTGACCTCGCGGATGACGGCCTCAATGGTGTTCGAGAAGGCCAACTGCTGGTTGTTGTGGCCGTGGAAGCCCAGCTCCTTGCTGATGTACTTGCGGGCACGAGCCACCAGGCGAGCGATGTCCTCCTGGTACAGGGCTCCGAAGCTGTCCACCAGGTAGATGACCTTGGCGTGTGATTCCTTCTCGCACTGGTCGAAGGCCTCGTCGAGCTCGGATCCCTGATCGCGCGAGATGGCCATCAGGTTGATGCAGGTTTCGTAGCCCAGGTCGTGGAAGGCATTGACCATCGAGATGGCCTTATCCACACCCTTCACGTAGCTTGCCACGCGCACCATCTGGTAGGGGCTTTCGGAGGCCGGACGAACGGCATCCATCTCGACACGCCCCACGTCGGCCATCACCGAGATCTTGGCGCCGTGCTCCACTCCGTCGATGGCACGGCGGATGTCGTCGTCGGCGCAAAATTTCCAAGGTCCAAAGGAGGGGTCGGGAAAGAGCTTGCGGCTGTTCTTGTAGCCGATCTCGAAATAGTCGACGCCAGCCGCCGAGGCGCCCGCATAGCACTTGTGGACGAACTCGTGGGAGAAATCGTGCTTGTTCACCAATCCGCCATCGCGGATGGTGCAATCCAGGACCTTGATCTTTTCGCGAAACATGGCACTCTCCGGCCGAAACCAAACGCCGCGGCATGCGGCATCCGGATGTGTGAATGTACCTAACGGAAACGCCGAATCGCGGAATACGGAACGTCCGCCGATAGAACAAAAAACGTCACGGCTCACGAGGAGCCTAGGAAAACAAAAGCCCCGCCCCCGGTACTCCGGGAACGGGGCCAAAATGAGAGACCGGGCAGGCAGAGCCGCCCGAAGCTCTTACATGCCCATTCCGCCCATGCCACCCATGCCGCCCATGTCGGGGGCTGCAGGCTTGGCTTCCTTCTTCTCGACGATCAGGCACTCGGTGGTGAGCAAGAGACCGGCGATGGAAGAGGCGTTCTTGAGAGCGGTCTTGGTGACCTTGGCGGGGTCGATGACGCCAGCCGCGACCAGGTCTTCGTACTCGCCGGTGCGGGCGTTGAAGCCGAAAGCTCCCTTGCCTTCCTTGACCTTGTTCACGATCACGGAACCTTCCCAGCCGCCGTTGCCGGCGATCTGGCGCAGGGGCTCCTCGATGGCGCGACGGACGATGGCGATGCCGATGTCCTGGTCGTCGTTCTCACCCTTGAGGTTCTCCAGAGCGTCGAGGGCACGGATCAAAGCGACACCGCCGCCGGGAACCACGCCTTCTTCGACAGCTGCACGGGTCGCATGCAGGGAGTCTTCCACGCGAGCCTTCTTCTCCTTCATCTCGGCCTCGGTGGCGGCACCGACGTTGATGACGGCCACGCCGCCGGCGAGCTTAGCCAGGCGTTCCTGGAGCTTCTCGCGGTCGTAGTCGGAAGTCGTCTCTTCGGTCTGCTTGCGGATCTGAGCGATGCGGCCCTGGATGGCCTTGCTGTCGCCAGCGCCTTCGACGATGGTGGTGTTGTCCTTGTCGATGGACACGCGCTTGGCCTTGCCGAGGTCTTCAAGAACGGTGTTGTCGAGCTTGAAGCCGGTCTCTTCCGAGATCACGCGACCGCCGGTGAGGACGGCGATGTCTTCCAGCATGGCCTTGCGACGGTCACCGAAGCCCGGAGCCTTGACGGCGGCGATCTTCAGGGTGCCGCGCAGCTTGTTCACCACCAAGGTGGCCAGCGCTTCGCCGTCGAGATCTTCGGCGATGATCAGGAGCTGCTTGCCCTGCTGAGCAACCTTCTCCAGAATCGGGAGGATGTCCTTCATGGAGGAGATCTTCTTGTCGTGGATCAGGATGACGGGCTCGTCCATGACCACTTCCATCGTGTCCGGATTGGTCACGAAGTAGGGAGAAACGTAGCCGCGATCGAACTGCATGCCCTCGACCACGTCCAGCGTGGTTTCGATGGACTTGGCTTCTTCGACGGTGATGACGCCGTCCTTGCCGACCTTCTCCATGGCTTCGGCGATGAGGTCGCCGATGGAGGAGTCGTTGTTGGCGGAAATGGCACCAACCTGGGCGATTTCCTTCTTGCCGGCGACCTTGGTCGAAAGCTTCTCAATCGACTTGATGGCTGCCGTGGCGGCAAGCTCAATGCCCTTCTTCAGGTCGGTGGGATTGGCACCGGCGGTGACGTTCTTGAGGCCTTCGCGAACGATGGCCTGAGCCAGGACGGTGGCAGTGGTGGTGCCGTCGCCAGCGATGTCGGAAGTCTTCGAGGCGACTTCCTTAACGAGCTGGGCGCCCAGGTTCTCGTAGACGTCTTCGAGTTCGACTTCCTTGGCCACCGAGACGCCGTCCTTGGTCACCAGCGGCGATCCGAAGGACTTGGCGAGAACGACGTTGCGACCGCGGGGTCCGAGGGTCACCTTGACCGCATCGGCCAGCTTGTCGACACCGCGCTTCAGGGACTCGCGGGCTTCCTGGTTGAACGAAAGCTGCTTTGCCATGTTCAATATCTCCTGTTCAGTTGGGTTTTAAAGGGTTCTTAGAACTTGGCCAGGACGTCGGACTCGCGCATGATCAGAAGATCCTTGCCGTCCACGCTGACTTCGGTGCCCGAGTACTTGCCGTAAAGCACCTTGTCGCCGACCTTGAGCTCCATCTTGATGACGTTGCCCTTTTCATCGGCCTTGCCGGGGCCAACGGCCACGACCTCGCCCTTCTGGGGCTTTTCTTTGGCGTTGTCGGGAATGATGATGCCGCCAGCAGTCTTCGACTCGGCCTCAAGGGCCTTGATGACGATGCGATCGGCAAGGGGAGACAGACTCATGTTTCGTCCTCCGTGATGTGTTGTTTGAGAATGTTAGCACTCACCACGAACGAGTGCTAACCGGTTGCGCATTGAATCTACTGGCATATCGCTGCAAAGTCAAGTCTCACAGAAGATGCAAGCTCGTTGAAACAGCGGAGGCATTGTTGCTAAACCGGCGGCACCAGCCCCAAACGCAACCATCCCCCATCTTCGTTGACGGCAAAATACCGCTCCCAAGAAGGAAATTGCATGGGGAAATGCCGCGGGTAGGCCACCCCCGGAGCCGGAGCTTCAGAAGCGGCGGCCTTGAGCTGGGCGCCAAAGCGCGCCACCAGTTCCAGCAGGAATTCCTCGGCGAAGAGATCATCCATGTGGGCATCGGGAAGGGAATGAAAACCGGCCGCGAGGTCAAAAAGGCAGTGCTTCTCCCCTTCCAGCACTAGGCTCCATTCCCAAGGGGCCTCGAAATCGCAGGCGCAGGAAAAGACGGCTCCCTCCGAGACAGATCCGACCGGCCAGGCATCGGCAAAGGCCATCTCCTCCAGAAGTTGGGGGAGAAATTGGTCGGCACACTGCTCCAAAAGCGTCTCCAGAGGAAGAAGCATATCAGGATGATATCTCCCCACACCGAGCTCGGCAAGGATTTGCGAATAGCTAAACTTCTCACCTCGCCTTTTCGGGAAAGGGAATCGCATGAAGATCACCGTCATCGGAACCGGATACGTTGGGCTCGTCGCCGGCGCTTGCTTTGCTGACAGCGGCAACCAGGTCGTCTGCCTGGATGTCGACCCACGCAAGATCGACACCCTCAACCAGGGCGGCATCCCCATCTACGAGCCGGGCCTGGAGGAGATCGTGCGCCGCAACCGCACCGAAGGACGCCTCTCCTTCACGACAGATGCTCCGTCGGCCATCGACCATGGCTCAGTCATCTTCATCGCCGTGGGAACTCCGCAGGACGAGGACGGCTCGGCCGATCTCACTTATGTCCTTTCGGCTGCCCACACCATCGGCACGCTGATGCACGGCCCCAAGATCGTGGTAGACAAAAGTACCGTCCCGGTGGGCACCGCCGCCAAGGTGGCCGCCGCCATCCGCGCCGTCACGGACCATCCCGTCACGGTCGTCTCCAATCCTGAGTTTCTCAAGGAAGGCAACGCCATCGAGGACTTCACCAGTCCCGACCGCGTGGTCATCGGCACCGACGACGAGGCCGCCCGCAAGGTGATGGCCGAGCTCTACGACCCCTTCATGCGCACCGGCAAGCGCCTGCTCTTCATGGACGCCTGCTCGGCCGAGATGGCCAAGTACGCGGCCAACTCCTTCCTGGCCACCAAGGTCACCTTCATGAACGAGATCGCCAACCTCTGCGACGCCCTGGGCGCCGACGTGGACCTGGTGCGTCGCGCCGTGGGCGCCGACAACCGCATCGGGCCGGCCTTCCTGTTCCCGGGCATCGGCTACGGCGGCTCCTGCTTCCCTAAGGACGTCTCGGCCATCCGCCGCATGGGCCGCGATGCCGGCTACCCGCTGCGCCTGCTCGACTCGGTGGACGAGGTCAACAACACCCAGAAGACCCTTCTGGTGCGCAAGGTGTGCGAGCACTTCGGGCAAGACCTGACCGGGCGCCGCTTTGCCCTGTGGGGACTCTCCTTCAAGCCCAAGACCGACGACATGCGCGAGGCGCCGAGCATCGTGATCGCCCGCGCCCTCAAGGCCCGCGGCGCCACCGTGGTGGGCCACGACCCCGAGGCCATGAAGGAAGCGCGTCGCATCCTGGGAAATGACATCGAGCTCAGCGAGACTCCCGAAGGCGCCCTGAAGGGGGCCGACGCCCTGCTCGTCTGCACCGAGTGGACCGTCTACCGCCAGCCCGACGTGGCCCAGGCCAGGACGCTTCTCAAGACCCCGGTGATCTTTGATGGACGCAACATTTACGATCCCAAGCGCATGGTGGAGCTTGGCTTCACCTACTACGGAGTGGGACGCGGAATGCATCGGCCTGCATGAGACGTGGCGGGAGCGGGATCCTGCTGGCGGCGCTTGCGCTCCTAGGATGCCGCCCCGACCCCACGCGTAGCCCCAATGTCCTGAAGCTTGCCAACATCGCCGAGCCGGCAAGTCTCGACCCCGCCCGCGTGGCGGGGATGCCGGAAGCCCGCATCGCCACCGCTCTCTTCGAGGGGTTGACGCGCCTATCCGGCGATTCCGCACGCCCCGACGAGGCCCGCTCCTGGGACGTCTCCGGTGACGGACTCGTCTGGACCTTTCACTTGGTCCCGCGCACCTGGAGCGACGGCCACCCGGTCACGGCGCGGGACTACGTGTGGTCCTGGAACCGGGCTGCCGCGCCCGTCATGGCCGCCCCTTATGCCGAGAGCTTCAAGATCTTCCGCGGTGGAGCAGAACGCCTTAAGAATGGCCGCGACACCTTGCTGGTGCGCGCCCCGGACGACTCCACGCTCCAGTTGGAGCTGGCGCAGCCGACCCCCATCCTGCCACAGCTCCTAGCCCAGCCGGTGATGTTCCCGGTAGAGCGCGCCGTGGTCGAGCGCTTCGGGGACTCTTGGACAGATCCTGTCCATTTTGTGTGCAACGGCCCTTGGCGCCTGGGCTGGTGGCATCCTTACCGTTCGCTGCTTGCGGTGGCGCGGCGCGACCGCTCCGAGCGTCCCGGCATCGACTCGCTCCTCTTCCTGCCGGTGGAGGACCCGCTCACCGCCTGGCAGATGAGCCGCGCCGGCCAGGTGGACTGGCTCTTCCAGCTTCCCCTGTCGCGCCAGAAAACAGCCTTGCGTCGCCCCGGATTTCGCAGCACGCCGCAGTACGCCACCTACTTCTACCGCCTCAACGTCACCCGCCGTCCCTGCAACGACCGCCGCGTGCGCCAAGCCCTGCAGCTTAGCCTTCCTCGCGAGGCCATCACGCGTTTCGTGACCGGATCCGGCGAGGAGCCGGCGACAGGACTTGTCCCTGCCTCACCCCGCTACCGCCCGGCCGGCACCGTCAAGACAGATTTTGTCAAAGCGCGGACCTTGCTCGCCCAGGCCGGCTACCCCGGTGGTCGAGGCTTTCCGAAGCTCGAGATCCTCTACAACTCGCTCGACCTCCACCGCCGCATCGCCGAGGTGGTGGTCAAGACCTGGCGCGACTCGCTGGGGATTCCCGCTACGCTCGTCAACTACGAGTGGAAGAGCTACCTGGAAGCCATGGAAAAGCTCGACTACCAGGTGGTCCGCAGCTCCTGGGTGGCCGACTACCTGGATCCGCAGAGCTTCCTGGAGATCTTCCGGAGCGGAAGCGGCAACAACCGCACCGGCTGGAAGAGCCGCAGCTACGACAGCCTCCTGGACCTCGCCCTGAGCCAACCGTCGCGGCGACAGGAACTGTTCCGGAAAGCCGAGGCGCTGCTTCTGGACGAGGCCCCCATCCTTCCGGTGTACGTCTACCGCAACCTGGAGTGGCGCAACCCGCGCCTCACCGGCATCGCAGAAAGCCCGCTGGGCCTCTACGACTGGACCCGGGTGCGCTGGAGTCGGCCGTGAAGCGGCTGCTTTCCCGGCTCTTCCAGGCACTGGCCACCTTCCTCTGCGTGCTTGTCGCCTCCTTTTTCCTGATGCGCCACGTTCCCGGCTCCCCTTGGGCCGCCGAACGCGCCCTGAGCCGCGAGGCCACGGCGGCTCTGGAGAAGAAGTACGCCCTGCACCTGGGACCATTCCTGGAGCGCGCCCTGCTGCATGCCGACTTCGGCGCCTCCTGGAAGCACCCGAACCAGCAGGTGCGCGACATCCTCCTCGACGCCTTGCCGGTGAGCCTGGAACTCGGTGGCTGGGCGCTGCTGGTGGCGCTCATGGTGGGGATGCCCGCCGGCATCTTGGCGGCCGCGCGCCCAGACAGCACCTGGGATACCCTAACCATGGGCCTTGCAACCCCGGGGGTGGTGATCCCGAACTTCGTGGTGGCCCCGCTCCTGCAGGAATGGATTGGCCTCAGAATCGGCGCCGTGGCCGGCTGGGAAAGCCCTTGGAGCCGCGTCTTGCCTGCCTTTTGCGCAAGCCTTGCCACTACCGCCTTTGTGGCGCGCCTCTTGCGCGCAAGCCTCCTCGAAACGCTCGCCGAGGACCACATCCGCACCGCCCGCGCCAAGGGCCTTTCGGAAAAGGCCATCCTGCTGCGCCACGCCCTGCCGGCGGCCCTGGTCCCCCTGATCCAGCACCTCGCACCGGCGGCGGCCGGACTCCTGACCGGGACCCTGGTGATCGAGCAGATTTTCCAGGTGCCGGGGCTTGGGCGCCATTTCGTGCAGAGCGCCCTGCAGCGGGACTATCCGCTCGCGCTCGGAACCCTTTGTCTTTACGCCGCACTGCTCCTAGTCCTCGACGTGCTGGCCGACCTCGCGGTGGGACGGCTCGATCCGCGCACCCGCCGAGGCCAGCAATGAAGACGCGGCTTCCTCTAGCCTTTCTGGGGCTGTTGGCCCTCTTCTGCCTGTTGGGGCCGCTCATGCTACCCTCCGAGGTCAGACAGAATCTGTCTGAGCAGCTGCTGCCGCCGCTTTCCCGCGGCGTTTCGGGACTGCACCTGCTGGGGACAGACGCCCTGGGGCGCGACCTGCTCGCGCGCCTAGCCGTGGGCGGACGGCTCTCGCTCCTAGTGGCCTTGGTTGCCACCGCCGTCTCGGTGACCATGGGCACGGCCTGGGGAACCCTGGCCGGCTGGAACGGCGGCCTCCTGGACGCCGCGCTGATGCGCCTCGTCGAAATTCTGCAGTCGCTCCCCTACATGTTCCTGGTGATCGTACTCATGGCGGTGATGGGAAAGAGCCTCTTGGCGCTCTTCCTGGCGCTTGGCCTGGTGCAGTGGCTTCCCATCGCCCGGGTAGTGCGTGCCCAGACCCTGTCGCTGCGCACTCGCGACTACGTGACCGCCGCTCGCGCTTTGGGAGTCTCGCCAGCGCGGCTCTTGACTCGCCACGTCCTTCCCGGATGTCTTGGCGTGGTAACCGTCTATGCCACCCTTTCAGTGCCCCAGATCGTCATGCAGGAAGCCTTCCTCTCCTTCCTAGGGCTCAACGCCAGCGACTGCTCGTGGGGCCTCCTAGTGGCCGACGGAGCCCAGAACATGGACATCGCCCCGTGGCTAGTCGCCGCACCGGGAGCCGTTCTCGCCATCACCCTGGCCTGCCTGCAACGCATCGGGGATGCGCTGCAAAAAAAACAAGGCGCCCGGATTTCCTCTTGATACGTCTTTAGGCAAATGCACTTCGGAATGATTACGGCGAGTTATATTCTCATTTCCTCACCATGATCGGCAACGCAGGAACCGGCGGCGAGGTTCACATCCTAAGGAGAGCGATGATCGAAGCGACGCGGCAGAAGGACATCGAAACGTCACTCTGCCCCCTGCCGTTTCTCCCATGTGGATATCTTGTGCGTAATTCGTTGAGTCATTATCTCTTCCAAGAGCTTCGTCCATGACCGCACAGATTGCCTCCGATTCCCTGGAAAGCCTTTGGGGTGCCTGTTTAGAGCGCATCCAAGCTCAGGTGACGTCTTCGGCCTATTCCGCTTGGTTTGCCTCCCTGCTGCTTGCGGAAGTGAACGGCAATCAGGCGGTCATTCAGGCTCGCAACGAGATCGTGCGAGACTTTGTGGCCCTCCACCACAAACCACTCCTGGAAAAGGCCCTAGCCGACGAACTGGGCGGCAATGTCCGCGTAGTTATGGGCATCATCCCGCGCAGCGAGCTTCCGGTTGCCATGGTATCAGCTCCGGCGCAACTCTCTCTGGAACCTCGCGAAGCTCCGCGCAGCGAAAGCGCCCGCAAGGAAGCGGCCCGCCTGCATCCGCGCCTCGTCTTCGACAACTTCGTGGAAGGCGAGTGCAACCGCGTAGCCCTGGCTGCCTGCCGTCAGGTGGCGGCGCAACCAGGACGCGCACTGGCCAACCCTTTGGTGCTGGTCGGAGGCACGGGCCTTGGCAAGACCCACCTGCTGCAGGCCGTAGGAAACTTCGCTTGGCAACAAGAGACCGCCAAGAAGGTGCTCTACCGCACCAGTGAAGAATTCTCACGCGAATTCCTTGAATACGTCGTCTTCCAGCGACGCAATCGCAGCTTTCAGGAGCTGTATCGCGATGCCGACATCGTCCTGATCGACGACATCCAGTTCTTCGGCGGTCGGGTAGATAAGCAGCGCTTCCGCGCCGAGATGGTGAACTTGCTTGCGATGCTGCAGAGCCAGAACAAGCAGGTGATCCTCAGTTGCGACCAGATGCCCTCGGAAGTCCAGCACTTCGATAAGCCCCTGCTCTCGCGCATTGAGACAGGTCTTTTGGTAGATCTCTCGGCTCCTGACCTCGAGACGCGCCTCGCCATCCTGCGCCGCAAGGCCATCGACGGCGGCTGGATCCTCAACGACGAGGTCCTGGAGCTCATCGCCGGAGCCTTCACCGGCAACGTGCGGCAGTTGGAAGGCGCTCTGCTCAAGCTGTGCGCCTTCAGCGACCTGTGCGGCGGCCGCGTCGATCGCGAAGCCGCCCAGGCCATCTTGGGGGACACCGCCCGCAACCGCACCCACACGCTTTCCATCGCCGGCATTGCCCAGGCGGTGGGTGAAGCCATGAATATCGACCCAGCTCTCTTGAGCACCCGCACTCGCAAGCGCCAAGTCGCCCTGGCCCGCCATGTCGCCATGCTGCTTTCGAGCGAACTGACCGACAACACGCTGCACACCATCGGCATTCACTTCGGCCGCGACTACAGCACCGTCCATCATTCGCTGGCTGCGGCGCGGGAGCTTCTCTCGCAAGATCCGGCCACCCAGGCGATCTATTCGCAGCTTCGCGAACGCCTTTCCCTGGAGCGCTAGAGTACCTTTCCCTTTTATGGGAAAAATCTTGCGTTCCGTTTTCCTGCTAGGCTGTTGTGCCTGGTCCCAACCCGCCCGCGAACTCGATGCCAGCACCTGGGTCCGCAAGTCCTTCTCCGTCGCGCCCGGTGCCGTCGCCGAGTGCCCCAACGATGAAGTCTTCCTGAAGCGCGCCGAGATTCATTTCAGGATTGGCCAACTCCCCTTGTTCCAGCGCGAAGAAGCCTGGATCAAAGCACGCCATCACGCCGTTCAGCTCAGGGCAGCTTGCCAAGAGATGCGCAGTTCCATGGAACGAAGCCTGTCGCGAGACTGGTCGGGGCTTTTGTCGATGGAGCGGTTCGACGTCAATCGTCTGCCCCCAGAAAGGTTGGCGGGCGATGCGCAGTTCTTCCTGGCCCAAGGAAATCAAGGCCTGAACGCACGCCTGCAAGCAGACCTCAGCGATACTTTGCGTTCCCTGCTTGCCGCCACCGCCCTTTCGCGCAGTCGCCATCTGGAAGCTGACTACCAGAAGAACTCCCTCATGAGCGACAAGCTCAAGACTGAAGACCTCACAGAATCGGAGCTTTCCATCGTGCGCAAGAGCGCCTACGTGGCACTGCTGCGCGTACGCAAGGTGGATCTTGCCCTGGAAGAACGCGAGATCAAGGTCAAGGAAAAGGGAAAGGAACGACGAGAGAGGCAGAGCCACTGGGTCGGCAACGCCGAGATGGAGCTTGCTCTCTACAGCTTCGACCCGGTCACCAAGACCTTCCACTTGGCCTTCAAGGACCAACTTTCGCGTTCCGAATCCGAAGGCTCCCCCACCAGCATCGGACAACAGATGGCCTCCGGGGCCAGCGTCTTTGCCAGCCGCATCCTGGAACTGCCGGCCTTTCGCTTCACCAGTCAGACGGTTTCCCTGGACGGCAACTGGCTGCGTCCGGCATCGGTCTTCCAAGCCAATACGCGAGCTGACCTGCGCGTCCATCGGCGTTTCCGCTACATCGAGACTCAGGAAGGCAAGAACGGCCAGAGCCACAGCGAAGTCATCGGTTACGGCTTCCTGGATCGCGTCCAGAGAGACTCCACCTGTCGCGTACGCCACATCGGCGGCCAAGCCCCCTACATTGGCATGTCTCTGGAGGAAGTCCCCGGAACTTGGTGGTCCACGCTTGGCTACGCCTGGAGCGATCCCCAACTGAGCTCCGGAATTCCCACGGCTGATAACAGCGGCGAGCGCTTCTACGTGCGACATCTCTCCCCCTCTCCCACCATTCGCCTGGAAATCCGCGGCAACGCCCCCGGAGACGGCGTCTACCAGTACTTCGGCCTGGACCTTGCTGGAAGCATCGGCGATGCCCAAGGGACCTTGGACAGTTTTGTACGTGGTGGTGACACAGCCCTCTCGCTTCCCATCACCGGCTTTGCCACCGGCGAACTGGCACTCAATTGGGGCCTGCGCTTTCCCATCCGGCGCCTCTTCCTTGTGGCCGGAATCCAGGCCGGCGTGCGCGGAAGCTGGCTCTTCCTGGGAACCGAACAGTACACGCACTGGGATTCGACCCACACCCATTTGAAATCGGTCGGAGATGCGGCCGGCAAGACCTATTGGACCGAAGACCGCAGCGTCCAGGACGCCCGCGCCGTCGACGGATGGCTTGGCCTTGTGGCCGGTGCCCAGTGGTCGCTTTCGGTGAACCACGGCTTCGGAGTGGAATGTCGGTGGGAAGCCCTGCGCGCCCGCAGCAACTGGGACATCACCCAAAGTAACGGCGACGGCTTCTCGGTCCCGAGCAACAAAGGCGGCCTCGGGAAGGTGCAGCTTCTCTTCCAGTGGGTTTTCCGCTGAGCTAGAGATTTTCCGTTTGCTGATCTGGAAACGGAAAAGCAGGCTCTAAAAGGATTTGTCGCCTAGAAAGGCGGAAATTTCGATATCCTAACTCGATTGGGACACTGCGCATCTGCGCCTTTGGGCCGAATGACGCACACCTTATGACAGAAAGGAAACCTTCAAAGTCATGTCTTTCCTTCTGGTAAGCCTTCTCTTGGCCGCATCCTCGGCAAGCAGCACGAAGATGGAGACCTTCACGGTAGGAACAACGGACTCTGCCGCACTATTAAATTGGCTTGACGCGCAGGCGTTCCCGCACCATCACCTGGCCAAGAATCTCTTCTCAGTCCGCATGGATCCCGACAGCCTGGAATCCCTCTCTAACCTTCCCGGCATCGACCGCGTAGAGATCTTCCATCCCCTGCAGCAGCACGAGTTCGACGCTTCCAGAACGCGCATCGAAGCTCAGCCGGTGCATCTCGGAACCGGGCTTTCCAGGCCTCATCACGGCACTGGGGTGCTCGTGGGAATCGTCGATGCCGGTTTCGACCTGAAGCACTACGCCTTCTTAGATTCGGCCGGGAACTCCCGCATCATCCGCCTCTGGGACCAAGCGGACACCGCCGGTTCCCCTCCTGCGGGCTTTACTTCGGGAACCCTATACTCCGGGACGGAATTGGCAAACCTGACGCATTCAAGCACCCTCAACCATCACGGCACCCACGTGACCGGTCTCGTGGCCGGTCGCACCTACGACAGCAGCGTAGGAGAATGGTGGGGCGTGGCCGACGACGCCAAGATCGCCCTGGTCGACTGCGGCAACAAGGGTACGCTCCTGAGCGAAGGGCTCGAATACCTGTTCCAACTGGGAGACAGCCTGGGACTGCCCACGGTGGTCAACATGAGCTGGGGTTCGCTGAGCGGCCCTCACAACGGCAAGAGCTCCGACTGCCAAGTGGCCTCGTCGTTTGTCGGCGCAGGAAGGCTCGCGGTGGTCTCGGCAGGCAACGACGGAGGCCGCGCCGCGCACGTCGTCCATGCCTTTGCCATGGACACCGCTTGGTACGCCTTGCAAGTCTCCCCTGGCACACAGACCAGCGGCTCCATCATCCGCGACGTGTTCTTCAACAAGGCCGAATTCTGGAGCGACTCGGGAAAAAGCTTCACCTTATGGGTGCGCTTCCTGGACAGCGCCACCGGGACGATCCTCACCACCAGCCCCAGCTACGCCGCTGGAGGGCGAGCGATGTTGCGAACCATCAGCCAGCAGAGCATTTCCGGCACGGACACCTTTTGGATCTCGGGAATCGTCCAGAAGATCTCCGGCCAAGGAGGCGTCAGCATCACCGTAAGCACTTCCCGCCCGGGCACAGCCATCCGCCTGGCCGTGACGGCTGCCACTGGAGCCGTGCATGGCTGGATCACCGAAGAAGGGCTTGCCTTCCTGCCTCCATCGGAATCCGGGTGCACGGGATGCGTCATCCCAGATTACGACGACATCATCTCGGACAAGGCGACCTGCCCGTTCTTCGTTTCGGTGGGCGCCATCAACGGCGCCACCGGACTCCCCGCCGCGTTCACCTCGCGCGGTCCAGGCCTCGGCAAGGTCTCCAAGCCAGACATATCAGCCCCCGGAGTGGAGGTCATTTCCTCGCTCAACTCCTACGTATCCTACGACGGCTGGACCATCAGCGGCACTTCGGGAAGATTTAGCTGGGGCCCCATGTCGGGAACGTCCATGTCGGCGCCACTGGTGACAGGCACCATCGCGCTGCTGTTGGAAGGGCACCCCAAGCTCACTGTAGATAGCGCCATCGCGCTCCTCAAGGAAGGCAGCACGACCTTTGCCCCGGACTCCGGCTACCGCACCCTGAACGTGCGTCGGCTCTTCGACACCGTAAGTTTCCAGGCCACCACAGGCTTGAGCAGGCTTCCCGTCGCAGAAGGCATCGAGAAGCGCACCTGGATCACTCCCGACGGCCATTGGTATCCGGTTCCCTCTGGTGCCCGCGCCCTGGACAGCCATCCGGGCGGCATTGCCTGGCTTCGCACCTGCCGCGGCGAACGCTGCACCACCACCGGCATCGTGCGGCCTTAGGCCGGCTTTGCCGCGCGCCGAGAGCGCCCCGAGGAGCGCAGGCGCCAAAGCATGCGCCAAGGCGTCTTCCAGAGGATGCGCAGCCCTAAGAGCAAAAGCGAGCCGAGCGAGAAGCCGAGGTCCCAACGCACCGCTCCGCCTTGGGCTTCGGGGTTCCAATCAGGCAGGATGCGGATTTTCTTGCCCCAGCCGGCCCCCAGGCGCATGGCTTCCACCACCGAAAGCCAACCGCAGGACTCGGGATCAAGCTCCGCCAGCACCGCGGTGAAGCGCCGCGTGACGGTGTCCAAGAGGTCCATGCCGCTGGCTTGATTGGCCCGCGAGAGGGCCAGTAATTCGCGTCGATCCTGCCAAAGCCCAAGAGCCAAGCGTCGCAGCGAAAAGGGACGCCGCCGCCGAGGTTTGTGGGGCTTCTTTTCAGGAGACTTGGGCGCTGGTTTCACGGCACGTGCAAAGACATCGCGCAAGCGTCCGCCAAGGAGTTTCCAGGACCAAAAAGAAAGCTCCCAAGTCGCCTGGGAGCCCCAACATACGAAGAGCGAAAAGCGCCACGGCCACAAGATCGCCACCAGGACGAGAGCGACCAGGGCCACAAGCATCAGTTGGCGTTCTTGCGCAGACGAGCCAACAAGCCGTTGAAGCCTTCCTTCTTGATGATGGTCTGGAACTGCTCGCGGTAATTCTTCATGGTCGAGAGATCGTCCATGACCAAGTCCCAAG
>Ga0302217_10000093_pt1 | contig 23347 bp, 16 predicted proteins | sample II_Fen_N3_3_FD_198779 | JGI IMG/M metagenome (GOLD analysis project Ga0302217, IMG submission 198779) | Peat permafrost microbial communities from Stordalen Mire near Abisko, Sweden - II_Fen_N3_3 | ecosystem: Environmental > Terrestrial > Soil > Wetlands > Permafrost | place: Sweden: Abisko... | reverse complement strand
AGTTGATGCTGGAAGTCGGCCTTGCTGGCTGCGGTGAAGAACGCCATCTGTGGTACTCCGCTTGGGCTTGTTATTGATGGAAGCGTCGCGTGTTATCCCCTTGCGGGGAGACCGTCAGCTCTGTTCGCAGGTAACGATGTAAGCACCATAAACGAATCAGGGTGACAGGTGGGTGAAGCTGGACAAGACGATCAGGTCACATACAACTTCCATTAGACGTACACCTTGCCAGGCGACGGTATGACGGGCAGGTCTGGCTCCCGACAGAGGGCACATCCGTTGCGCAGCTTAACGAGTGTAGGAAGACAGCTGCTTGCGGCGCTGCGACATATTCGGTCATCGGCTGGCAATGCAGGGTTGCACAAAGAGCAACCACACGCTCCAGACTACAAAAAAACCGGTCACCGGCGCAGGTTTCAAGCCAATGATAGCTAACACACTCGAAGCCCGTCGGCACATACCTACAGCACATCAAGCAACAGACCTCGAGCATCAGGGAACTTTTCCTGCACCAACCGCCAATCAAAAAAAACACAGGGAGCGTGGTTTACCGACCGTCATCTATTGCAGGCCCGTCATGATTACGCCAACAGCTCCCTCGCCCATCATTTCGCAATCCACCCGTCACCGGACACCATCAAACCGCCGATTTCGTTCGCCGACAGCGGCGTATATTCTGCCGAGTGGGATAAATATAATCAGCCGGCCCCCAGGCCGCAGCCGAGCAGTGGCCAAGAGCGGTTCGAAACGTGGAAGCTGCAAAACGCTGGCAAATCGTCGCAATGGAAACTCGATAATCTCCCGGATTACGCGCCCCCTTCATACGCCGAAGAAATAAGAGCATTCCATGGGCACCCTGATGGAGCACCCGCCTCCGACTACCGAGACTCCTTCGTTCAAAACCCGGGGCTCGAAAACCACATAATGGATACTGCCCCCCTGTTATGGGCCCGAGACACCTTGTGGCAGCGCACGTCAAGTATCAGATAAAACAGCAATTTGGATTAGATGTTGATCCAGATAAAACCTACTTGACGACCATCGCTTACAACCACACTTCGTACAAGCGCCCCCACAAGGGATATATCATAAGAAAAATCTCACTCACCGATGCAGCCATGCGAAACATTCAGGGCGAAGAACTACCGTCAGGCATGCCGCTGTTTAGATATTCAACCTATAAGAACGGCAAGCCCAGTTTTGATATACAAGAAAACTCAAGGCATTCTAAAGACCAGCCCAGTATCAACGGCGTCTTCGATGCGCCTGACGGAGAAAGGATTTCAACGCACTACACAGGCATTTATACCGAGCCCACCAGTTCGTCTCCCAACTCATACAGCGCTGAAAACCAGGTTCCCCTGTCGCCTGACGACTTTATGAAAATGACGTGGGACCACACCTATAAAAAGCCATACGACACGTACATTGATCAGTATTGGGACACGAACCGAAAAGCGTATCCGACGCGTATAAAGTTTAATTTCTTACACGCCGCCAGCCAGCAATATCACAATCACTCCCTGAGCAAGGAAGACCTGCTCCTCGCTGAGCGGGCGGCCGGAACGCCACACGGCAAATCATTCGCACAACTCACACCTGACGATCTCAACAAGCCCTACCAGCCAGACCCTGACCTGGAAATAAAATTCCTCAGTTACAGCGGCGCCCAGTCTTCAGACGTATTCTATGTTCGAGACAAAAAAACCCAGAGAACGCTGCTCTTCATGCCAGGCAACGACCCTCAAATCATTCCGTCCGACTCACCCAAAGAAATGAATAAGTGGCTCGGCGCACACATTGCCGAGCCCAATAATGAAAACTCATTTTTAAGTCATTTCCTTATGGACGACGCACCCAGCACCCTGTTTTATGGCGGCATTCAAAAGCGCTTGCAGATCCACCAACACCTGGCAAAAGAACAAGGTGCCGATGCTTACTACGAACGACTCCACGCTTGGGAAGAGGGAGGTATGTTCGCCGGAAAGACAGTGGGCGACCCCTTCAAGGAAACTCAGAAACGCACCGAGTCTGCCACTCGATCAGACGCGTACTATCAATTCGTGCTCAATACAGACCATACAAAAAACACCGTCATCAAAGCGTTGGGGTATCTGAGTTTAGGCACCACAGTGCTCGCGCCACTAGGGTTCGCATTTCCCCCTGTAGGTTATTTACTGACCGCCTTCTCGTTAGGGGCGGGATTGGGGCGGGTGGGTATCGGAATAGATGACACTGTCAATAACCGGCCGGGCGGACCTGATCGCATACTCGACGGTGCCTGGCGAACCGTGACGCCCATCGCGACAAGTGCACTTGGCAACGCAGCGGCGCCCTTCGCCAACGCGGTTAAAAACTTTTCACTCAAACCATGACGCACGGATTGAATTCATACCGACATAAATATGGCCGCAGTGGCAGAATCCTGCTTTTGCGGCCAATAAACTCATAGGACTGCCATGCAATTGATCACTACCAACCTCATCGTCAACCCATGTGACGAAGAAGAAGACAACATGGCCATGCTCTGCTGCCACGGTCAAAGCGGCGAGATGTTCATGCTGACCCGCTACCCCGATGAAGATGAAGTGGAGCTGACCTGGGATTACGAGCCGTCAACCCTGGATGGGCTGAAGGTCACGCTGAGTGACACGACGTTGCGGGTAGAGCTGGCAGCGGGTGATGCCGACGCAATGGGTGGCAAGGATCACCTGGAGATCACCCACACCACGGCCGCAGCGGACCTGGCCGAGGTGGAGGAAACCTTGCAAAACATCCTCAAAGGCGCTGGCACCTACGTCCGGGCATGATTGCCTCCCACACAAAATTCCTACAAGTTTTGCCAAAAATACTCGTTACGCCGTTAGTCGCCACCCCCCTCGATGCATTAAAGTAAGCCCCCCAAGCCCGGCGTTGCTTCTCGACCACCGGGCTCATCTCTCCAGGAACCGTCATCGATGGAACATCGTGAAGCGCTGCTTGCGCTGCGAACTTTTCTTTCTACGCAGATTCTCGGCCAGGAAAAACTCATCGATCGCCTGTTGATCGCCTTGCTTGCCGACGGCCATATGCTGGTAGAAGGCGCGCCGGGCCTGGCCAAGACCAAGGCCATCAAGGAGTTGGCCGAAGGCATTGAAGCGCAGTTCCATCGTATCCAGTTCACCCCCGACCTGTTGCCCTCCGACATCACCGGCACCGAGATCTATCGCCCCGAAACCGGCAGTTTCGTGTTCCAGCAAGGGCCGATCTTTCACAACCTGGTGCTGGCGGACGAAATCAACCGCGCCCCGGCCAAGGTGCAATCGGCCTTGCTCGAAGCCATGGCCGAGCGCCAGGTCAGTGTAGGCCGCAGTACTTACGAGCTGTCGCCGCTGTTTTTGGTGATGGCCACGCAAAACCCCATCGAGCAGGAAGGCACCTACCCGCTGCCCGAAGCCCAGCTCGACCGTTTCCTGATGCACGTAAAGATCGGTTTCCCGGACGCTGCCGTGGAGCGGCGCATCCTGCAGCAGGCCCGTGGAGAGGCGCTCAATGGCGAAACCAAGCCCGAGCGCCGCGTCAGCCAGCAGGCGATCTTTGCCGCACGCAAGGAAATCCTCGGGCTGTACATGGCCGATGCGGTGGAGGAATACCTGGTGCAACTGGTCATGGCCACACGCACCCCGGCCAAATTCGACCCGGAAATGGCCGAGTGGATTGCCTACGGCGCCAGCCCACGCGGCTCGATCGCCCTTGACCGCTGCGCCCGTGCCCATGCCTGGCTGGCCGGGCGTGACTTCGTCAGCCCGGAAGATATCCAGGCGGTGCTGTTCGACGTGCTGCGCCATCGCATCATTCTATCGTTCGAGGCCGAAGCCGCCGGGATTGACCAGGACCGCGTCGTGCAACGCATTCTCGACGTCGTTGCCGTCGCTTGAAATCGATAAACGCAAGCTTGGGAGTCCGCGTCACGCTCGGCGAATTGATTGAGATGCGCCACCGCGTGCGCGAAGTGCAGCTGTTTTCCACGCCGAGCCAACGCAGCCCACTGATCGGCCTGCACCACTCCAAGCTGCGCGGGCGCGGGGTCGACTTCGACCAGGTGCGCGTCTACCAGGCTGGCGACGATGTGCGCACCATCGACTGGCGCGTGACCGCGCGCACCCAAGAGCCGCACACCAAGCTGTTCCACGAAGAGCGCGAACGCCCGATTTTCATCATGGTCGAGCAAAGCTGCCGCTTGTTTTTCGGCTCAGGACAGATGTTCAAGTCGGTGCTCGCAGCCCAGGCGGCCAGCCTGATCGGCTGGGCGGCGCTGGGGCATAACGACCGTGTCGGCGGGCTGGTCTTCGGCGACAACGAGCACTACGAAATCAAGCCGCGACGCAGCAAGCAAAGCCTGCTGCAATTGCTCAACCGCCTGGTGCGGGTCAATCAGAGCCTGAACACCGAAAGCAGCCCCGAAACCGACGCCCTGGGCATGGCCCTGCGCCGTGGCCGTGAAGTGCTGCGCCCGGGCAGCCTGGTGATCGTGATCTGCGACGAGCGCGCACTGACCGAAGGCGCCGAACAACAACTGAGCCTGCTGTCACGCCACTGCGACCTGCTGCTGTTGCCGATCTCCGACCCGCTCGACCATGCCCTGCCCGCCGCCGGGCTGCTGCGCTTTGCCGAACGCGGCGCGCAACTGGAACTGGACACACTGAACTTCGATTTGCGCCAGGCCTACAAGGCCCAGGCCGAAGCGCGCATCGCCCGCTGGGAGCTGCTCGCGCAGAAACTGCGGGTATTGCTGATGCCCTTGAGCACCCAGAGCGAAATGGTCGAGCAACTGCGCGAATACCTCAACCCGCAACGCCCGGTTAAAAAGCAATGAGCAGCCTCGACCAACTCCAACCGCTGATCGCCCCGCCAGCGATCGGCTTCTGGCCGCCCGCGCCAGGCTGGTGGCTGTTGCTGCTGGTAATCCCGCTGCTGGGCTGGGGCGTGTGGTCGCTGCGCCGTTTCCTGCCCACGCGGCGCCCCGTGTCCCGCGCCGAACAACCGCTGGACCCGCTGCGCATCACCGCCCTGGCCGAACTGGCCCTGATGCCCAAACCCTACGACGGCGCGCCGGCCGGCGCCTGGTTGCAGCAACTTAATGGCTTGCTCAAGCGCCTATGCCGCAACGACTACCCCTACAGCCAGAGCCACACCCTCAACGGCCGCAAATGGCTGGCGTTTCTCGATAACCGCTGCCCCGCCGCCGGCCTCACGCGCTGGATGGTGCTGGTGGAAGGCGCCTATAAGCCCGAATGCAAACTCGACGACAAAGCCATCGCCGGCCTGACCCAGGCGGTCGACACCTGGATTCGCAAACATGTTTGAGTTCGCCTGGCCGTGGATCTTCGCCCTGTTGCCACTCCCCTGGTTGATGCGCCTGCTGCTGCCGGCAGCCGACAGCGGTGAGCCGGCGCTGAAAGTCAGCTACCTCAGCGACCTCGAAGGCCTCGCGGGCCGCCGCGCCCGCTCGAACCTGCCTGGCTGGCGGCAACAGGCGCCTTTCGTCGTGCTGTGGCTGCTGCTGTTGACCTCCGCCGCCCGCCCGGAATGGCTCGGTGAGCCGCTGCCGATTGCCGCCAGTGGCCGCGATTTGCTGGTGGCAGTGGACGTGTCCGGCTCCATGGATTTTCCCGACATGCACTGGGAGGACGAAGACGTCAGCCGCCTGACCTTGGTCAAGCACCTGCTCGGCGACTTTCTTGAGGGACGCGAAGGCGATCGTGTCGGCCTGATCCTGTTCGGCAGCCAAGCCTACCTGCAAGCGCCGCTGACCTTCGACCGCCGCACGGTACGCACCTGGCTCGATGAAGCGCGCATCGGCATTGCCGGCAAGAACACCGCCATCGGTGACGCCATCGGCCTGGCCTTGAAACGCCTGCGCCAGCGCCCGGCGCAAAGCCGTGTGCTGATCCTCGTGACTGACGGCGCCAACAACGGTGGCCAGATCGACCCACTGACCGCCGCGCGCCTGGCCGCCGAAGAAGGCGTGAAGATCTACCCGATCGGTATCGGCGCGGATCCTGAACAAACCGGTTCCCTCGGTATCTTGGGCGTCAACCCGAGCCTGGACCTCGACGAGCCGGCGCTCAAGGCTATCGCTGAGGCTACCGGCGGCCGCTACTTCCGTGCCCGCTCTGGCGCAGAGCTGCAAGCGGTCAAGGAAACCCTCGACCAACTCGAACCCGTCGAACAGCAACCCACCCAGGCGCGCCCGGCCCAGGCGCTGTACAGCGCCCCCCTGGCATTGGCGCTGATTCTCAGCCTGTTGCTGGTGGTGCAGGAGCGCTGGCCAAACAACGCCCTGCAACGGCTGTTCAACAAACTGTCGAGCAAGGGGCATTTTCTGCAACAGCACCCTGAATGGCGCCAGCGCCTCAAACGCCTGCGTTTGCGGAGGCGTCGATGATCGACCTGTGGCCGCACTGGTTCCGTCCCTGGTGGCTGTTGCTGCTGCCGCTGCTCGGCTGGTTGCTGTGGCAACTCTGGCATCGACAAAAGCGCGCCGGGCGCTGGCAGATGATCCTGCCGCCGGCGTTCCATGCCGTGCTGCTCAGCGGTGGCAACGGGCGCGAAAGCAAATCGCCGTGGGTGATCCTTGGTATCGCCTGGCTGCTGGCGGTGCTGGCCTTGCTCGGCCCCAGTTGGCAACGGGTGGAACAGACCAGCCAGAAGCCTTCCGACCCATTGGTGGTGCTGCTCGAACTGACCCCGGAAATGCTCGCCACCGACAGCCCGCCCAGCCGCCTGGAACAGGCGCGGCGCAAGCTGTATGACTTGTTGCAGGCGCGCAGCGACGCACAAACCGCCATCGTCGTGTATGCCGGCAGCGCCCACACCCTGGTGCCGCTGTCGGACGACCTCGCCACCAGCCGCAACCTGCTCGAAGCGCTACGCCCCTCGTTGATGCCTGAACCCGGCCATCGTGCCGACCTGGCCGTGGAGAAAGCCCTGGACCTGCTCAAGCACGGCGGCCTCGGCCAGGGCCGCCTGTTGCTGATCGGCTCATCGCTGTCCAAGCAGGAGCGCCAGGGCATCCGCTTGCTGCTGCAAGGCGGCCAGGCGCCAAGCCTGTCGATCCTCGGCATCGGCAGTCGCGAAGGCACCCCGGTGACCCTGGAGAGCGGCGAGTTCCTCAAGGACGAACAGGGTGCAATCCTAGTGCCGCGCCTCGACAGCCCGACGCTCAAAGCCTTCGCCGATGAAATGAGCGGCCGCTACCGCGCCGCGCGCCTGGACGACAAGGACCTGCGCCAACTCGGCATGCTCGACGCGCCGCAAGCCCTGCGCAACGACGGCCAACTGCTGCACCTCGACACATGGGCCGACCAGGGTTACTGGCTGCTGCTGCCGCTGTTGCTGCTGGCGGCCTGCGCCGGGCGCCGTGGCTGGCTGTTCTGCCTGCCATTGCTGCTATTGGGCGCGCCGCAGCCCAGCTATGCCTTCGAACTCCAGGACCTGTGGCTGCGCCCCGACCAGCAAGGCCAGTACCTGCTGAAGAAAAAACGCCCCGCCGAAGCCGCCGAACACTTCAAAGACCCGCAATGGCAAGGCGTGGCGCTGTACGAGGCGGGTAACTACGCCGAGGCCATCAAGCGCTTTGCCGAGGGCAGCGACGCCTACTCCCACTACAATCGCGGCAACGCGCTGGCCAGGTCCGGTGAGCTGGAAGCGGCCGTCGACGCCTACGAGCAGGCGCTGGAAGCCCAGCCTGATCTGCTGCCGGCCCTGAAAAACAAGGCACTGGTGGAAAGCCTGATACAACAACAGGCGCAGCCCGAGTCGACCAAGCCTGCAAAAAACGAAGATGACGAAACCACCCAACCCGGCCAAACTGCGCAACCGGGCACCAGCGGGCAAAGTGCCACAAGTGGCGAGCCATCGTCCCCAAGCCAGGGCGAGGCCGGCACCGGCGATACCCAGGCCGGCGCCACGCCACAAGCGGGCGGCAATGACGTGCCAGGCAGCGAATTGGGGGATGAGCAAACCACCACCCCGCCACTGCGCCCGAGCGACGCCAGCCTGGACGGTGAACATCGCCAGGCCCTGGAACAATGGCTGCAGGAGATCCCGGACAACCCCGGCGAACTGCTGCGCCGCAAATTCTGGTACGAACAGCAACAGCATCAGGACAAGACTCGATGAGCCGCCGCACCACCCTTCTGCTTCTGCTCGCGTTATCGGCAGGCCACGCCCAGGCGGCGAACCTGGTCGCGAGCGTCGACCGCAGCCGCCTCAACTCCGGGGAAACGGTGGAACTGACGGTGGAATCCAGCGACGTCACCCAGTTCGGCAAACCCGACCTGTCGCCGCTGGATGCGCAGTTCGAAGTCAGCGGCACCCGCCAGATCAACCAACTCACCACCCTCGGCGGCGATAACCACGCCACCACGCGCTGGATCATCACTCTGCTGCCCAAGGAAAACGGCACCGTGGTGATCCCGCCGTTGCAAGTGGGTGAATACACGACCCAGCCGATCAGCCTGCAAGTGTTGGAAACCACCAGCCAGGACACCAACGCCGAACTCGCGCCGGTGTTCGTCGAGTCCAACCTTGACCAGAACAGCGTGTACGTTCAAGCCCAGACACTGTTGACAGTACGCGTGTATCACTCGGTGTCGCTGTACGACGACAGCAGTCTCACACCGCTGCAGATTCCCGATGCGCGTATCGAGCAACTGGGCGAATCGCGCACCTACGAGAAGGTCATCAACAGCATTCGCCATGGCGTGATCGAAACCCGCTACGCGATCTACCCGCAGCACAGCGGCAGCCTGACGATTGCGGCGCAAACCTTCAGCGCAACCTTGGTGGAATCGCGCCCGCCGCAGGAGAACACGCTGCAAGGCACCAAGCCGGGCAAGCTGATTCACGTCAGCTCCGCGCCCATCGAGCTGACGGTCAAACCCAAGCCCGAGTTGTATCCCGCCGATGCGCCGTGGCTACCGGCACGCAGCCTGACCCTGAGCGAAAACTGGAACCCCGAGCCGGACCACGTGCAGATCGGCGATTCCCTGACCCGCAGCTTGACGGTCAAGGCCGAGGGCCTGTCCAGCGCACAACTGCCGGGGCTGCCGAGCACTGAGATCAATGGCCTGCGCCGCTACCCGGACCAACCGGTACTTGGCAACCAGAACAACGACCGTGGCCTGATCGGCAGCCGTGAAGACCGCGAAGCCCTGGTCCCCACCCGCGCCGGCGCCCTGGAATTGCCGGCGGTGGAAGTGGTGTGGTGGAACACCCATGAAGACCACCTCGAACGCACCAGCCTGCCCGCCCGCACCCTGCAAGTGGCGAATAACCCGAGCCTGGTGGTGGACACGCCCGCCACACCGACCGTCATCACCGCCCCCGACGATAGCCGCCTGTGGCTGTGGCAACTGAGCACCCTGCTGCTCGCCTGCACTACATTGCTGGGTTTCGGCCTGTGGTGGCGTGCGCGCCGCCAACCGGCGGTGCAGCGCGCCGCACAAACCGGCCCAAGCCCGCGCACGCTGCTCGACGACCTCAAACGCGCGACCCAGGCCAACGACCCCCAGGCCACCCGCCAGGCCCTCGACGCCTGGGCCCGGCAACAACCGGAAACCCTGGCCGACATGGCCGCGCGCTTCGTGCCGCTGTCCGACGCGCTGGACGGCCTGAACGGCGCGCTGTACAGCGAAAGCGGCCACTACTGGCTGGGTGAAGAACTGTGGCGCGCGGTTAAAGCCATCCCGATGGCCGAACGCGCGCAAGACCCGGCCACCGATACCACCAGCCTGCCGCCGCTCTACCCCAAATAACCCGCCCCTGACACGTCGCGAATCGAGAGTCGGGAGGTGTGGTGGGCCAGTCAACACTGAGCAAACGGACCCACCGCCATCGCAGGCAAGCCAAGGCATAACGCACACCGCGTACCCCTGTGAGAGGGGGCTTGCCCCCTCCCACACTGGATCTGCGTCGCCTGATCGACATGGCCCGAACCCTGTCTGACCGCGCCCCGGATTGCCTGCCAGCCAAGGCATAACGCACACCGCGCACCCCTGTGGGAGGGGGCTTGCCCCCGATAGCTGTGTATCAGTCAATTAGATGTCGGCTGACACGCCGCCATCGGGGGCAAGCCCCCCTCCCACACTGGATCTGCGTCGTCTGGAGCAGCGTGTTCGCAATACAGGTAAACTCCCCTCCTTTTCATCTTCTCCACGGAGCTCGCCTTGCGTCTGTTTCACACCTCCGACTGGCACCTTGGGCAAAACCTGCATGGCCAGGAACGCGACTTCGAACACGCCTGCTTCCTCGAGTGGCTGCTGCGCCAGCTCGGCACGCACACGCCGGATGTGCTGTTGATCGCCGGCGATATCTTCGACACGGTCAACCCGCCGCTCAAGGCCCAGGAGCGCCTGTACGATTTCATCATCAGCGCCCACGAACAAAACCCCCATCTCACGATTGTGATGATCGCAGGCAACCACGACTCCGGCTCGCGCATCGAATTGCCCGCGCCGTTGATGCGCCGCTTGCGCACCCACGCCTTGGGCCGGGTGTTGTGGCTGGATGACGGGCAACTGGACGCCGAGCGGTTGCTGATCCCGCTGCCCGGCGCCGACGGCAAGATCGCCGCCTGGTGCCTGGCGCTGCCATTCCTGCGCCCGGCGGAAGTCACCGGCGCGCATCTGGGCGACGATTACCTGCGCGGTATCGGCCAGGTGCATGAATGGCTGATTGCCGCGGCCAACGCCAAACGCGAGCCGGGCCAGGCGCTGGTTGCCATCAGCCATGCGCACATGGCCGGCGGTTCGGTGTCGGAAGACTCCGAGCGCAGCCTGATCATCGGCAATGCCGAAGCGCTGCCCGCCAGCCTGTTCGATGCCAGCGTCAGCTATGTCGCCCTCGGCCATCTGCACAAGCCGCAGCGGGTCAATGGCGAGGAACGCATTCGCTACAGCGGCTCGCCGATCCCGTTGTCGTTTTCCGAAATCGGCTACCAACACCAGATTCTCGACGTGACGTTCGACGGCGCAACCCTGCTCAGCGTCGAGCCGCGCCTGATTCCGCGCTCGGTCAACCTGCAACGCCTGGAAGCCGCGCCCCTGGCCGACATCCTCAAGCAGCTCGGTGACTTGCCGGACATCGACCTGCTCGCCGAAACCCAGCGCCAGCCCTGGCTGGAAGTGCGGGTACGCCTCGACGAACCGCAGCCCGACCTGCGCCAGCAAATCGAAACCGCCCTGCAAGGCAAAGCCGTGCGCCTGGTGCGCATCGCCGCCGAGTACGCCGGCAAACGCGGCAGCGACGACTCGAACGACGAACGCTTGATCGAACTCGACCAGCTCACCCCCCAGGAGCTGTTCAGCCGCGCCTGGCAGGACAACTACGGCAGTGAAGTGGATGAACAGACCTTGAAGGATTTCGCGGTGCTGCTCCAGGAAGTGCAACAGGAGGGCGAACAGCCATGAAGATCCTCGCCATCCGCCTGAAAAACCTCGCCTCCCTGGCCGGCCCGTTTGAGATCGACTTTACCGCCGAGCCCCTGGCCAGTGCCGGGTTGTTCGCGATTACCGGGCCGACCGGCGCTGGCAAAAGCACCCTGCTCGACGCGCTGTGCCTGGCGCTGTTTGGTGCCGTGCCACGCCTGGGCGATACCGGCCAGGCCAAGATGCCCGACGCCGACAGCGATATTTCCATCGGCGACCCGCGCACACTGCTGCGACGCGGCACCGGCGGCGGTTATGCCGAGGTGGATTTTGTCGGCGTCAACGGCCGCCGCTACCGGGCGCGCTGGGAAGCCAACCGCGCCCGCGACAAAGCCAGCGGCAAGTTGCAGAACAGCCGGCAGAGCCTGATCGACCTGGACAGCGACCAACTGCTGGCGAGCCAGAAAACCGAATACAAGACCCAACTGGAATTGGCCCTGGGCCTGAACTTCGAGCAGTTCACCCGTGCCGTGTTGCTGGCGCAAAGCGAGTTCAGCGCCTTCCTCAAGGCCAACGACAACGAGCGCAGCGAACTGCTGGAAAAACTCACCGACACCGCGCTCTACACCCAGCTCGGCCGTCGTGCGTTCGACAAGGCCAAGGACGCCAAGGACGCCCACAAACAACTGCAGGACCAGGCCACCGGCGTGGTGCCCCTGGCCCCGGAGGCCCGTGCCGAACTGGACCAACAGTTGGCCCAGGCGCAACAACAGCTCAAGACCGAGCAAGCCCAGCTCAAGCAACTGGAGCTGCAGCACACCTGGCTCAAGGAACTGCGCGAATGGCAGGAGCGCAAGCTCGGCGCCGTCGAACAGTTACAGCAAGCCCAGCAACACTGGGACAGCCAAGGTCCGCAGCGCGAGGACTTGAGCCGCCTGGAACAGTTGGCGCCGCAGCGCCATCACTTCGCGCGCCAGGCGGAACTCGACACCGTGCTCACGCCGCTGGCGGCGCACATCCAAGCGCATATCGAGCAGCAAACCGATCTGCATCAGCGCCAGGAACACGCCCAACAGCAGCAGGTATCCGCCCAAACGGCGCTGGCCGCGGCCCTGAAAGATCAGGCCGACGCCGTGCCTTTGCTGCGCCAGGCCTTCGAGGAACAGAACACCCTCGCCCACTTGAGCAAGGAACTGGCCAAGCGCAGCGAGGACCAGCAACAGCACGAAACGGCCTGCGCCGAAGGTCAGGCCTTACTCAAGGGGTTGCAGGAAAAGCACAGCCACGTCGCCGAGCGCCTGCAACGCCTGGCCACCGGCCTGGAACGCAGCGCCGCCCTCGCGCCGTTGAGCGAGGCCTGGAACGCCTACCGCGACCGCCTGCAACAATTGATGCTGATCGGCAATCGCCTGAACAAGGGCCAGGCCGAACTGCCGCAGCTTGAACAGCGCGCCACCGCCGCCGCCGAGAAGTTCGCCCAACAACGCGATGCCCTCGACCTGCTGTACCAGGAAGCCGGTGCCGAGCCTCACGCCGTCGCCGAGCAGATCCAGTTGCTCGCCAGCCTGCTGCAAGACAATCGCAAGCAGCAACGCGCCTTTGAAGACCTGACCCGGCTGTGGGACAGCCAGCAACAGCTGGACCAGCAAGCGGCCTTATTGACGCAGAAACTGTTGGAGGCCCAACAACAACGCGACCGGTTGAACCAGACCGGCCTGCACACCAAAGCCGAACTCACGGTCGCCGAACAAACCCTGACGGTGACCAAGCAGTTGCTGGAGCGCCAGCGTCTGGCCCGCAGTGCCAGCGTCGAGGAGCTGCGCGAGCAACTGCAGGATGGCCAGCCCTGCCCGGTGTGCGGCAGCCATGAGCATCCGTATCACCAGCCCGAAGCGTTGCTGCACAGCCTCGGTCGCCACGACGAAAACGAAGAGGCCATGGCGCAGCAAGCCGTCGACAGTCTCAAGGAAAAACTCACCGAACTGCGCGGCGAAGTCGGCGGTTTGATCGCCCAGCAAAAAGAATTCCTGCAACAACAGGAGCAACTGACGACGCAACAGCACGCCCTGGCGCCTAGCCTGGACGCGCACCCGCTGTCGGCCTCGTTGCTCAATCAGGACACCGCCCGGCGCAGCGACTGGCTGGCCCAGCAACTCAGTCAACTGACGCAAAACATCAGCCAGGACGAGCAACGCCAAGGCGCCCTGCTCAACCTGCAACAAAACGCCGGTCGCCTGCAGCAACAGCTGCAAGCGGCCCAAGACGCCGGCCAGCAAGCCCGTCAGTTACTGATCGACCAGCAACGCGAGCTGGCCAACGACCGCGAACGCCTCGACGAAGAACTGCAGGCCTTCGCCAGCCTGTTGCCGACCGAGACACTGGAAGGGCTGCGCAGCGAACCGGCGGCGACCTTCATGCTGTTGGACCAACAGGTCAGCCAGCGTCTCGAAGAGCTGGCCCACCAGCGCGATGAACTGGCCGAGCAACAAGCGCGTCAGCAGGCGATCGAGAAAGCACACACCCATCAGCAGCATCGCCAGCAGCAGCTCGACGCGTTGCGCCAGCAGGTCAGCGAACTGGCCGCTCAGCAACACGCGGCCGAGGAAAAACTCACCCGTCTGCTCGGTCAGCACCCGCGTGCCGAAGACTGGCAACAGCAACTCGAACAGGCCGTAGCGCAGTCACGCCAAAGCGAAGCCGACGCCAACCAACAGGCGCAGGACATCCGCAACGCGTTGATCCAACTGGCCGCCGACCTCAAGGCCCAGCAGGACCGGCAGCACACGCTGCAATCCGAACAGCAAGCGCTCGCGACGCGCTTGCGCGAGTGGCGCGCCCTGCACCCCGAACTGGACGACGCCGGGCTCAAGCGCCTGCTGGCCTTCGACGACGCCCACGCCAGTGCACTGCGCCAGCAGCTACACAGCAGCGAAAAAGCCGTCGAGCAAGCCCGTGTGCTGCTGCAGGAGCGCGAACAACGCCTGGCCGAGCACCAGGCGCTGCACAACGGCAACCTGCAAGCAGAACAGTTGGACAGCAGCCTGGCGGCGCTCAACCAGCAACTGGCCGACGGCGAAAAACACTGCGCCGAACTGCGCGCGCGGCAATCCGAAGACCAGCGCCGCCAGGACGCCAACCACGCCCTGGACGAACAGATCGCCAAGGCCTATGACGAATGGCAACGCTGGGCGCGCCTCAACGCGCTGATCGGCTCGGCCACCGGCGACACGTTCCGCAAGATCGCCCAGGCCTACAACCTCGATTTGCTGGTGCACCACGCCAACGTGCAATTGCGCCAACTGGTGCGCCGCTACCGCCTCAAACGTGGCGGCAGCATGCTCGGCCTGCTGGTGATGGACACGGAAATGGGCGACGAACTGCGCTCGGTGCATTCATTGTCCGGCGGCGAGACGTTCCTCGTCTCCCTAGCGCTGGCGCTGGGCCTGGCATCGATGGCGTCGAGCACCTTGAAGATCGAGTCGCTGTTTATCGATGAAGGTTTCGGCAGCCTCGACCCGGAATCCCTGCAGTTGGCCATGGACGCGCTGGACGGCCTGCAAGCCCAAGGCCGCAAGGTTGCGGTGATTTCCCACGTACAGGAAATGCACGAGCGCATCCCGGTGCAGATCCAGGTCAAGCGCCAGGGCAATGGTTTGAGCACCGTGGAGGTGAAGTGAGCGAGGCGCTGCTGTACTCGTTTCGCCGTTGCCCCTATGCGATGCGCGCCCGCCTGGCCTTGCGCTATTGCGGCGTGCCGGTGCGGATTGTCGAAGTCAGCCTCAAGGCCAAGCCGGCCGAGATGCTCGCGCTGTCGCCCAAAGGCACGGTGCCGGTGTTGAGCGTCGACGGCCGGGTGATCGACGAAAGCCTGGACATCATGCGCTGGGCCTTGGCGCAAAACGATCCGCAAGACTGGTTGCTCCAGGGTGATCCTGCGGTACTGGCGCTGATTGCCGAGAATGACCAGGGCTTCAAACATCACCTGAATCGATACAAGTATGCCGAACGCTACCCGGAGCAGCCGATGGAACATTATCGAGCCGAAGGTGAGGTGTTTTTGCAGAAGCTGGAGGCGTTGCTGGCAGACCGCGCGTATTTGCTGGCCGATCACCCAAGCCTTGCGGATATGGCCGTGGCGCCGTTTGTGCGGCAGTTTGCGCATGTCGATCGGGAGTGGTTTGCGCGCACGTCTTACCGGCGGGTGCAGGCGTGGTTGCAATGGTTTCTGGACTCGCCGCTGTTTATCGCGGTGATGGCAAAAACCTGAATCGGTCTAACTGAGTGTGGGAGCACGCCTGCTCCCACATGTCGCTCAGTACTGGGTTTTGTGATCCAGTGCTGCGTAGAAGTTGGCACTCTGTTGCAGGTATTTCTGGGTGTAGGCGCTGGTGCTGGATTGTTTGCCGATGACGTTCACGCTGGCGGCAGCCGGCAACGCAACAGTGGCGGAAACAGCGGAGGCGGCGATGATCGAGAAGAGATTGAAGTTCATGTCGGTAACCCTTGTGTTCGTTTGGTTGAGTGGCCGTGGAGGCCTTGGAACTCAACTTACGCCCGAGGGTTGGGCCTTAGAAATGCTTTGAAACAGTAGCTGTTATCAATCGAATTAATAAAGCGGATCAGGCCCCGCTGTGCGGGGCCTGTGGCTTATTGACGCAGCAGGAACTTGAGGTCGCTGGGCGCATCGATCGGCAGTTTTTGCACGGTTTTACCGAGCAGGCCGGTTTTGGGGTCGCGTTCGACCACCACGATTTCATTGCTTTTCTGGTTGGCGATCAGCAGGAACTTGCCGCTCGGGTCCAGGCTGAACTCGCGCGGGTGGTCGCCTTCCACGGAACGGCGCTGCAGTTCCTTGAGATGTGCGGTGGCCGGGTCGATGCTGAACACCAGCAACTGATTGGCCGTACCGCGATTGCTCACATACAGGAACTTGCCATCGCTGGAGGCGTGCAACGCCGCGCCGGCCTTGTCGGCCACCGGTTGCCCGGCGGCGAAGTCCACCAACTGGGTTTGGTTGAGCTGGCCGTCGTGGTAATCAAACACCGCGACCTGGGCGCTCATCTCGGTGGTCAGCCAGGCATGCTTGCCGTCCGCACTGAACAGCAAATGACGTGGGCCGCTGCCCGGTGGCAAGGGCACCGACGCCGGGTTGGCCGGGGTCAGAGGCCGTTCCGGGTTGGCCTTGGGGTCGTAGTGGTAGGCAAACACCTTGTCCGCGCCGAGGTCCTGCACGAACACGTACTTGCCATCCGGCGCCGGCACCACCGAATGCACATGGTTGGACGCCTGGCGCTCCGGGTTGACCCGGCTCGCCGGGTGCCCGCTCAACTGCACCGGCGCCGACAACTTGCCTTGGGCGTCCAGCGGCAGAATCGCCAGGCTACCGCCCGGCTCTTCGAGCACCGAGTAATTGGCGACGAACAGGTAGCGGCCATCGGCGGCCACGCTGGAATGCGTCGGCTCGCTGCCCAGGCTTTGTACCTGGTTGATCAGCGTGAGCTGATGGTTCTGCGGGTCGATGCGGTAGCTGCTGACGCGACCGACCGCGTCCTGTTGGCCGGGGCCGTTTTCATTCACGACAAACAGATGCTGCTGGTCCTTGGAGACCGTCAGCCAAGACGGGTTGGCCGCTTTCGCCGCCAATACCGGCTTGCCTTGGAACTGCCCGGTGCGGCTGTCGAATTGCAGGCGATAGATCCCTTCGCTGCTGCCGGCGGTGTAGCTACCGACCAACAGCTCATAGGTGTCGGCCGGTGCCGCCTGCACCGACATCGCCCCGACGCTGCCCGCCATCAACAAGGGCCAGAACTTACGCATCAGCATCCGCTTCATCCTCTTCATGGTTATTGCCGGTGACGGCACTCATGCAGACCAGGCGGTGCTCGCCCACATCACCGGTCAGCGTCCAGCTTTGCAAGGTCTCATCGAAGACCGCCGCCTGCAGCTGTTCCAGGCTGAAACTCCAGCGTTTTTGCACACGGCCATCCATGGCGATGATCAGCAGCTGTTCGTTATCCAGGGAGAAGTCGAAGGCGTGCAGCCCGTCGATTTCAAGCATGTCGCTGGTGGCAAGGACGGCCGTCAAAGTAGTAGTCATCACAGTCTTTCATCAGGTTCAAAGGGCTAATGATAGGCCACTTTGGCGCCGGGGCCTAAAACCATAACCGGCTACCGCATCGGCACAACACGGCGGATTACCGTGCAAGGGCGCGTCTTTATTCAACGTAAAGGAATACCCATGCCAGACCGGAATACCCCCCTCGCCGCCCACCCGACCCGACAAGCGGTTGAAGCCCAGTTTTTCAATCGCCCGACACTGCGCTCAGTCACCGCGCAGATGCTGGCCCGCAACCTGACGGAAAAATACCCGCCGCTGACCCATCCCCTCGCAGACCTTCGCCTGGCCGTGCCCCGCGACGGTGGCGGTCGGGCCTTGCTGCCGTTGTTGGACGTCGCACTGAACCACATTGCCGACGGCAGCTTTCCCGATGTATCCCCGCGCCAAGGCCTGGACAGCTATTTGAGCAACCCCAGCGGCACCCGGCTCAGCTATCCGGCCAATGGCTCCCGCGACTATGACCTGGCGGTCATCGAAGCCGTGATTCGAGAGCTGCCGTCGATTCTGTTTATCGGTTTTCAAGAAGCCTTGGCCGCTTATTGGGGCCAGGACAGTGGCGCCGGCGGCAGTCGCTGGCAGTGGCTGGCCGACGTGCTGCAAGGCGCGCTGCTTGACTGCGCCACGCGCCAGCCCGGTGTCGCCGCCCACCCACTGAACATCCTCGGCACACTGGCTCGCTACCCCGACCGCGCAACCCGCGCACGCCGCCCGGCCCCCGACAACGCGATTCATGCCTATACCCTGGAAACCCATCTGACGCGGGCCGGTAGCCTGCTCACCCTGCAGGCGAGCGCGCTGCTGGTGGTGTGCCGCGAGCAGGTGTTGCTGTGTCGCCTGTCCGGTGAAGTTGAGTCCTACCCTGACCTGGATACGTTCGGCCAGGCCTGGGGCGAGCACCTGCAACAGCGTTACCGTGCCGACAGCATCACCTGGCAGCAGTACGAACCCGACGGCAATATTTTTGAGGTGCAGGCCGCGCTCATCCTCAACCAGCAACTCGAGGACCTGGCCGCTATTCAACTCCCGGCCCACACCACGGTGCAGGCATTGGCGCGGCAGTTTGCCGTGGCCACCCAGCCGGCGCATCTATTTGCCCGCGCATCCGTCACCGCGCTGGCGACCCTGTCAGCCATCCAGGCCAGCCTTCCCGACTGGCTACAACGTGCCAGCGCCGCCGACCGCCTGGCCTACCGCGAGTGCCTGCTTGAACAGGCCGGGATCAAGCGCCAGACCCTCGGCGACTCAGACTTCGATGGCTTGGAAACCCTGCGCAGCTACGCCACCGAACACTTGAACCATCAGCTGTGCCTGGACCGCTCCGTCGCCCTGGGTGGCCAGCGCACCTGCAACGACGCGGCACGCGCTGCAGGTTACCCGGCTGACGATTTGACCCTGACCTTTCATGTCGCGGTGGGCAGCCTCGAGGGCGGTTACATTGAGCCGGTCGCCATGAGCCTGGTGGATCTGGCGCTGAAGAACCTGTCGGGAAGCCCCAGAGGCCGCATGACGCTCAGCCATCGCACCGGCCGGGCGCTCGAAGCGTGGTTAACACCTGACTACATCCGGCAACTGGTCGAACGTGTCGACATTGGCAAGAACTACCCCGCCTACCTGCGCCAGGAACTGATGAGCGACACCGACGCGGCGCGTAAACGCCAGCGGCTGTTCGCGCAACAGCGGCCGGTTCACCTGAAAATTCAAGCGCTGGAGCACGCGATCAAGGGCGAAGCGGGCCTGACCACCCGCGGCGTGCGCTGTGTGCGTGCGCTGATCGACCCCAACCCGCTGGCGCGCCGGGTCGATGGCGCCGAGATTGTCATCCGCACCCTGGCCTTTGTGCGCCCCCCCGCCGCCACGGCGGACGTGGTGCAAAACATGTTCATCATCGAACCGCTCGACACCCAACGGGGGCCGCACCTGCTGTACCGTCCGGCCTATCGCGAAGCGCTGCTCGAGTTCGCCAGCCGCGAGCATCTGCTGGCGGCCCTTGTGCAACCGGGCGCGCTACAGCAGAGCGTGCTGACCTGGTTGGCGGCCCCGGCCAGGGCGATCTACAGCAACGGTGGTTTTACCCAGCCGCACTCCGTGCGTATCGGTATAGGCTCAGAGTTCGACCGGCTGCCCGAGGTACCCAAACCCGCAGCATTGGCGAAGGCCGGCGACCCGAGCAGCGACGAAATCCTGCAAGCACTTCACCAGGGCAGCCTGATGGAGTATTTGTTTGGCTGCGAAACCCGCCAGTTGCTGGACCAAGCCGAGCGCGAGTCGACGTCGACTACACAGAGCCGCTGGGCGTTGATCCTGGAAGGCATGCAGTTGGGCTTCAACACATTGTTGATGGCCGTGCGCGGGCCGTTGGCGTCGATTGGCTGGCTGATCCAAGCGACGCAAAGCCTCACCCAGGACCTGCCCGCGCTGGAAAGCCATGACCCTAGGGCGAAGGAGCTGGCGTGGGTCGATCTGCTGCTCAATATCGGCATGCTGCTGGTGCATCAAGGCGCACTTACCGCGCACACCGACACCCCACCGCTCGAAGAACAGGCCCTGACTCGCGCGCCCTTCAGGCGCCCGCCAACCGGCCTGCCCATCAGCCATGCCGCGGTGGTGGAACACGGCAGCATCGGCCTGCCCTCCGAACCTCCCGGCGGTGGCCGTACCCTGTTGGACTTCGATCATTCGTTGGCCAGCGACACGGCCTGCGCTGCGCTGCTGGATAAACTGCGCGCCGTCAACGTGCCGTGGCCCGTCCCCGCTCCCGCCCCGATCAACATCGGGCCTCACCAAGGTTTGTACCGCATCAACCGCCTGTGGCATGCCTCGGTGGCGGGGCTGTTATTCCGGGTCAGCATTGTCCCGGGCTTTGGTGACGTGTTCATCATTCATCCAGAAAAAACCGAGCATCCCGGCATTCAGCTGAGAACCGACGGCAACGGCCATTGGTCGCTGGACCGTGGCTTCAAACTGCTGGGCGGCGGGCCCAAGCGATTGGCGGCCTTGCGCGAGGAAAACCAGCGCAGGAAAGCCGAGGTACTCGCACGCGTGCAGGCACTCGGCGAAGACATGCAACACCTGATGGCGCCGTTCCAGACATCCGCGACGCAGATATCACCGGCCCTGGAAGCCTTGCGCACGCAACGCAAAACCGCGCAATGGGTGTGGAACCTGCTGCAAAACGCGACTGACCAGCAAAGGCCCGCCCTCGAAGCACGGCATCTGAAGGAAGCACTCAAGCACCAGACGCTGCGGACCGAGTTTCAGGTTCTGCTGGAGAACCTGGAAATGCTGTTTGCGCAATCACTGACCCCGCGCCTGGAAATGGTCCAGTTGGGCGTGGAGCTGGAAAAGGTCGGCGGCGCCGGTATGCATGTGCATGACCGCGCGAAAATCCTCAAGACGATTTGGGATCAACAACTGTTTATCCAAGAGATGCTCGTGGCGCGGTTGAACGCGGTTCGCTTTTCCAGCGCAGGCGAACCCATGGCATCGATGGCGCGGCGCATGTTCGTGAACAACTTGCTGGGCGACTCGACGGTCTACGACGAATATGTGCGCAACGCCATCGAATCCGCGAACATTCGCCAGCACATGGCCGAGGTCTCTACCGCCATGGAGGCCACCCTGGAACGCCTGGAAAGCGATTCACTGGCAGGGCGCACGATACGCCAAGAACTGCTGGCACAGATCGTGTACCCGCAGCATTTCTTCCCCGACAACCTGCGGCTCAACGCCCTGGATTACCTGGCGGCCACCAGCGTCGAGATGACCGATGTGCACCTGCCGCCGCAGGAAGAGCTGTACGTCAAACGCCTTGAGCAAACCGACCTGAGCGAAGTGCTGCTGTCTCACGTCGAGGTGCGCAGCAGCACCGAGTACACCCTTGCCGAACAACGGGATGTGTACGAGACCGTGCTGAAAAAGTACCGCCGTTATGAAGAGGCGATCCGCGCGCTCAAGGCCCTCAACCCGAGCCGTCTGCGTCCGCAGGCCGAGCGCCTGCTGGCGGGCCTCGAATACGCCCAGGCGCTGGCGCAAAGCGAGCTGGAATCGGTGGTGCGCAAGCAGGAAGAGCTGGAGGTGATGCTGCCGCTGTCGAAAACCCTGCGGCCCAAGGCCCCGACAAAACGCGTGTTCAAAACCCGTAAAAAAGACTATTTGATCGGCGAACTCAAGCCGGCCGATGCGCAGAACACCGAGGAGCACTTCACCCTCACCGATACGCTGACCGGTGAGGCCGTTGCCTCATTCAACCAGCACGCGGATGGCTGGGCGACGACCGCCGAGCAGCCCGCCCAAGCCCCCATGCCGGCCCCGCGAGGCCGCACGCTGGCGACCCTCAAAGGCCTGGCCCAGATGCTGATCGAGCAACGCAGCGGCATTGAACGGGTGATAACGAGCGACCAGCAAAAACTCGACTCGCCCCTCACACGCCAACAGGTCAACCCTGGCGACTGGGACGAGCTGCTCACAGGGCACGCGAACAAACTCAGCGCACTCGCCGATGAAATCAAACGCGACCACCTCGATAAACCCTCGGCCCAGGACCTGATCGATGAATACCAGGCCCAGGCCCGCGACATGGCTCGGCTGGCGCAACGGGTGTGCAGTGAGGGCTACAAGCGTCAATGGCCGACCCAGGAGGGCCTCGATTACCTGTGGCAACACCAGCAGATCGATATCAACCTGACCAGCCTGGCCGACCCGCAGCGGCCGACCCTCAGTGGCGACTTCTTCACCGAGTACGCGGTGTACGACAAAGCGAAAAAACCGCCGGTGGTGCTGTGGTATGCGCACTTCCATTACGCCAGCGCCGACGCCCCGCCCGCGCGCTATACCCGCGCCCATCTGAAACTGGCGGAGCAGCGTAAATACACGCAGAAGGATTTGCTCAAGCAACACGTGCAAGCCAGCTTGCGTAGCCCCGAGGAACCGGGCGCCGAGCCGATCAGGCGGATTGTTTACGTGTTGATCACGCCGCCCGTGGACCAGTTGTTCCTGGCGATCGCGCCAGCACCGCGCGCAAGCCAGTGAGCACGGTGTGACGTTGGCGGTGAGGGCGAAACCGCCCCCACCGCCGCACCGCACTCAGTGGGCGAACAATGAATTGCCTTTCTGCCCGGCCAACTTCTCCGGTTTGATCAGGAACCTTGCCAGCGCCGGCAGCAGCCACAGCGCACCAAACATGTTCCACAGCAGCATGAAGGTCAGCATCAGGCCCATGTCGGCCTGGAACTTGATCGCCGAGAAGATCCAGGTACACACGCCGATCGCCAGGCACAACCCGGTAAACAGCACGGCCTTACCCGTGGACTTGAGCGTCTGGTAGTACGCCTCTTGCAGCGGCAGGCCGGCGCGCAGGAAACTTTCCAGACGGCTGTAGATGTAAATGCCGTAGTCCACGCCGATCCCCACGCCCAGGGCCACCACCGGCAAGGTCGCGACCTTGACGCCAATGCCCATGAACGCCATCAGCGCGTTGCCCAGCACCGACGTCAGTACCAGCGGCAGCACGATGCACAGGGTCGCCGCCCAGGAGCGGAAGGTGATCATGCACATGGTCGCGACGCACAGGTACACCAGGGCCAGGATCGTCAGCTCCGATGCCTTGATCACCTCGTTGGTAGCCGCCTCGATCCCGGCGTTACCGGCGGCGAGGATGAATTCCAGGCCGTCCTTGTTGTTCTCCTTGGCAAAGTCCTGCACCGCATGCACCGCACGGTCGAGGGTCGCGGCCTTGTGGTCGTTGAGGAAGATCAGCACCGGCGCCAGGGAGCAGTTGTTGTTGTACAGGCCATCGGCGCGGGAGATGGAGTTGTTGAGG
>Ga0302217_10000092_pt1 | contig 23534 bp, 19 predicted proteins | sample II_Fen_N3_3_FD_198779 | JGI IMG/M metagenome (GOLD analysis project Ga0302217, IMG submission 198779) | Peat permafrost microbial communities from Stordalen Mire near Abisko, Sweden - II_Fen_N3_3 | ecosystem: Environmental > Terrestrial > Soil > Wetlands > Permafrost | place: Sweden: Abisko... | reverse complement strand
CCCGCGCTGGCTCACCCTTGATTTTGGGCGTCGGCGCGGACCACGGCGAAACCTTTCTCGCCAGCGACGCGATGGCGCTGGCGGGCGTGACGGACCAGATCGTCTATCTGGAAGAGGGCGATTTTGTCGATTTGCAGCTCGGCAAATACTGGGTGTTTGACCGTCAGCACCAGCGCGTCGAGCGCGAAGTCAAAACCGTCCACGCGCACAGCGGCGCGGCGGAACTCGGCCCGTACCGCCACTACATGCAAAAGGAAATTTTCGAGCAGCCGACCGCGATTGCCAACACGCTGGAAGGCGTGAACGCCATCACGCCCGAGCTGTTCGGCGACGGTGCTTACCGCACGTTCAAGGACATCGACTCGGTGCTGATTCTGGCCTGTGGCACCAGCTATTACAGCGGCTGCACGGCCAAATACTGGTTAGAGTCGATTGCCAAAATCCCGACGCAAGTCGAAGTCGCCAGCGAATACCGCTACCGCGATTCGGTGCCGAACCCGCGCACCTTGATCGTCACCATCACGCAGAGCGGCGAGACCGCTGACACGCTGGCCGCGCTGCGCCACGCGCAAAGCCTGGGCATGACGCAGACGCTGACGATTTGCAACGTCGCCACCAGCGCGATGGTGCGCGAATGCAAGCTGGCCTACATCACCCGCGCAGGCGTGGAAATCGGCGTGGCCTCGACCAAGGCGTTCACGACGCAATTGGCTGGGTTGTTTTTGCTGACGCTGGCGCTGGCCCAGTCCAAAGGCCGCCTGAGCGACGACGAAGAAGCCGCGCATTTGAAAGCGCTGCGCCACCTGCCCGCCGCGCTGCAAGCCGTGCTGGCGCTGGAGCCGCAGGTCATTAGCTGGTCAGAGGACTTTGCGAAGAAGGAAAACGCGCTATTTCTCGGGCGCGGCATGCACTACCCGATTGCGCTGGAAGGCGCGCTCAAGCTCAAGGAAATCAGCTACATCCACGCCGAAGCCTACCCGGCGGGCGAGCTGAAACACGGCCCGCTGGCGCTCGTCACCAACGCCATGCCGGTGGTGACAGTGGCACCGCACGACGCGCTGCTGGAAAAGCTCAAAAGCAATATGCAGGAAGTGCGCGCCCGTGGCGGCGTGCTCTACGTGCTGGCCGACGCCGACAGCCGCATCGACAGCAGCGAAGGCGTCCACGTCATCCGCATGCCCGAGCATTACGGCGTGCTGAGCCCGCTGCTGCATGTGGTGCCGCTGCAATTGCTGGCCTATCACACGGCGTGTGCGCGGGGGACGGATGTGGATAAGCCGCGTAATTTGGCCAAGAGTGTGACGGTGGAGTGAGGCCGACTGATTGATTGGTGGCAGCCATTTTTTCAGGTCAGCTTACCGAGATATCTCGACATCGAGTCTGTTCACATGGCGTAGTTGGATGGAGCCACAGATGGTTAACGACAATTTGGCCAACTGTGACCATACCGGGCAACCGGAAGTTGCGGTTGTGCGTGGACTGGCATACGGTATCCCCTGAAGCGGTATTTCGCAGGTTTTCGAGCTGTCCACTCAACTCCATCTCGCAACTCAGAGTGGGAGCGGCAAGGGCTGTCGATAGCCCTCCAGGGAGATTGCAGACATTGCGAACGTAGCCAACCATCATTGCCCGGTCAACGCCCCAAGCGTAATCGCCGTTCACAAAGCGAATCAGTCCCGCACGGCAGTAGGTGCTTGGAATGGGGTGTTGGGCGTCAATGGGCTTGCATTCGATGAAGATTGCTGTAGGGACAGTGTTTTGGCAGGGGATCAGACCCCGAATAGGGCGAAATGCCAAGTCCGGTTGCTTATCGAGATGAGAGCCGTCGTAGTTTCTGACGTTTCCTTCCCGGGCGGGGGTGTGCAATTCGGACAACCCTAGAACTGCGCTGTCACCAGCAGCGTCAAGCTCGCCGAGGATCATGTATAACCGCTCGGTGATTTCATCCTCGATGGCGTCGCATATCGAGAAGTGGCCCTGCCTGACATCTTCCAGCAGGATGCGCCATGCCGCTGACATGACGTTTTGGACGACGATCATGAGAGACAGTGGGATTGCCACCACTTTTGTGCCTGCTGTTGGACGACGAGCTTGGGTCATGAGGCCGCTCATTGTTTTGCTCTCTCTTCCAGCATTGCGCCGTGCTCCCAGATGATGTCCGAGGCCAGCAAGCGTGCCTGGGTTAGAGTCCAGTAGCGGGATCGGTCAAGCAAACCGATAACGATTAAGGGTCGTTGGGCATCGATGATCGTGATGCGGCTGACTGCCAGATCATCGGCATATTCAATCCAGTTGGCTGGTGGCGTTCTCGGCAGGGCTTGCGCGTCCAGCGATACCGCAATGAACTTCCAGGGAAGATGGGCATGGTCTGAAAGCAGTTGGACATGGACTTGGTGTCCGCTTGCACCCAGCACACCCGACAATTCCTTTTCAAGTCGCGTGCAAAAGCGTTCAGTCCATTTCGGCAAGACCGGTGCGCATGCAAGCTTCTTGGCCGCTGGGAATGGGGAGCGCGTGGACAGTGCATCTGCCACGGCCTCAGCATCAAGCGGGCTGAGGCCGTAGATTTTTTGCACTGTGCGGTCAAGCTCTTGCCAATCGGGTTGGTCGTCTATAAGGCCATTGGCTGCATGTTCGATCAAGGTTCGCTCAGCTTGCGAGAGTTGTTCTGGAATGATGATCGGGAAACTCTCGACATCTAGAAGCTGGAGTGCTTCACGCTCAAATCCAAACTTGCCACTTGTCATTAGAGAGAAATATTCGAACAACTGACTGTGCATCAGCACCAAGAGGTAACGAGTCAAAAACTTCCCGTCTTGATGGTCAGCGGCAGAAAACCCGTAATAAGACTCTGAATAGGCAATGTCGGCGTCGGAGACCAGCGCACGCCCTCGCGAACGGTCGGCTCGAAGTCCCTCTCGAATCAGCACGAGGGGCGCTCGATAAATTCTGCGGTCATGGGGACGGCGCAACCCCATAGGAATGTAGGGCGGCAACAAGTTTGCACAGACAACAAAAGGATGCTTTGAATAATGAGCATTCAGTGTTGGTAATCCTGCGAGAAATGTGTCGTCACGAGAGCGGTCTGCAACTTGATAGCCCTCTGCTCGGCTCAGTCTATGCTTGAGCTTCCAATAGTCTCCAATAGTGAATTCCGTTTTTTTGCGGATGCGTCGGATGATCGTTGCATCCAGTTCCGATCCTCGGTACAGCGTCTTGAGGAGGTCGGGCTGCGCCGCAGCCAGCTCCAGTGAGACAGGTATCGCATCATGAGCATCAATCCGCATGCGCCCCTTGGCGCTGAGACCGGGGTCATCATCCGGGCTGATAAAAACGAATTGATCTCCCGATTCTGGCAGGCGGTTGTCCGCGAACAGCAGGCAAAAAGGCTGATCGACATTGGGCCACACCTGGCTTTGCCGGATGGAGGCACCATTCAGAATGCCCGTGACCGCTAGAGCTTGGAAAACGGCCTTGCGGGCTGAAAACCCAGTCGGTGACATCTTGAAGAGCCAACGCCCAGCCAAAGCCAGCGCAATTCTTCCACCGGGCTTTGCCCACTCCATCGCTCCCCAGACAAAAGGCAGATCGGTGACCTGATCCGGGTTTCGATATTCCGCAGCAATGCCTGGCAGGCCGCGTTGGCCCGCAATTTCGCGGCAGCGTTCGGTAAAAGTCTGGTCAATCGCCTTATAAGCAGGTTTCAAACTGGTCCACGGTGGATTGCCGATAACCAGACCAAAAGCATTCCGGTAGGCTTCCGACACATGTCTGCCGAGGCTTCCGGCCATCGGCTGGATGATCGCTGGATCTGAACCCGGATCTGCCACATTGATGAGCACCCGATCCTCAATTTTTTCAAAGGTCAGCGCCTCCACTGGCGTGGGGGCAGGATCAAGCTCAAGTGCAGTGAGGTACAGCGCCAATGCAGCCAATGTCCTGGCGTGACGGTTGATGTCAAACCCCACCAATTGATTGTTCAGTATCTCCCGCAGCGCGAGGCGGTCTGGACGCTGGCCAGTTTCGGAAAACCGCATTTCTGCGAGCTTGCGGAATGCCGCAACGAGAAACACGCCTGCGCCACATGCGGGGTCAAGCACCCGCGTATGAGAGCCTTCAGGATGGCCGTGGAGTGCCTCGGTGACCATGTACTCGGCGATATGGGACGGTGTGTAGTAAACGCTGGTGTCGCGCCTGGTATCGGCGTCGAAACGGTACATCAGCTCTTCATAAGTTTCACTGAGGAGTCCAATGGGAACGTGGTCGAAATCCAAGTCCCCCCAGTTCAGCGGCCTTTGCGACGCACCGGGGGCGATGGGCTGATCCAAGCCGAGAATGGCTTCAAGAGGTCTGGCAACGCGGGGGCCGTAGGTCTGAAACAACTGACTAAAGTATTTTGGGTAGTCGTCAGTAGGCAGTTTCAGCAGGTCGCCGTTGAACGTTCGGTCAAGCCAAGCGTTGGATGTTGCCAAGCTGCCCTCATTGCTGAAACACATCTGCAGAGAATTGGCTACGGGCGAAATCTTGGCCAGATGCGTTTCATCAATGATTCTTCGCCCCATGAGGTAGCGAAAGAAGAGCGCGCGCCCCGTAAGCGCGATACTTTCATCTGTCGGCAGACCGAGGTCTTTTAGTTCCTGGCCTGCGTCAGTCATGAGTCCGAGCAGCACGTCTCGCAACATGAGGCTAGATGGCAAAGCCAAGTCCTCACCCTGAGCGAGCCTGGGAAGTACGCCAACGGATTCTGCGTGGTCGGCGTCAAAAGACACCTGTTTGCTGTCGCCTGTGGGGTTCAGATCGGTCGCATAGATGTCTAGCCTGCCGGGCCGCAGAACGCCGAGCCACGCCGGTTCACCGCGCATGGCCAAACGACGGCGCAGTTCGCTGATCTCATTGGCGTGTTCGTGAGGGCCAGCAAGACGAGCAGCATTGATGACATAGAGCAGTGGCTGGGTCTGTTCCTCAACCACAGCATCAACCAATGGTGTCTCCCCGTGGCGTATGAGGTCAACGTAACGCAGCAAACGCGGGTCATGGAGAGACTGGAGTTCAATACAGTCCGCTTCGCGTGCGCCGAAGTTGATGAGTTGATTGATGAGTAATGAGTTCATCAATTCAGCCCTCCATGCCTTGCTACAAGCGCAAGCTGGCGTTGAGGAGGCGCTATGCCAAGGAATGCGTGAATTTGCTCCCGCTCCTCTGCGATGCTCAAGATACAGCCAGGTTCACTGACTGATGCCGCTTCCAGATTCCACACCGTTCCGTCGTTCAGGCTCACAAATATAAGTTCGCCCGTACCAATTGCTCTCGGTTGGGCAAGGTAGCGGTGAATGCCTTCGGAAAAATGGCCCAGATGGCGACTCTTAATCCCATAAACATCCTCCAGTTTTTTAAGCGCAGCCAAAGTAAGCATGTCAGTGACATCAAACCTTCGGGCACTCCGTTCAGATGTTTCCATCAGGGCGAAGGGGGGCAATCGGGTCCAAGCGTGAACGCGCGAACGACTGATGTCACCGAGCGCGTGGCATACGTCTTTGACCGTGAAAGTGAGCGCATGAACCACAACTGCCTTATAAAAAATCCAGAACTGTTCATAGTTTAAAACAGATTTGGCGAAAGTTGGCTCGATTAGATCCGTGAAAAATGGAGCAAGCGCGAGCTGGAGCGCCAGTTCAAGACCGCTTTGTTTGAACGCACCGTACTGAGTCCGGCAAAAGTGACAGCAGTGCTGTCACAAACGCACCCCGACGCCCTGAGCGTGTTCAAGGACAGCTATCTGGTCGAGTTTTTGGATCTGCAGCCCGACCACCTGGAGGCTGATTGCTGTGCGCCAGCAAGGACGAAGAAATGGTCGAATACGCGCTCAGCCGCAGCCTGTCGCCCGCGCTGATTGCCGCGTACCAGACGCAGTTGCCCGACAAGGCGCTGCTGCAGGCCAAGCTGCACGAGCTGTATGCGCTGAATCTGGCGCGGGATACGGCACAAGGCGACACTGAGTTTTGAGCCAGTTATCGCGACATTTTATGTCGCGAAATACGTTATTCGCGACATTAATCTGCTTTAATGTCGTGAATAACGCATTTCGCGACAGGAAAACCGATGGCTAAACCGATTCCAACTCTCTCCTACGAAGCCCTGCTGGCGGTGGTGGCGCAGTTTCCGTCCGGGGCGAGTCTTGAGCAGATTGAAGCCAGCTTGACGCAAGCCCCCACCCGGCGAACCCTGCAGCGTTGGGTGAATGAGCTGCTCGCGCAGGGGCGCTTGCGCAAGGAGGGCCAGAGCCGGGTGACGCGTTACTTGCCCAGCGCAGTGGCTGCAGCTAGAGAATCTGCGGCGCACCAGAGCGATGCCGCAGCCCAGCAGGCGCAAATCCTGATTCCCTTGTCCGATGCCGCCCAAGCCATCGAAGCCCATGTTCGCCAGCCTATCCCGCTGCGCACGCCCGTGGGCTACCGGCGCGAGTTTCTGGACCGCTACCGGCCCAACGTCAGCTTTTACCTGCCTGCCGCCCTCCGGGCCGAACTGCTCGCCCACGGTCAGGCCGTGACTACCCACGAACCGGCTGGCACCTACGCCCGCCAGATTGCCCACCGGCTGCTGATCGATTTGTCGTGGAACTCCAGCCGCCTGGAAGGCAACACCTATTCGCTGCTGGAAACCGAGCGCCTGCTCAATGTCGGCGAAGCCGCGCAGGGCAAAAATGCGCTCGAAGCCCAGATGATCCTGAACCACAAGGAGGCGATAGAGTTTTTGATCGCCTCGGCGCAGGAGATTGGTTTCAATCGCTACACGCTGCTGAACCTGCACGCGCTGCTGTCCGACAACTTGCTGGAAGACCCCACTGCCAGCGGTCGCCTGCGCACGATTGCCGTCGGCATCGGCCAGACCGTGTTCCTGCCGCTCGAAGGCCCGCAGCGCATTGACGAATGTTTTCAGCAGGTGCTCGATACCGCTGGCGCGATTGACGATCCGTTTGAGCAGGCTTTTTTTGCGATGGTGCATTTGCCCTATCTCCAGCCTTTCGAGGACGTGAACAAGCGCGTGTCGCGGCTGGCCGCGAACATCCCCTTGATTCGGAACAACCTGTGCCCCTTGTCGTTTGTCGATGTGTCGCCGCAGACTTACATCAGCGCCATGCTGGGCGTTTACGAATTGAATCAGGTGGAATTGCTGCGCGACGTGTTTGTCTGGGCCTACAAACGCTCGTGCGCCCGTTACTCGGCGGTGCGCCAGTCGCTGGGCGAGCCGGACCCGTTTCGGCTGCAGTACCGCACGCAGATTGCCGACACCGTCGCGCAGGTGGTGCGCGAGCGCATGGACAAATCGCAGGCCATCGCCTTCATCCGGCATTGCGCCGAGACCCGCTTGCCTGCGCCAGACCGGGCGCGCTTTGTCGAGGTGACTGAAACGCAGCTGATGAGCTTGCACGAAGGCAGCATTGCCCGCTTTCGCCTGCGGCCCAGTGAGTTTGCGGCGTGGGCGGCGGTCTGGCAGTGAGGCCATTTCGCAGGCTGGCCAGCCGACGGAAAAAAATGCCGTTCTGGCAATGGGCAAATCCTGAAAATATGTAATAGTCGGCACAAATGCCTACAGTCATGGGCACTTTTTTACATATGAATGCGGCACTGGCCTGAAGGAGAACTACATGCTGAATTCCGAAACGCTCGAAGTGGGCATTGGCATGGTCTTTTTGTTTTTGATGATGTCGCTGATCTGCACGGCGCTGCAGGAGTGGCTCGAAGGCATCTTCAAGTGGCGCGCGATGGACCTGGAGCGCGGCGTGCGCACGCTGCTGGACGACAGCGACGGCACGCTGACTTCGTTTCTGTATCGCCATCCGCTGGTGTACTCGCTGTTTCAGGGGCGCTACGAACAGGCGCATCTGGTCAGCAGTTCGATGCTGTCGAGCACCGGCCCGCAGCATGTGCGCTTGCGGGCGCGGCGCAATCTGCCGTCTTACATTCCTTCGTCGAGCTTTGCGATGGCTTTTCTCGATCTGGTCGGGCGCGGCCCGGTCTCGGACGCCGAGGGCGATGAGCAGGATGCCAACCACGCGCCGCTGACGGTGGCGCTGCTGCGTCAGCGCGCCACGGCCTTGTCCTCGCCGCATCTGCGCCGGGTCATGCTGTCGGCGATTGACCATTCCGGTGGCAACATGGACCAATTGCGCACGCACATCCAAGACTGGTTTGACGGCACGATGAACCGGGCCGGCGGCTGGTACAAGCGGCGCACCCAGGCGGTGCTGTTCATGCTCGGCATTCTGATGGCCTGCACGCTCAACGTCGATTCGCTGCACGTCATGCAGCGCCTGACGGCGGACAAGGCTTTTCGTGATGTGGTGGTCAAACAGGCGGGTTCGACCAGCGCGCCGGACGCTGGCAAGGATGCGCCTGCGCTGGCACGCTTGAGCGATGCGCGCAACGTGATTGACAGCGTTGGCATGCCGGTCGGCTGGCGCGCCATCAGCGATGGCCGAACGCTGCCTTGGGTGCCGCGCCAACTGTGTACAAGCGAACTCGAACTCAAGCCCTGCGTCATTGGGGGCGATGAGAGGTATGGCTGGCTTCGCGTCTTTGCGGGCTGGCTGGTGACGGCGCTGGCTGTCATGCTCGGCGCGCCGTTCTGGTTTGACACGCTGAACAAGATGATGGTGATCCGCTCGACGATCAAGCCCAAGGACAAGAGTCCGAACGATGGCGGCTCCGGCGCAGCGGCCCAAGAGCAACTGCTCCAGGACGAACCCGCCGCCGCGTCGCTGGCCCAGCCGTCGCTGGAAGTGCAGGTGTCGCCAGACCAGCAGGCGCTGCCAGCGCCGGAGCCGGTACTCTTGCTGGATGCCCCCGTGGCCCAGGCCGCTTCTTTCAACCCGCACCAGTGGCGGCCCGGCTATACCAACCCGCACAATGAGGTGAAACTATGAGCGCAGGCTCCAACGATACCGCCTTGATGGTCAACCGCGACCTTGACCGCTTGGCACCGCAATTTTCCCGCGCCGTCAAGGCCGCTTTGGCCGAATGCAATAGCGGCCCCAATGGCGGCTTGCGCGCGATGGTTTACGAAGGCTACCGCTCGCCGCAGTTGCAGGCGCTGTATTACGCGCGTGGCCGCACGGTGTTTCCGCCCGCCAAGCCGGTGACGTTTGCGCCGTCGAATCTGCACAGCTGGCACGGCTTTGGCTTGGCCGTCGATGTGGTGCATTGCGATCTGTTCTGGAGTCCGCCGGGCGGCACGGCGTGGTTCAAGAAAGTGGCGGCGATTTTTGAGAAAAACGGCTGTACCTGGGGTGGCAACTGGCTTCAGGCTGACCCGCCGCACTTTCAATGGGGGCGCTGCCCGCCGAGCCCGTCGGACGCGGTGCGTAATTTGCTGCAAGAGCGCGATTTGTACGCGGTCTGGCAGGTGCTGCTGGCGGACGAGGAGCTGGCGATGGCCCAAGTGCCAGCCGCTGCGACGGCGTAATTGAGGGCCAGTGCCAAATCGGGGAAAATCGGCGCTGTTTTCCCCCGTTTATTGAAAAAAGAAATCCATGACCGACGCCACGACTTTTCCTCCTTTGCCCGACCGCCTTTGCGTGGATGCGCGCAGCCCCTTCCATGTCGCCGCCGTGTTCGAGCACGACGTGGGCATCCGCTTCAACGGCAATGCGCGTCTGGATGTCGAGGAATACTGCATCAGCGAAGGCTGGGTCAAGGTGCCCGCAGGCAAGGCGCTGGACCGCAAAGGTCAGCGCCTGCTGATCAAGCTCAAGGGCAAGGTCGAAGCCTACTACCGCTAAAGCGTTCGCCTCAGGACGCCTGCACCAGCGGAAACGGCGGCAGGCCCGCCAGAATCGCCCGGCCATAACGCATCGTCACCAGCCGGGTGTCGCACACGGTGATGACCGCCCTGTCCGTCACGGTGCGCACGCCGCGCCCGGCCCACTGGGCCAGCTTCATGCCCGCACGCGGCACCGACAGCTCGTTGAACGGATCGCGCCCTTGCGCGCTCAGCCACTCGGCCAGCGCCTCTTCGACCGGCGAGTTCGGCGGCGTGAACGGTAGCTTGTCAATCACCACATGCTCGCAGAGCTGGCCGGGCAGGTCGATGCCTTCGCCAAACGACTGCAGGCCAAACAAAATGCTGCGCTCGCCCGCAACGATGCGGCGGCTGTGCTCCTTGAGCTGCTGGGTGCGCGAGTACACGCCCTGCACCAGCACCTGGTCGATCAGGTCTTTCGGCAGCGCGGCGTAACAGGCCTGCATCTGGCGTCGTGACGTGAACAGCACCAATTGGCCGTGCTGGTGTTCGCGCAGCAGGCCGGGCAGCTTGCCGCACAGCTCGTCGGAAAACCCGGTGCTTTTCGGCGAATGCTGCATGGCGGCGATGCGCAGCTCGCCCTGCACCGCGTAGTCAAACGGCGACGCCACGACCAGCGCCCGGCGCTCGGGAAAGCGGTTCATGCCGCTGAGCCGGTCAAAAAAATCAAAGCTGCCGCAGGCTGTCAGCGTGGCCGAGGTGCAGACGGCGGCGCTGACGCTTTTCCACAGGCTCTTCGATAGCACCTGCGCCGCCGTCATCGGGCTGGCGCAGAGCCAGGCGTCGGGCGTGGCGTCGCCTGCGTTGTCGGCCCATTCCAGCCACTTGGCCCAAGGCACTTTGTCGTGCGTGGCCCAGGCGCCGAACAATTGCGCCAGCGTCTGCAGCCGCGACAGATAGACGCCCAGCTCGACCCCGGCGCGGCTGTGCTCGTCGCGCTCCTGCGGCGAGCGCGACTCGTCGCTTTCCATCAGCGCGGCGGCGATGCCGGAGACCACTTTGCTGATCGCGCTCAAGAGCGTGGCGAGCTGCTCGCATTCGGGAATCAATGCCTCGGGAATCTGCCCCTGCGCGAAGCGATGCACGGCCTTGTCGGGGCTGACCAGCTGGTTTTGCAGCCAGAAGTCTTCCAGCAGCGCGAGCCGGTCGGTGCAGCCGGTAATTAGCTGGGCAAAGGCGACCGGGTCGGGCCGGGTTGAGGCGGGCAGCGCCTTGCCGTGGCGCAGCGCCACCGTGCGCAGGCTGGCCAGCAGCTTGCTGCTGACGCCGAGCCGGGCGCGGTAGGAGAACTGGTCGGCGGCGATGGTCGGCAGGTGGTGCGCCTCGTCAAACACAAACAGCGTGTTGCCGGGGTCGATCAGGCTGCTGTCGGTCTGCAGCGTGGCCAGAATCAGGGCGTGGTTGGCCACCTGCAGCGTCGCACCTGCGGCCTGACGGCGTGCCTTGAAAAAAGCGCAGCTCCTGAAAAATTCGCATTTGCCGCCGTTGCAGGCGTGGGCGCTGGCCTGGACACGGCGCCAGTCGTCCGGGTCGGGCGGCTGGGCCAGACTGTCGATATCGCCATCCCAGGCGCTGGAGCGCAGCTTTTTGGCGCTGTTTTTGAACCACAGCATGGCTTGCGCGCTGTCGCGTGAAATGCCTTTGGCCGGGCGGCGCAGGTCGCCGAACGCCTCTTGGAATTCGGCGCTGAGCAGGCTGTCCTGCTCCTCGTCGTGCAGCGCGCCTTCGAGGCGGCTTTCGCAGACATAGCGGGCGCGGCCCTTCAGGATGTCAAAGGTCAGCTCGGGAATGATCTCGGCCAGGCGCGGCAGGTCTTTCTGGAACAACTGCTCCTGCAGCGCCACGGTGGCGGTGGAGACGATGATGGTTTTTTTCAGCGCCTCGGAGGCGACGATGGCGGCCAGGCAGTAGGCGACGGTCTTGCCGGTGCCGGTGCCCGCTTCGAGCTGGGCCAGGTTGCGGCCGCTGCGCTCTTGGTCATCCGGCGCCTTGGCCGATAAAAAAGTCAGCAGCGCCGCCTGCATCATTTCGTACTGGCCGGGCCGGGCGATAAAACCGGGCCACGAGGCGGCGACTTCGCCGTACAAAAGCTCCAGCCGGATGCGGGCGTTTTCCAGCAGTTCTGGGTCAATGCCGCGCTCACAGGCGTGGGCGGGCGGCGTGGGAAATTGCGTTGCAGGCAGGCTCATGGCCCTGATTATTGATGACGATGGCGCCCGCTGCTCAGGCGGGCGTTTTTGGGCTGGACGTTCAGGCTTGTCGCCCTTGATCTGGCGCAAGGCCAGCAGGGAAAATCGGGGCTACGCGCTGAATGTCACTTCAAACCGGGCCAGCGCGCCGTAGCTGAACTGGACTGACTTTCCCAGCGGCAGTGTCAGCACACCCGCATACGAGCCGGTGATGACTGCCTGCCTGGCCTGCAGCCCGAGGCCGCGCTCGCGCAGAAAATTGGCCAGCCAGTACAGCGGCGCACGCGCAGCGCCGTCCGGGTGCCGCGCGGGTTTGGTGGCGGCGGCTTCGCCTTCAATTTGCCAGTTCAGCTCAAAAGCGGCGGCTTCGGGCACGGCCAGCGCCGGGCCCAGCCACAGGCCGCTGTTGACCAGGCCGTCGGCCAGCATTTCGGCAAACGGCAGCCCGGTGTGATCGAGGTAGCGGCTGGCGCAGATTTCCAGCGCCGCATGCACCGAGCCGACGGCCTGATCGACTTCGGCGTCTGAATAGGGCTGGGCGCGGGCGGGCAGGTCGGCGGCCAGCACAAACGCCAGTTCTGGCTCGACACGCACGCTGTTGGCGGCTGGCCCGGCTGGCCCGGCTGGCGTGACGGGCGCAGCGGGCACGGCACACGTAGCGCCACGGCGAACAGTGGCCGCATAAATCGGCGCGGCAACCAGCTTGCCGGGGCTGGGCAGCGCGGTTTTCCAGCCGCCCACCGGCAGCGCCAAACGGCGAGTGACTTCCTGTTGAATCTGCCAGCCGTCTTCCACGTCCGCTGGGCGGCAGATTGGCGGCAGGCGTGGGCCTTGGCGGGCGCTGGTGCGTCGGGCGACGAGCTCAAAGGCGGCTTCGGTGATCAGTTCGGGGGACAAGGGCATGGCGGGCGGGCGAAAAATGAAGGGTGAAAAAGGCGAAAAAGGCCGGACGGCGCGGAGGCTGGCATTGTGTAGTATCAGCAGCTTTGGCTTTTCTTTTTCAAATTTTTCGGCTGATTGACAGCCCCTTTTGTCATGCACACCTCGGCACTTGTTCTTTTTTCCGGCGGTCAGGATTCCACCACCTGTCTGGCCCAGGCGCTTTCCAAATACCAGCGCGTCGAAACCGTCGCTTTTGACTACGGCCAGCGCCACAAGGTCGAGTTGCAGGCGCGCCTGAACGTGCTGCGCGAGATCAAAACGCAGTTTCCGCACTGGGCACACAAGCTGGGCGAAGACCATTTGCTTGATCTGGCGGTGCTGGGCCAGGTCAGCGACTGCTCATTGACCCGCGATGTGGCGTTCAAGATGGAAAGCTCCGGCCTGCCCAACACTTTTGTGCCGGGGCGCAATTTATTGTTTTTGACGCTGGCTGCCGCGCTGGCGTATCGGCGCGATTTGCAGGTGTTAGTGACCGGCGTCTGCGAAACCGACTTTTCCGGCTACCCGGATTGCCGCGACGACACGATGAAAGCCATGCAGCTGGCCTTGTCGCTGGGCATGGACAAGCGCTTTTTGATCGAAACCCCGCTGATGTGGATCGACAAGGCCGACACCTGGGCGCTGGCGCGCACGCTGGGCGGCGCGCCGCTGGTCGATTTGATCGTCGAGCACACGCACACCTGCTATCTGGGCGACCGCGAACATCGCCACGCCTGGGGCTACGGCTGCGGCGAATGCCCGGCTTGTGAATTGCGGGCGCGGGGGTTTGGGGCTTATGCGGCGAGCTTGTCCAGCGCGCCGGTTTGAGGCGGGGGCTTAGCCGCCAAGCCGCCTGTCAGGGCGCCAGCTTTTTTCGGGCGCCCTGTCGCTCTGCTGTTGTTCCGGCGCTTCGGCGCTCAGGCGCTGCGGCGGTTACGCGGGCTGGCTGGCGCTGCTTTTTTCGTTGAGCTGGTAGAGCGCGCCTGCGTCGTCCGGGCGCTTTTCCAGCGCCCAGAGTTGGTCGTGAAAAGCCGCCACGCTGGGCCGGTGCGCAATCGACACCAGCGCGCCGCCGCTGTGCTGCGTTTGCGCCAGCAGCTTGGCGTAGAGGGTTTGCTCGGCGGCCTCGTCGAGGGCGCTGGTGGCTTCGTCAGCAAAAATCCAGTGCGGCTGTTTCAGCAGCACGCGGGCAATGGCCAGGCGCTGCTGCTCGCCGCCCGATAATTTTTGAGTCCAGGCGTTTTTTTCGTCGAGCCGGGCCGCCAGATCGGGCAGCAGCGCATCCCGTAGCGCCTGCTTCAAGGCCGCGTCGCTGTAGTCGGCGGCGGGCTGCGGGTAGGCCAGCGCATCGCGCAAACTGCCGTCGGGAAAATAAGGCCGCTGCGGTATGAACATCGCATCAAGCGGCAAATGCACCGGCCCGCTGGCAAACGGCCAGATGCCCGCCAGCGCCCGGAACAGCGTCGATTTGCCGCTGCCCGACGGGCCTTTGATGAGCACGCTCTGGCCGGGACCGGCCTGCAGCGACAGATCATTCAGCAGCGTCGCGCCGGTGGGTAGCTTGACGCTCAAGCCGCTGGTGACCAGCGCGTTGGGCGCGGGGCTTTCGTTGGCGCTCAGCGCCGACTGCGCCAGCTTTTGCTGCGCCACGGCGCTGATGTTGTCTTCAAAGCTGGTCAGCCGATCCGTCGTGGCGCGCCAGGCGGCCAGGCTGCTGTAGTTATCCACCAGCCAGCTTAGCGAGTCCTGTACGCGGCCAAAAGCCGAGGCTATCTGCATCAGTTCGCCCAGTTGAATGGCGCCGCTGAAAAAGCGCGGTGCCGCCACGACAAACGGAAACACCACGGCGGCTTGGCCAAAGAAGTTGGTGAACCAGACCAGGTTTTTCTGCTTTTTAATCAGCGTCAAATAATTGGCCAGCACAGCGGCAAAGCGCGTGTCCAGATGGGCGCGCTCGACGGCTTCGCCCTTGTCCAGTGCGATGGATTCGCTGTACTCGCGCACGCGCACCATGTGGTGGCGGAAATCGGCCTCGACCTGCTGCTGCTGGAAATTGAGCCCGATCTGCGGGCGCCCGATGTAATGCGTGGCAATGCTGCCCAGCGCGCAGTAGAGCACCGCCATCCACACCATAAAGCCCGGAATCGAATAGCTGGCGCCGTTGAAGTGAAAGGCAAACGCGCCCGACAGCGACCACAAAATGCCGACAAAGCTGACCAGCGTGACCACGGCGTTGAGCAGCCCCATGCTCAGCGAAATGCTGTAGCTGGTGAACAGGTTGATGTCTTCCTGAATCCGCTGATCCGGGTTGTCGGGGTTGGCCAGCGGGTTGGCCGCGCCGGTAAAGCGCGCCAGCTCCAGCCGGTAAAACGCCTGACCGGTCAGCCAGCGTTGCAAATAGTGTGTCGTCATCCAGGCGCGCCAGCGCATTTCCAGCAGCTGGGTCAGGTAAAAGCGATACACCGCAATGATGATGAAGGCAAACGCCAGATACGTGAATCGCCCGAGCTGCGTCCAGAACACCGCCGCGTCTTTGTTCTGCAGCGCGTCGTAAAACACCCGGTTCCAGTCGTTGAGCAGCACCAGCATATAGACGGCGGCCAGGTTCAGCGCCACGATGGCGGCGAGCAGCGCGCGCGCCTTCCATTTGTCCTCCGAGCGGAAGTAGGGCGCTGACAAGGCCCAGACGCGGCTACTGAAATGTTTGAAATCGCGCAGTTTATGGGCGATGGGGGCGAGCAGTTTCATGCAATCAGCCTTTTAAAAATTCAGCAAAGCGGGTTGGAAATGCCGCTGACCACATGGCCGGCAGGCACATGCCGGGCGGCCGAGTTGACATGACCAGTCTGGTCGTCAAAGAAAAAATCGGGCTCGAACTCGCGCAGGAATTCGCCCTTGGCCAGGCCGCCGAGGAACATCGCTTCGTCGATCTCGATGTTCCAGTTCATCAGCGTGCGAATGGCGCGCTCGTGCGCCGGGGCGCTGCGGGCGGTGACCAGCGCGGTGCGCAGGCGCATGCGCGAGGTGCCCGCCTGCTGCAGCCGCTGCAGCGCTTCCAGCAGCGGCTTGAACGGCCCGGCCAGCAGCGGCTGCGCGGCCTTGTCGCGCTCGTGGGCCTGAAAGGCAGACAGGCCCTGCGCCTGAAACACCGCTTCGGCCTCGTCGGAAAACAGCACGGCGTCGCCGTCAAAGGCGATGCGGACCTCGTTCGGATGCGCGTCGCTGGCATGGGCCGATTGCGGATAGACCTGGGCGGCGGGCACGCCCGCTTCGAGTGCAGCGCGCACATCGCTCAGATGCGTGGATAAAAACAGGTTGGCGTGCAGCGGTTTCAAATAGCGCCACGGCGGCGCGCCCCGCGTGAAGGTGCCGCGCTGGATCGCCAGCCCGTAATGCTGGGCCGAGCGGAACACGCGCATGCCCGAAACCGGGTCGTTGCGCGACAAAATCACCACTTCGACGCGCTTGCGTGGCGCCGCGCCGCTGGCCGCTTCATTCAGAAGTTCTGGCACCTCGTTGAAGGCCAGCAGTTTTTTGACCAGCGAAAAGGCCACGCCCGGTTTGGCCGGAACGTCCAGCCGGTCGAGTTGCAACTGCATGTAGGCGGCGTCTTTTTTGGCGCCGGGCGGCGCGCCGGGGGCGGGTTCTGGCTCGGGCGCCAGCCCAGCTTCAAACACCTGGTTTTCTTCTTCAAAATCAAACAGGGCGCGTGAGGAAATCGCCACCACCAGCTGACCGTCGAGATTTTCTGCCATCGTTGTGTGCCTCTGTTGCGTTGTCTGGGCCGGATGCTGAAAGCGGCCCGTTGTCTGGTTGCCGTCTGGTCGTCCCGGCTGCCGCTGGGCGGCTCAGCTCGGTTTGGCTGCAGGCGCCGGGCGACTGTCCAGCTCTAGTGTCTGCCATTGTCCATAGTTGGGCGCTGTCAGCGGCCACTGGCGGGCGTGGTCGATGTGGCGAATGCCTTGTGCCAGCAGTCCGGCGGCGCGGATGACGCCTGCGTGGGTGATCCACAGCGTGGCGTTTTCGGGCGCTTCGGGGCTTTTGTCTTGCGGCTCGTGGGCGCAGGCTGGCGTCAGCGCCTGCGATGGCCGCTGCGGTTTTGAAACATGAGCAGTCCCCAGCGCATCGAAGGCGGCGCCGACGCGGGCCATAAAGACGCTGACGCTTTCGCCGCTGCTGCCGCTGCTGCCGCTGCTGCCGACGGCGTAATGGGCAAAATCATCGGTCCACGCCTGCAACTCGGCCTGTTCAATATCCTGCCAGGCGCGGCCTTCCCAGCGGCCAAAATCCATTTCCTGCAGCCGCTTATCGGGGTGACAGGCCAGATCGGGCCGTAGCGCCTGCAAGGCTTGGGCCAGTTGCGTGCAGCGTTGCAGCGGCGACGTGATGACGCGGATGCCAGCGGGCAATTCAAGCGCCAGGCGGCGGGCGCAGTCGGCGGTGGCGGTGGCGTCGGCGGCCAGGTCGAGGCGTCCGTAGCAGATGCCGGGCGCGACCAGCGGCTGCGCGTGGCGGACCAGCCAGAGTTTCATGCGCTGACCACGTTCGCCGGGTTCACAGGCTGACGGCCAGGCCCAAGTAAAAGGCGATTTCGCACACCTGCTGCGCCGTGCCCAGGCAGTCGCCAGTAAAGCCTTGCAGGCGCTGGTGAAAGCGACGCAGCAGCCACAGCAGCGCCAGCGCGGCCAGACTGCAAGCGACGATTAAATTCATCTTTTCCAGCGCCAGGCTGGCCAGCGCCAGCGCGGCAAAACACCAGGTGAAAGCCAGCAGCAGGCTGCCGTTGGAAATCTGCCCAGCCAGCGGTTTGGATTTGGAGGTGGCGCTGTCGCCGACATAGGGCAGCAGCCGTATCACCAACAGCGGCAGGCCGCGTGAGACGGTGTGGCCGGTCCACAGCGCGATGCAGATATACCAGCCGCCGAAGGGCGATTTTTCCAGGCTGGCGGGAATGCCTTCAACGGAGCCGAGAATCGCCAGCAGCGCCACCTTGCACAGCAGGGCCAGCACCAGCGCCATCGCGCCGAACGCGCCCAGGCGCGAGTCTTTCATGATTTCCAGTGCGCGTTCGCGGCTGTGGCCCCCGCCCAAGCCGTCGGCGACATCGGCCAGGCCATCTTCGTGCAGGCCGCCGGTCAGAATCACCGTGGCGATGGTGCAGAACACGGCAGCCACCAGCGGCGTGTAGGTGGTGTCGGGCAGCAGCGCGTTCAGCAGCGCATAGACAGCCGCACCGACTGCGCCGACCAGCATGCCGACGCCGGGGAAATGCGCGGCGCTGGCACGCAGCAGCTCCGGGCTGTAGCCGACCCAGTCAGCCAGCCGTCCGGTGATCGGGATGCGCGTGAAGAACTGGATCGCCAGCAGGTATTCGCGGATGAATTGAAGCATGGGTCGGGCCGCTGCTGGAAGGCTCAAGTCGGGTTTTAAGCGGCCTCTTTGCCGCTGACGCCAGCGGACTCAAAGCTGGCCATCTCGCCGAGGAAGCCGATGGCCGACTGCAGCAGCGGCCAGGCCAGCAGCGCGCCGGTGCCTTCGCCCAGACGCAGATCGAGCTCTAACAGCGGTTTTGCGTTGAGTTGCGCCAGCAGCAGGCGGTGGCCAGTTTCGGCGGAGCGGTGGCAAAACACCAGATAGCCGCGCACGGCGGGCGCTAAAGCCAGCGCCACCAGCGCGGCAGCCCCGGCAATAAAGCCATCGACCAGCACGACGCGGCGCTCGCTGGCCGCTTGCAGCATGGCGCCGACCATCATGGCGATTTCGAGGCCGCCGAGTGCGGCCAGCTCGCCGATCACATCAAGCGGCGCGCTGGCCGGGTGGCGCGCCAGGGCGCGCTCCAGCACGGCTTGTTTGTGCAGCAGTTGCGCGTCGTTCAGGCCGGTGCCGCGCCCGGTGGCGTCAAGGATGCTGACGCCGCCAAGCCGCGCCAGCAGCAGCGCGGCGGGTGAGGTGTTGGCAATGCCCATTTCGCCAAACGCGACGACGTTGCCGGGCAGCGCCTGCACGACCTGCATGCCTGCTGTGAGCGCGGCTTCGACTTGGGCGCGGGTCATGGCCGGTTCCACGCACAGGTTCTGGGTGCCGTAGGCGATTTTTCGCGCCTGCAGCTGCGGATGCACGGGCAGATCGGCGGCCACCCCCGCATCGACCACCTGCAGCGCAAAGCCGTGCTGGCGCGCAAACACATTGATGGCCGCGCCACCGGCGAGCATGTTGGCCACCATCTGCACCGTCACGGCCTGCGGAAAGGCGGACACACCTTCGGCGGCAATGCCGTGGTCGGCGGCGAACACCACCATTTGCGGCGCGTGCAGCGCGGGCGACTCGGTGCGCTGGATCAGGCCGAGCTGCAGCGCCAGGCTCTCTAACAGGCCGAGCGCGCCCAGCGGCTTGGTTTTGTGGTCAATCTTGTGCTGCAGACGGGCGGCCAGCGCGGCGTCGGCGGTGGATTCAATCGCGGGCAGGTGAAAGTTTGTTGGGGTGTTCATCGAGAGCGGACTTGGGTTTGAAACCTCCATCTTCAGGAGGATGGAATTTATTTTGGAGGGGCAAGCTCTTCCAAATTCGTTCCGAAAGGGGCGCGGATTGAAACATCGGTAATTTGCTGGAGGCAGGCGGGGCAAAAACACGAGGCGCTGGCGTCGGCAGGCAACGCCGCGCTGGCCGCCGCCGGGACGGGCATGATGTTGGGCAACTGCGAGCACCAGCATTGCGCGTCGCCAGCGACGTTGCCGCAGCGCAGCCCGGCGCCGCAGCGCGGGCACACCGAGGTGTTGGCTTGGGAAGCTGTCGAGGTCATAGTGCGGCGCCTAGGTCTTAGCGTTGCAAAAACAGCTGGTAGGCCGGGTTGGCGGTTTCTTCGACATACGGGTAGCCCAGCGTGTCGAGGAAAGCCTGAAAGCCGGCGTTGTCCGCTGGCGGCACCTGCAGCCCGATCAGGATGCGGCCATAGTCGGCGCCCTGGTTGCGGTAGTGGAACAGCGAGATGTTCCAGCCCGGCTGCATGCTGGACAAAAACCGCGTCAGCGCGCCGGGGCGCTCGGGAAACACAAAGCGCAGCAGCCGCTCGTCCTTGGCCAGCGTGCTGTGGCCGCCGACCATGTGGCGGATGTGCTCTTTGGCCAGCTCGTCGTGCGTCAAATCCAGCGCCTTGAAGCCGTGCTCGGTGAATTGCGCGGTGATTTGGCGGCTCTCGCCGCGCGCCGAGGTGGTCAGGCCGACGAACACATGGGCTACTTTTTTGTCGCTGATGCGGTAGTTGAACTCGGTCACGCTGCGCGGGCTGCCGGGCAGCGCGTCGATCAGCTCGCAAAAGCGCCGGAAACTGCCGCGCTCTTCGGGAATCGTCACGGCAAACAGCGCCTCGCGCTCCTCGCCGACTTCGGCGCGCTCGGCGACAAAGCGCAGGCGGTCAAAGTTCATGTTGGCGCCGCAGAGGATGGCGGCGTAGGTTTCGCCCTGCGTCTGGTGTGTGGCGACGTACTGCTTGATAGCCGCGACGGCGAGCGCGCCTGCGGGTTCGACGATGCTGCGCGTATCGACAAAAATATCCTTGATGGCGGCGCAGACCGCATCGGTATCGACGCTGATGAACTCATCGACCAGCTCGCTGCTGATGCGGAAAGTCTCTTCGCCGACCAGCTTGACGGCGGTGCCGTCGGAGAACAGGCCCACGTCGCTCAAGGTGACGCGCTGACCGGCGGCGACTGATTGCATCATCGCGTTCGAGTCGCTCATCTGCACGCCGATGACTTTTATTTCGGGGCGCACGGCCTTGATGTAGTTGGCCACGCCGGAAATCAAGCCGCCGCCGCCGATGGCGACAAACACGGCGTCGAGGCGCGTTGTGCCCAGCGTTTGAAGCTGGCGCAGGATTTCCATCGCCACCGTGCCTTGACCGGCAATCACGTCCGGGTCATCGAACGGGTGAACGAAGGTCAGGCCGTCTTTTTTCTGCAGCTCGACCGAATGCGCGTAGGCGTCGGAATAACTTTCGCCGTGCAGCACGACATGGCCGCCCCAGCTTTTGACGGCGTCGATTTTGAGCTGCGGCGTGGTCGTCGGCATGACGATCACGGCGCGGGTGCCCAGCTTTTGCGCGCTCATGGCCACGCCTTGGGCGTGGTTGCCCGCCGAGGCGCAAATCACGCCTTTGGCGAGCTGTTCGGCGCTGAGGTGCGCCATTTTGTTGTAAGCGCCGCGCAGCTTGAAGCTGAAGACGGGCTGCTGGTCTTCGCGCTTGAGTAGCACGGTGTTGTTCAGGCGCTGGCTGAGGTTTTTGGCCTTTTCCAAGTTGGACTCAATCGCCACGTCATAGACGCGGGCGGTGAGGATTTTTTTCAGGTAGTCGGCGGGGGTCAGATTTTTTGAAGAGGTCATGTTTTTTCTCGCAACAGAGCGTGAGCATCATAGGGGCAAGAAAAAAAGGCCCAGACCATTGGGTCTGGGCCTGTAAATCCACCCTTTGAGGAGGTGGAGGAGACAACCGGTGCAAAAATACGTTGAGTTGACGGCTGCTATGCGTACTGATGCGATGAATTAAGTATAGCGGGTTTATGTTGCACTGCACAATAAGCGTATTGTCAAAAGTGGCTATTTTTTACGGTTGTCATCAATTTTTACAAAAGGAATGCTAGATATGGAATGCACAGTTCGCTGGGAAGGCAATCAGGCTGCCATCAATTCGGCCAGCGGGTCAGAGGCGCAGCCGCGCTCGAACATGCTGTTTGTGGCGCAAACCGGCAGCGGTCACACGCTGGTGATGGACGGTGCGCCGGACGCGGCCAAGCCGGAAAACGGCGGCGCTAATCTGGCGCCCCGGCCTATGGAGGCGGTGCTGGCGGGCGCGGGTGGCTGCACGGCTTACGACGTGGTCTTGATTCTCAAGCGCGGGCGCCAGGATGTGCGCGGCTGCTCGGTCAAGCTCAGCTCGGAGCGGGCGCCGGTCGATCCCAAGGTGTTTACAAAAATCCACATGCACTTTGTCGTGACCGGACGTGGCTTGACGGCGGGCCCGGTCGAGCGCGCCATTGCGATGAGCCACGACAAATACTGCTCGGCCACCATCATGCTGGGCAAAACCGCCGACATCACAACCAGTTTTGAACTGGTGGAAGCGGCTTAAATCCGGTGCGCTACGGTTGTCATGACCTTGGCGGCCGTGCGCATCAAGGCCTTGACCGGCGCGGGCAGCAGGCGCGCACCAGCGTCCTGCGCCGCTTGGGCGTGGACGGCTTCGTCGTCCTTCATTTGGGCGACGATGGCGCGCGATTCGTGGTCGCCCTCGGGCAGTCGGTCCAAGTGGCTGGCCAGATGGGCTTCGACCTGGCGCTCGGTTTCGACCACAAAGCCCAAGCTCAAGCTGTCGCCCAGTCGGCTGGCCACTAAGCCTAAGCCGAAGGCTCCCGCGTACCACAGCGGGTTCAGCAGCGAAGGGCGCGCGCCTAGCTCGTCGAGCCGGGTGCGAGTCCAAGCCAGATGGTCACCTTCATCGCGGCAGGCTTGTTGGAAATGTTCGCGCAGCGCCGGGTCGCGCGTGCCCAGCGCCTGCGCCGCATACAGCGCCTGCGCGCAGACCTCGCCGACATGGTTGACGCGCATCAGTGCGCCGGACAGGGCTTTTTCTTGGGGGCTCAGTTCGGTTTCTTGGGCGGCTAGCGTGGGGCAGGGTTTGCTGGCGCGGGGTTTGGCAAACACGGTGCGCAGTGCGCCGTCGGCAGCGTTCAGGGTGAAGTCAAGGACTGTAGTCATACGATATTTTGATTCAGGCTGGGTTGGTTGAAAAAAGCCACAAAGGGGAAACCCTGTGTTAGTGTTGCGTTAAAACTACATTTTTGGTTGGCATGATGGGTTATTTTGGAGAAAATTTATTCTCCCTTTTAAACTCAACACTGCTGCAATGAAAGATTACCCTTCTTTCGGATGCGTTTGGTAATTGTTTGTTTCTCATTTTTTTGGAGAATTTTGAATGAAAAAGAATTTGATCGCTTTGGCTGTCCTCGCCGCTTCCGGCGTTGCCTCTGCACAATCCAGCGTTACCTTGTACGGCATTGCTGACGTGTGGTTCGGCAGCACCAAGAACGATGCGGCTGCTAACCCAACTCGTCAGACCATGGTTGGTAGCGGTGGCGTGGACCAGAGCCGTTTTGGTTTCAAGGGAACTGAAGATCTGGGTGGCGGCTTGAAGGCCAACTTCGTGCTCGAGCAAGCCTTCAATATCGATACCGGTGCTCAAGCTACTGCTGGTCAAATGTTCGACCGTGAGTCCTATGTTGGTCTGTCAAGCGGTTTCGGCGAAGTCCGTCTGGGCAAGACCCGTACCCCATTTGACGACATCAACCCCTTGACCGTCCCTGGTTTTAATTCGGCGTTGGCGCCCACCGTGAATGTTTGGAGGAGTACCGATTCGACGAGTAGCCTTGGCGGTTACAACGCCAACCCTGCCAACACCGTGTACTACGCCAGCCCTAGCTTCAGCGGCTTCAGCGGCGCAGCCAGCTACAGCTTGGGCGAAAACAAAAACACGATTCTTGGTGGCAACAAGGCTGGCCACACCGGCAGCTTCAACGTCAAGTACGAAGGCGGCCCTGTGTACGTTGGCTTGGCTTATCAAGCTGAAAAAGCAGC
>Ga0302217_10000080_pt1 | contig 24798 bp, 20 predicted proteins | sample II_Fen_N3_3_FD_198779 | JGI IMG/M metagenome (GOLD analysis project Ga0302217, IMG submission 198779) | Peat permafrost microbial communities from Stordalen Mire near Abisko, Sweden - II_Fen_N3_3 | ecosystem: Environmental > Terrestrial > Soil > Wetlands > Permafrost | place: Sweden: Abisko... | reverse complement strand
GCTCTTGCGGCCATTGGCGATGGCGTACTCGATGGCCGAGCGCACCAGCCGCTCGGTGCCGCTGCGGGTCACCGGCTTGATGCCCACGCCGACGTTGAGTCCCGGGTTCTCGGTGCTGGAGAGCTTGGCCCAATCGGCAGATTTCTTAGCTGAGCTGAAGCGGATCTTGGCGAAGGGCTTAGGAAATTCGGCTTCCAGGAAGGCCAGGATCTTGGCGGCCTCGGGGGTGCCGGCGGCCCATTCGATGCCGGCGTAGATGTCTTCGGTGTTCTCGCGGAAGATCACCATGTCGACCTTCTCGGGGCGCTTGACCGGCGAAGGGGTGCCGGTGTAGTACTTGACCGGGCGCAGGCACACGTAGAGATCGAGTCCTTGACGCAGCGCCACGTTGAGGGAGCGAATGCCGCCGCCGATGGGAGTGGTCAGCGGGCCCTTGATGCCCACCAGATATTCGCGGAAGGCATCGAGCGTCTCTTCAGGAAGCCAGGTATTGGGGCCATAGACGTCGTTTGCCTTCTCGCCGGCGAAGACCTCCATCCAGGAGATCTGGCGCTTGCCGCCGTAGGCCTTGGCCACCGCGGCGTCCAGCACCCGCTTGGAGGCGCGCCAGATGTCGCGACCGGTACCGTCTCCCTCAATGAAGGGCAGGATGGGATGGTCGGGAACCTGCAGGCTTCCGGTGGGGTTCTTGGTGATCTTCTCACCGGCAGGAACGACGATCTTCTGGTAGGCCATCCACGACTCCTTGACTCGATATGAAATACGGACTCAATGGGCGCCAAGATGCAAAAAAATGCCGTTTCAAGCCACCTTGTCGCTGGCCTCGGCCAAACGGGAGAGGAGGCTCAGGTGGCGCTCGCCCTTGAGCACCTGGGCGTTGAGATCATTGACGCTGTAGGGCTTGGGGAGGAAGTCGTCGGCCCCCGCCTCCAGGGCGCGCAGGCCTTCGTCACCCTCCTTCACGCTGGTGGTGAGCACCAGATGGATAGGCTGTTCCACCGAGATGCGGCGCAGGCTTTGGCAGACGGTCAGGCCTTCCACATCGGGCATGTGCCAGTCCAGAAAGCCGATGGTGGGAAGCTGCGAGGTGCACAGGATCTTCAGTGCCTCGGTGCCGTTCTTGGCCGTCACCACATCGTACCCCCACTTGCGCAGGATGGCCTGCAGCATGACGCGAGAGACATTATCGTCCTCGGCCACCATCACCCGCACACTGGCGTTCAGTACCTGGAAGGCGCGGTTCATGCTACAACCTTTGGGGAGATCTCTTCGGCGCAGCGCGCCAGGGATTCCCGGGCGATGTCCCCGAGTGGGTGGACGGCCACCGCGGCTCCGCATTTCACGGCTTCACCGGGCATGCCCCAGACCACCGAGGTCTTTTCGTCCTGGGCGATAGTGAAGGCGCCGGCCTGCCGCATCTTGAGAAGCCCCGCGGCGCCGTCGGCACCCATGCCGGTGAGCAGTACGCCTACGGCATTCCTGCCGGCGTATTCGGCCACCGACTCGAACAGTTCGTCTACCGCCGGACGCTGGAAATGGCGGCGTTCGCCTTGGTGGAGTTCTACCAGGTAGCGGGCGCCGCTTCGGCGCAGCACCATGTGATAGTTGCCGGGGGCGATGAGCACCACGCCGGGCACCACCGAATCGCCATCCTTGCCTTCCCGCACTTCCATCTGGCAGAGCCGGTCCAGGCGACCCGCGAAGGATTGGGTGAAGCCTGCCGGCATGTGCTGGGCGATCACAGTGGCCGGGCAGTTGGCCGGGAAATCCACCAGCACGTCCTCGATGGCGCGGGTGCCGCCGGTGGAGGCCCCGATGGCCAGAATCTTGTTGGTAGTCTGAAGCAGCGACTTGCCGATGGGTTTCACGGGGCCGGCGGTGCGCGCCACGGTGCCTCCCAGAAGACGCAGCCGCGACAGGTCGATGCGAGCGGCGGCGCGGATCTGCTGGGCCAGCACCGGAATGAGATCTCCTACGGTGTAGGCGGCGCCCGGCTTGCAGAGCACGTCGACGGCACCGGCCGAGAGCGCCTCCATGGCCATCTCGCCGCCCTTGGGTGTGAGCGAGCTGAGCATGATGGTGCGCACCGGATGGTGGGCCATGAGCTTCTTCAGGAAGGTGATGCCGTCCATGCGCGGCATCTCCACATCCAGGGTCATCACGTCGGGATCGAGCTGCAGGATCTTGTCGCGCGCGATGTAGGGGTCGGGCGCTGTGCCCACGATCTCGATGCCCTCTTGACGGGCCAAGTCGCGTGTCAGGACCTCGCGGACCACGGCCGAATCGTCCACCACCAGGACGCGAACGGGGGGCGGCATCACTCGTCTCCCTGGAAGGCGATGGGAAATCCCTCGACCATGAGCCAGAAGCTTTCGGATTTGAGGTCGGTCGGCCACAGTTCGCCGGGGCGTGCGGTGGGGATGCCTAGATGGAATACCGGACCGTCGCCGTAGGCGCGGGTGAGGACGTTTCCCAGCACGATGTTGAGCAGTTCCCCCAGAGCGTCGGAGGCGCGTTGCTCGCCTTGTGGATCGTCTTCCTCCACCCCCAGCATGTTGGCGGCGATGGTGCGGGCAAACTTCGGGTCGGTCCAGACTCGCAAGCTTCCGAGGATGACGTCCCCTTTGAAGGCCAGTTGGGCGCCGATGGGATTCCACTCCGGTCCTGGAGGCGGGTCGGAAAGGTCGTCAGTGAAGACAAAGGCCGTCTCTTCGAGGATCAGCGGCGCGATCTCGCGCAGGGCGGTGGCGAATTGCGTGTTCATGACCATTCTCCCAGGGTCGAGTGTAGCAGATCGCGGATCTCCTCGGGCTTGCAGGGCTTGCGCAGGTAACCGGCGATGCCTAGGTCCTTGAGCTCTTGGATGCGGACTTTGCTGCCTTCGGTAGAAAGTACCGCTACCGGAATCTCGGCGAGCTCTGCATCCTTCTTCATGGTCCGCACCAGCTCCATGCCACCCATGTTGGGCATGTTGATGTCCGTGAGGACCATGTCCACCCAGCGGCTGCGCAGCACTTCCAGGGCCTTCAGGCCGTCGGACGCCTGGATCACCTCGTCCATGGGCAGCCGAGTCATCCCGAAAGCGCGGACCATGGCCAGGCGGATTGTTTCGCTGTCGTCCACCAATAAGACGGTGTAGGCCATCAGGCGTCTCCTTGGGATTGGTGGAGGGTTTCAGAGTTCATAGACCTCTCCTCGCGAGGTGAACCAGCAATGGCCGGTGGCGACTTCCAGAAATAGCGTGCGGGGCATGGTACCTTCGACGTGCTCCGAGGCGATGAGGACCGCATTCTTCCAGAAGAGCTTGCGGGCGATCACCACGTTGCGGTTGCCAATGTCGAAGCGGCTGTCGGTCTCGATGACGCGGGCTCCTCCAGCCAGCGAGACGCGCAGATTCTCTTTGGAAGCGCCCATTCGGTATGCTTCTTGGAAGAAGGCGGGGATGCCGGAGTCGCCGAACATGTAGGGGTTGTTGGCCGCCTTCTCGCGGTCGAGGCTCGAGAGCGGCAGCATATAGTGGAGGATTCCGCCCACGCGCTTCACTGGGTCATAGATGGCCACGCCGATGCAGGACCCCAGGGCGTGGGTGATGAGTGTGTCCTCGGGATCCTTGGAGAGCTTCATCTCGGAGATGCCGACTACGAGTCGCCTCATTCTCCCTCCTTGCGATAGACCGAAGGACGGACCCCGCGGAGCGATGTGCTGATGCCGTTAAGGCTTTCGGAGGTGCCCACGAACAGGTACCCTCCAGGTCGCAGCAGGCGCTGCGCCTGTTCGACGAACTTCTGTCGCCCGCTCATGTCGAAGTAGATCATGACGTTGCGGCAGAAGATGACGTCGAAGGGTCCCGTCATGGGATAAGGGGGATGGGCGAGATTGAGCCGCGCGAAGGAGAGCGGGCGCCGCAGCTCGTTACCGGCCGACCAGAGGTCGCCGGCGTGCGGATCGAACCACCGCTCGCGCAGCGGCGGCGGCACGGCAGCCATGCGCTCGGGGCCGTAGATGCCGTCGCGGCAGGCCTTTAGGACGCGGGTGGAGATGTCGGTGGCGAGAATCTTTAAGTCAAAATTTGTCCCGAGAGTCTCTTGGAGAACTAGCGAGAGGTTGTAGGGCTCCTCGCCGGTGGAGGCTGCCGCGCACCAGAGGCGCAGTTGGCGCAGTCCCTTGGCTTGCCAGCCCTTGACGATTTCTGTCAAAAGATCGAAGTGGTGCGGCTCGCGGAAGAAGGCGGTGTGGTTGGTGGAGAGGGCATCCAGCAGATGGATCATCTCTTCGCCGCTGGAATCCCGGTACAGGTGCTCGAGGTAGCTCCGTGGCGTCTCGAGGCTCAGGACGCGCATGCGCTTGGCGATGCGCGACTGCACTAGCGCTTGTTTGCCCTCACCCATGGCCATGCCGGCCTGCTCGTAGGCCAGGGCCCGGATGGCGTCGTAGACCTCAATGTCCATTTCTATTTCCATCAGGCGTTCCAATCCGTTTCCCGCAGCGCATGAACCTTGACCACGCCGACGTTTCCATTGCGGCTGTCGAAGACGAGCTTGCGCCCCTTGGAGCCGCCCACGTCCTGGGAGACCACCGGCACCCGCAGCCGCTCGAGCAGGCGCTGCGCCAGAGCCACGTTCTCGCGCCCGCGATGGTCGTCATGCTGTAGTTCGGCGCCGCCGTAAATCTGCGCCTCGCAGGCCGATTCGGGCGACCAGCGCCGCACCAGCGAGACCATGTGGGGGACCGCCACGCTTCCGTAGCGCGCTGTGGCGCGGGCAGGGTCGCGGACGATCGATTCGTAGAAGTGCGCCAAGCCTGCCACATGCCGGGCAGGTTCCCACAGGCAGACCGCCACTCCGGTGCTCACGATGGTGAGGAGCGGAGTGCCGTCCTCGACCACGGCGATTTCCCCGGGGTTCACCAGGATTCCGCCCAAGCCGGTTCCCTGGTTGCGGCGTTCGATGCCGTTTTCCATTAGGCTTTTCCTGACGGCGGCGACAGGCGCGCAGGCGCGTGCCAGGAGCGGCCGATGGCGCGGGGGGTGGGCGCTTGGGACGAAGAAATTCCGCGGATGCGGAAGCGCCCGGTCATGCCCTGCAATTGCTGGGCTTGGCTGGACAGCTCTTCGGAAGAGCTGGCCGACTGCTCGGCGTTGGCGGCATTCTGCTGCACCACCTTGTCCAGGCGGCCCACGGCTTCGTTGACCTGCTTGATGCCGCCGGCCTGGTCGCGGCTAGCTTCGGCGATCTCGCCGACTAGGGCGTTCACCTTGCGGACGTTTTCGGCGATGCTCACGAAAGATTGTGCGACCTCGTTTGAGATCTTCACGCCGTCCTCGGCACTTTGGACCGATTCGCCGATCATCTCGGCGGTGCTGCGGGCGGCCTGGGCGCTTCTTTGGGCGAGGTTGCGGACCTCTTCGGCCACCACCGCAAAGCCTCGTCCTGCTTCGCCAGCGCGCGCCGCTTCCACGGCAGCGTTCAGCGCTAGGAGGTTTGTCTGCATGGCGATCTCGTCGATGGTCTTCACGATCTTGGCGGTGCGATCTGACGATTCCTTGATGCGCTGCACGCTCTGCCCCATGAGCTCCATGGCTCCGCTGCCGCTCCGCACCCCTTCATCGGTGCGCAGCGCGATGGTCTTGGCTTCTTCGGCGTTTTCCGCATTCTGGCGCGTCTTGGAAGACATCTCCTCGAGGCTTGCCGAAATCTCCTCCAGGGAACTTGCCTGTTCGTTGGCGCCTTGGGCCAGGTTCTGGCTTCCGGCGCTGATCTGCCCCGAGGCCGAAGCCACTTGAGATGTCGATTCGCTCACCTGCAGCAGCGTCTGTTCGAGATTTTCCAAAGCGGCATTGAGGGCCGTCTTGATTTTTGCGAGATCGCCCGTGTAGTTGCCTTCCATGCGCGTCGTGAGGTCGTGCGCGGCCACTTTCTGCAAAACTTGCGAGGCTTCGTCGATAGGACGCACAATGGTGTCCAGCGTGGCGTTGACGCCTTCGATCACCTTGCGGTAGCCTCCCAGGTGCCGTGTGGCGTCGGCACGGGTGGCGAGCTTTCCTTCTACGGCTGCTTGCGAAAGGCATTCGGTATCTTGCACCAGAGCGTCAATGGCCGTCATCATGGCCAGGAATGCCGGCAGGAACTCGTCCTTTTCAGAGCGCTTGCCGATGCCGCGCACTTCTTTGAAATTTTCAGCGTAGTCGCCCACGGCGATGGCGCGAGCGATGGATATGGCGCTATGGATGCGTCCGCGCACCATGTTGGTGGCCACGGCGATGCGGTCGTAGATGCCGGCGTATTGGCCTTCGACCTGGACCGTAATGTCATTGACGGCGATGCGCTGCAGCACCTGATCGGCTTCCACCAGACCTTGCAGGCCGTCGATGCAATTGTTGAGGTTGGACTGCAGTACCTTGAAGTCTCCCTTGACCGGCTTGGTGCGGCGCGGCGGGATCTCGCCTTTGGCAATCTGGCCCACGAACTCCGTAGTAACTCCAAGGTGAGTGACCAGGGTGCCGACCGTCTCGTTGAGGTGGCGCATGACCTGTGCGTAGCTGCCTTGGTGGCGGGAGACGTCGATGGCGTACTTCGTATTGCCTTCCTGGGCCACCTCAATGCCGAGCTTGGAGGCGTCGTCCACCAGGGCCTTGATGGATTCCATGGCCAGGATATAGGCGGGAATCAGGGTGTCCTGTTTGGACCGCTGTCCGATCTTCTTGAGGTCTTCCAGATCCTTCTCGAAGTCTCCAGCGGCGATGTTCTTGCTGATGCGGATGGCATTGAGCACCCGAGCCTGGGCGTTGTTGGTGGCTTCGCCTACGCGGGCGAAGAGGCCTTGGTGGTCGCCTTCGAACTTTTTGGTGTAGTCGTTGACCGCCATGCGTTGCAACACCAGTTCGGCTTCCACCAGACCGTGCATTCCGGCAATGCAGCGGTTGACGCTCTGGCGGACATCCTCGAATTCGCCCCAGGATGCCTGGCTGCAAGGTTCGGGAATTTCGCCGTGGGAGAGACTATCGAGACGATCAACACATCCTTGGAGCGGGCGCACGATGTTTCGCATCACAAAGGCGATGAGAAGCATAAGCAATGCCACCATGGCCATCAGGATGGACACGTTGAGAATGTTCATGTGCATGAGCGAGGTGGCGACGGAGGTTTCGAGATTGCCGCGTTGAGCATCGGCAATCTTCACGGCGCGGTCGACGGCGACGCGATGCTTGAGATAGGCCGGTGTCAGTTGGGTTTGCAAGATGCTTCGCGCAATCTCTTCGTTTCCAGAGCGCACCGCTGGCAGGAACTTTTCCTGAAAGTTCTGGAAAAAGCTCTGGGCCGGTTCGTAGGAGTCTTTGATGAGCGCTTGGTGCAGTGATCCTTTAGGAAGTTGCTGCTCCCAGAATGCATGGCGTTTCTGGTATGTCTTCTTCATGGATTCAAAGGCTTGTATCAGTTCTTCTCTGTGCGCTGGGGACCGTTCGTCCAGAATCTGGTACGTGAGAAGGTAGGGCTCGACGATGTATTCGGGCGGTGGCAAGATGTCGGCCACCAGATCCTGATGGTCGCGAATCTGCTGGTAGAGTGGCCCGTTCACCAGATTACGTCGAGAAACGACCAGAATGGAGAGGGCGAGAAGCAGCATGGCCGCGATGCAAAGTCCTCCGAAGAGGGTAAGCAAGGTGGAAATGCGGAGGTTTCGGAATGCTGTCATCGGTGGGTCTCCCATGGAAATCCCGGCAGAGGCAGTTCTCTGCCGGGAGTCAGATATCTCTTGAGACCTAGAACTCCTTCAGGACTTCGTCGTCGAGAGGGATGACCTCTTCCGCCGAGACGATCTTGGGCTTGCGCGTCACCTCGTGGTTGCGAAGTCCCGGAAGCGCCCGCGCCTTAGGAGCCATCGCAAGCGAGGGAAGTGCTGCGCCCGTGGAGCCGTTGATATTGAACTGGCCGACCATGGCCTGCAATTCCGAGGCTTGGCTGGATAGCTCCTCGGCGGCGCTGGCCGATTCCTCGGCATTGGCGGCGTTCTGCTGGGTCACCTTGTCCATCTGCCCGACGGCGTCGTTGACCTGCTTGATTCCCGTCGCCTGCTCCTTGCTCGCGGCGGCGATCTCGGCGATGAGGTCGCTCACCTTGCGTGTGCCTTGGGCGATCGACTCGAAGGACTGGGCCACCTCACGGGAGATCTTCACCCCGTCGTCGGCGTTCTTCACCGACTCGCCGATCATGTCGGCGGTGTTTTTAGCGGCCTGGGCGCTTCTCTGGGCGAGGTTGCGGACTTCCTCAGCCACCACCGCAAAGCCGCGTCCTGCTTCGCCGGCGCGCGCCGCTTCCACGGCAGCATTGAGCGCCAGAAGATTCGTTTGCATGGCGATTTCGTCGATGGTCTTCACGATCTTGGCCGTCTGGTCCGAAGATTCCTTGATCTTCTGGATCGACTGGCTCATGCGGCCCATGGCTTCGCTTCCGGACTTGGCGTTCTGGTCCGCTTCGGTCGAGAGGTTCTTGGCCTGCATGGCGTTCTCGGCGTTCTGCCGCGTCATGGAAGACATCTCCTCAAGGCTTGCCGAGACCTCTTCCAGGGAACTTGCCTGCTCATTGGCCCCCTGCGCTAGGTTCTGGCTTCCCGAGCTGATTTGCCCCGAGGCCGATGCCACCTGGGCTGTCGAATCGGTCACCTGCCCGAGCGCCTGGTCGAGGTTGTCGACGGCGGTGTTGATGGCCGTCTTGATCTTGGCTAAGTCGCCAACGTATTCTCCTTCGACGCGGGCCGTGAGATCGCGGGCCGCGACGCGTTCCAGCACCACCGTAGCTTCGTTGATGGGGCCGATTACGGCGTCCAAGGTGTCGTTGACCCCTTGGACGATCTTGCGGTAGTCGCCCTGATGGCGCGAGGCATCGGCGCGGGTGGCCAAGTGGCCTTCCACAGCGGCCTTGGCAAGCATGTCGGCATCTTCAATCAATGCCTTGATGGCGACCATCATCTCGAAGAAGGCCGGCAGGAAGGTGTCGTTCTCGGAGCGCTTGCCGATGCGTCGCACTTCCTCGTACTTCTCGCCAAAGTTTCCGATGGCGATGGCGTGGGCGATGGAAATGGCGCTAGTGAGACGCTCGCGCACGGTGTTGGTGGCTTCGGCGATGCGGGCGTAGATGCCGTTGTAGGAGCCTTCCACGCCGCGCGTGAGGTCGTTGACAGCCAAGAGCTGCAAAATCTTGTCGGATTCGACCAAGCCTTGCAGGCCGTCGATGCAGGTATTGAGATTCGACTGCAGGACGCTGAAGTCTCCCTTGACCTCCTTGGTGCGGCGAGGAGGAATTTCTCCCCTAGAAATATGGCCGACGAATTCCGAGGTGGCGTTGAGGTAGGCGACCAGCGTTCCGACGGTCTCATTGAGCAAAGTCATCACCTGGGCGTAGCTGCCTTGGTGACGGGAAATGTCGATGGTGTATTGGGTGTTTCCGTTCTGTGCCACTTCGACGCCGAGTTTGGAGGCGTCATCTACCAGGGCCTTGATGGACTCCATGGCCTGGATGTAGGAGGGAATCAGGGTGTCCTGCTCCGAACGCTTGCCGACCTGCTTCAGATTTGCCAATTCGGTCTCGAAGTCGCCTGCGGCGATCTTTTGGATCATGCGGATGGCGTTGAGTACGCGAGATTGGGCGGTATTGGTCGCTTCGCCTACGCGGGCGAAGATGCCCTTGTAAGTTCCCTCCACCTTCACGGTATAGTCGTTGACGGCCATGCGCTGCAATACGTGCTCGGCTTCCACCAAGCCTTGCAGTCCTTCGACGCAGTTGTTGAGGCTTTGTCGCATGATCTCAAACTCGCCCCAAGACTCGCTGGTGCTGGCTTCGGGAATGTCGCCGCGCGAGATGCTGTTTAGCTGTTCGATGCAATGGGATAGGGGGCGATTGATGCTGCGAGAGAGGATCCAGGCGATGCTCATCGAGAGAAGTACGAGGACGGTAATGAGGGTGATCAGCACCATCCGCAGGGAATGCACCGTGGACCCGACCGCTTCTCCGTCCGTGCGCGCCAGCCCTTCCTGGTAGTTGGCGAACTCGTCAAGCGCTTTGATGTAGCGTGCCTGGACATCGCGGAAGTCTCCAAAAAGCATGCTGACCGATTCTTCCCGCTGGCCGGCATCAAAGAGGCCGAGCATCTTCTGGCGACCCTCCAGGAAGCCCTTGCGGGAGTCTTGGACTTCAGTCAAAAGCTTCTTGCCCTGCTCATCCTTGACGCTTGCGTTCAGGGAATCGAGCAGTCCGCCCATCCGTTCGGAGACGGAAGCCATGCGTGAAGCCTCCTTCTTAGCCTCCTCGGGGCTGCGAGCCAAAAAGACGTTGCGGATCACGCGCGCCGTCAGGTTCACCTGGTCGATCATGTCGTTGGCCTGGCGGGACTTCACCATGCGGTCCTGGACCACCAGGTTGATCTTGCTGTTGATGTCCGATGTCTCCGTCGAGACGTAGACTCCGAGTCCCGCTACCAATAGCAGGACCACACCGAAGGCAAGCGCGAGGCGCGCTCCGATTTTCATGTTGCGGAACATTCTCTCCCCCATTGTTGCGGTTTCGTTGTTAGACGGATTCTGTCAATTAGCGGCGGCAGTGGCCTGGATGTGCTGAAGCTCTTGGACGGAAAGGACCTTGTCGATGTCCAGGAGAATTTTGACTCCCTGTCCGATCTTGCCCATCCCCAGGATGAACTCGGTGTCGATGGAGGCTCCGAAGGCCGGGGCATCTTCGATGCTCTCGGCTGGGATATCCAGCACTTCGCGCACTTCGTCGATGATCACGCCCATGATGTGCATGGACTGTTCGGCGTGGATTTGCACCACGATGATGCAAGTTCGCTCGGTGTCTTCGATCTCATCGAGATCAAACTTGCGCCGCAGGTCCACCACCGGGATCACCTTGCCGCGCAGGTTGATGACCCCGCGCACGAATTCCGGCAGACGCGGAATGCGTGTGATGGCCTGCATCTGGATGATTTCCTGGACCTTCAGGATCTCCAGCCCGTACTCCTCGGCCGATAGCCGGAAGGTGAGGTATTTTCCGGCCTTGCAGTGCCCCTCGACTGCGGGGGCCGTCAGCATCGCGTCCATGCGCTCTCCTTGGCTTGAGTTGTTCGCGAAGTCATTCGGAAGCGGCTTTGACGATGCCGCCGACATCCAAGATCAGGCTCACCGATCCGTCGTTCATGATGGCTCCTCCGGAGACGCCGGGGACATCCCCTAGGGCGCTACCGAGGTTCTTGATGACCACCTGCTGCTGATCGAGGATCTCGTCCACCAGAATTCCTGCTCGGCGTCCGAGGGTGTCTTCTACCACCATCACCACTTGCGATTCCTCGGCAAGCACTCCGCGGGGCCCCAGGTCGTCGCCGAAGACCTCGCCTAGGCGGATGAGGCGAATGAGTTGGCCGCGCAGGTTCAGAAGCTCTCCCTTGCCGACCACCGTCTGGAGCTGCTCCGGACCGGGGCGGATGGTTGCCAGCACCGAGAGGGTTGGAACGATGTAGCGCTCCTGATGGATGCGCACCACCATGCCGCTGATGATGGCAAGAGTCAGTGGCAGGCGGATGGTGAAGCAAGTCCCCTTGCCCTTTTCGGAACGGATCTCCACGGTGCCGCGCAGGGCTTCGATGTTCTTCTTGACCACGTCCATGCCGACGCCGCGCCCCGAGATGTCGGTGACGGATTTCGCCGTGGAGAGGCCCGGGTGGAAGATCATCTGGTAGATCTCGGCATCCTGGTAGTGGATGTCTTCCTTGGCGAGGCCGTTGGCCACGGCCTTCTTGAGGATCGCTTCGCGATCGAGTCCCTTGCCGTCGTCCTCGATCTCGATGTGGACGCTTCCTGCCTTGTGGAAGGCGCGCAGCTTGATGTGGCCAACTTCGGGCTTGCCGGCGGCTCGGCGCTCCGAAGGGGTCTCGATGCCATGGTCCAGAGAATTGCGAACCATGTGGATCAGCGGATCGCCGATATTCTCCACCACGGTCTTGTCGAGTTCCGTGTCCTCGCCGTCCATGTCGAGCTCGATTTGCTTGTCGAGCTTGCGCGACAGGTCGCGCACCAGGCGCGACATCTTCTGGAAGGTGGAGCGGATGCTTACCATGCGCAGCGACATGGAGAGTTCCTGGATCTGCCGCATCATGAGTCCTGCCTGGGCGATTTTCTTCTCCAGGGCTAGATCTTTCACGGCCGCAAGGGCTGGGTCAGCCCAGGCCATCGATTGGGCGATGACGGCTTCACCGATGGCGTCGATCAGGAGGTCGAGCTTCTGCACCGGCACGCGGATGGTCTCTTCCACTGCCGTTTTGGCGGCAGCCTCGGCGGTGGGCGTCTTGCGGGCCTCGATCTGGGCTCCGACCACCTGGGCCACGTCGCGCGCAGTCACTTCTCCCTTGGCATGGAGAATTTCCCCCAAAGGCCGGATGTCTCCGCGAGACTGCTCTTCTAGGGCACTCTTCACATTTTCTGGATCGGCCATGCCGTGTTCGACCAGTACCTCGCCCACCAAGGCGTCGGCCTTGTCCGGAGAGAGCGCCGCCATCGGCGGCAGCGAGTCGGCGTTCTTGAGCCGCGAGACCAAGAGCTCCACGTGGGCGGACGGTTGGAAATCCTCGCCTCCCAGCACGGCTTCCAGTCCGGAGATCAGCTCCTTGAAGCAGTCGGTGACCTCCAGAAGCAGGTCCACATGCTCGGGACGCAGGATAAGCTCTTTCTGGCGAGCGCGATCCATCAGACTTTCGGCGGCGTGGGCCAGCGTCTGGATCTCGGAAAGCTCCAGGAATCCCGCTAGGCCCTTGAGGGTGTGGCAAGAGCGGAACACGAAGTTCAAGGCCTCGTCGTCGGTGGGAGCGGTCTCCAGGCGCAGCAGGTTCTTCTCTATGGTGTGGATGTGGTCGCCGCCCTCGGCGATAAAGTCCACCAGGAAAGAGCGGTCTTCTAGCAGAGGATTGGCGGATTCCGACGAGGTCTCCGAAGGGACAGACTCATCGGCGTGCTCATGGTCGTTGGAGCTTGGCTCCATCAGGGCTGCCGCTTCGTTTTCGCTGAGCGCCACTTCGCCGGTGGTCACGCGCGGCAGGCGCTCGGCCAGCAGATCCTTGAGACGCAGCAGCTGCTCGGTCCCGAAGTGGCCTTCCTCCAGGGCGCTTTCCACCTTGTGGATGAGGTCGCTCCAGATGGGGAGATCCAGCACCCCAAACTCCCCCTTCAGGGTGTGAAGGTGGCGTTTGACAAATTCTGTTCCAGAAGGGTTGCCTTTTTCGCACTCCAGGATGGCCACCTCGAAGTCTTCGAGGTTGGCGATCTGGGTCTGGGCGAAGCGGCGCCGCAGCTGTAGCGTCTCCTCGTCGCATCCGACGGGGATGCGCTCCACCTGGGGTGGCGGCGGAGGCGGAGGCGAGCTCGGCGCGGGGCTTTTCGCGACAGGCTGGTCCGAGTGCTCCTCTTCGAGGGTGCCGCCTTCAGAGATTCCCTCGAAGGCACGGGTCATCTTCTCGAAGCCCTCTTGCAGCTTGGGGATGGCGGCAACGATGGGGGTCTCACCCATGATGGCCTTCTCGGCAAGCCCAGAGAGGCGCTTGGCCTGGGTGACCATGGCGCTCGGGGCACTTTCGTGGCCTTCAATCTCCCGCACCAGGGGGAAGAAATTTCCGAAGGTTGACAGGTCGTTTGGGGACAGGTTCTCGCAGATACGGGACAACTGTTCCAGGACGGATCGTATGTGTTCGCGGTTTGTAGGCATAGTGATGCTCGAACATCACTCTCCCACAAAGGTATCGGGAATGTCAAGTCCGTTTGCGGCAAAAAGAAAAACCCCGGAGTGTGCGCTCCGAGGTTTGAATTAAACAGATTTTGTCTTAAAGGCTCAGGCGAGCTCCTGCACCGAGACTTCGTGGCGGGCGCCGCCCACCGTGATGGCAAAGCGCGCGGCCTCGCCCACGGCCTTGGCCGAAGCGTCCACCGAAGGCGTGGGAGCTGCGGCAGTGGAGACGGCCACCGGGGCCGGCTTCTTCTTCTCTTCGGGCTTCGCGGTTCCCTTGTAGACGGCTTCGGTCTGCTGGGGGAACATGGCGAAGAGCACGGCGGCCTCGTCGGTGGCGGGCAGTCCCTTGGCGGTAAGCTCGGCCTTGATCTTGGCCATGCCCGGCTCCAGAAGGTCGGCAGGACGGCCTTCGATCGGCTGCTGCTTGCTCTTCTCGAGGACGAGCTTGAGCACGTCGGGGTCGATGGGGCCAGGGGTCTTGCCGTACTTGCCGAGCGCGATGTCCATGGCCTGGTTGGAGACCATCTTCCAGCGGCCGAACTTGCAGTTGAGCATGGCCTGGGTGCCGACGATCTGCGAGGTCGGGGTGACCAGCGGAATCCAGCCGAGGCTCTGGCGCACGTAGGGAATCTCCTGCATGACCTCTTCGATGCGGTCGGCCATGCCCTGTTCCTTCAGCTGGTTGCGGAAGTTGGACATCATGCCGCCCGGGACCTGCCAGCGCAGGATGCCCACGTTGATGCGGTCGTTGGCGGGGCTGGTGTAGTCGGACAGTTCCTGGTAAACCTTCTGGAAGTACTCAGAAAGCTCGAAGAGGCGCTTCTTGTCGTAGCTCGGCTCGCGGCCGGTACCTTCGAGCATCTCCTGCATCAGCACGGTATCGGGTTGGCCGGTGCCGTTGGCGAAGGGGACGATGGAGGTATCGAGCACGTCGATGCCGGCCTGGGCGGCGGCGTAGTAGGAGTTGGTGGCCATGCCCACGGTGTTGTGGCTGTGCAGCACCAGCGGGATCTTGACCTTGGCCTTGATCTCCTTGATGATCTCGTAGGCGATGGCGGGCTTCAGAAGTCCGGCCATGTCCTTGATGCAGAGGGACTGGCAGCCCATCTCCTCGATCTCGACGGCCATCTTGACGTAGTTCTCGATGGTGTGGACCGGGCTGATGGTGTAGCTGATGGCGCCCTGGGGGTGGCCGCCGGCTTCCAGCGTGGCCTTCACGGCGGTGCGCATGTTGCGCGTGTCGTTGAGGGCGTCAAAGATGCGCAGGATGCTCATGCCGGCGCTGATGGAGCTCTTCACGAAGGCGCTCACCACGTCATCGGGGAAGGCGGTGTACTGGACGATGTTCTGGCCGCGCATCAGCATCATGTGCGGGGTCTTCGGCGTCTTGGCCTTGAGGGCGCGCAGGCGATCGAAGGGATTCTCGGCCAGGTAGCGCAGGCAGGAGTCGATGATGGCTCCACCCCACGTCTCCAGGGCGTTGAACCCGAGATCGTCGAGTTCGGCGGCGACGGGCAGCATCTGGGACGTCTTCATGCGGGTGGCGGCCAGGGACTGGTGGCCGTCGCGCAGGACGTTCTGGTTAAAAAGCACCGGATTCTTGGACATTCTCGACCTCCAATAGTGGCAGTTGTGCAAATATAATCCGGGAGCGACAGCTCCGGGAAAATGCAGGCTATGGGTATGGCCCTAGTCCCGCCCTATCGCCCCTTCTTGCCAATTTCTGTCACCGGGGCGACCAAGCCTCCTCGCCGCCCGACCGCGGTTGCGGGGTCTTGGCCCATGCGGGTGACGGTCGGGGGGGGGAGGCGTGCTCGTATCACTTTTTCGCAAAGTTCCTGCTGTGATGCGCTATTTGTAGGCGCTCCGCCCTGCACCCAGCATAGAGATCGCTGGAATGAAAGCTGTGGGGAAAAGTCGCCTCGCGGAACCCTGCGAGCGAAGGCGCGACGCCTTCGATGCAGGGGGCCACGAAGTGATGTGTTCCGGCAAAGCGGTTTAATTGAGGTCTGTGCGGGGGGTTCCTTTGCCGAACTCCTTATGAATTAGTTGCTGATAGTCTTCCCAAGTCGCGATGTGGCGATACCATGTGTAGTTGTTGTATTCGTGTTCACCAAGTAATTGAGACATTTCTTTAAGTCCAACGAATAGAACTTCTTTGTCTGGATTAAAATCATTATATGGGTAGTCGTTCGTGTGGCCGCTGTATGGCGTAATATATCTTGGATGACTACTGTCCCTATTATGAATGACAGATTTGTCGCCAGAGTAAATGAGTTGAAGAAGCCCTTTAAAGGCAAGTTCAACGGCTTCGAGTCCAAGAATAATATTGTCTTCGTCTCTTTGGACTTTTGTGCTATTCATATTTTCCTTTCTCTTGTTATGTTTTTGTGATGCCAAGAGTGTTGGCTTGATTTTCGCTAAAAAGAAAATCTCGACTTGAGATTCCTTCTTATAAGGTATATCCAAAAAAGCTGAGAAAATGAAGGCTGAAGCGGATATTATTTATGTCCGTCTTAAGCGCATGACAGATCAGCATCATTTGCAGTAATGCTTAGAAGTGATGTGCTCTTAATGTTGTTTAGGATCTTACCGGCACTGGGGAAGTGGCAGCGCAGGAGCGGGGCAGGCGCTTCGCAAAACCCTCCACTAGCACACCACCCCTAGGGGGCGGCCGTACCTTCGTGGCTCACCCTCCGCACTGCGGAAAGGAGCTGCGATGGACGAGACGATGATTGAGGTGCAGAAGATGACCAAGAGCTACGGCGAGGTAAGGGCCCTGGATGGGGTGGACCTTGCGGTCGGACAAGGGGCGCGCTTTGCGCTCCTTGGTCCAAACGGGGCGGGAAAGTCGACGCTGACGCGAATTCTCTGCAGCCTGGCGCGTCCGGACGGCGGAAGCGCGCGCCTCGCTGGTGAAGACGCTTCGATGGCTTCGGGAAGGATCCGCGCTCGCATTGGGGTGGCGCTCCAGGAGCTTGCGCTTGATCCCGATGCGCAGGTGCGCTCCCAGCTCGTTTTCCAGTGCCGATATCCGTTCGATCCTCGCGGCGGCTGGGCGAGGAATCCCCATTCGGCATAGAGTCGGACGGTGTTCGGGTGGATGCCCGCAGACTGGGCGATCTCGGAGGTTCGCAGGGGTTCCTTCACGCCTGGGAATCTAGGCTTGCGGGTCAGGTCGCAATCGCTTTGGGCTTGCCTGTCATGGCATCTTGTCGCGCCTATCCTTGCCGGAAGCTTTCACATTTTTCAAGAAGAAACGCGAGCGGAGGGATCTTTCGCGTCGCCATCGAAGAAGGGAGTTGCGACCATGAATGCAGCAGCGATGCGGATCTCCACGGCACGGCTCTCCCTGCGCCCCTTTTCGGCGGAACTCGTGCGGGCCGCGCAGAGCGGCGAGCTGTCGGATTACCGCATGGCCGATGTGTTTCCCGATCCGCAGTGGCCGGAGAAGGACCTGCGGGAGGCGCTGCCATTCTTTGCGGAACAGATCGCTCGCAGCGGCATCGACGGATTCGGGCCATGGGTTGTCCTGGACGGCTCGGGAACGGTCGTTGGAAGCGTCGGATTTCTTGGGCGCCCGGAAGACGGTGCGGCTGAGGTCGGCTTCGGCATCGTTCCTTCGCAGCGGCGCAAGGGCTACTGCCTGGAGGCTCTCGAGGGGCTGCTGCGATGGGATGGGTTCCTGGAGAGCGGGGCGACGGTGACGGCGCGTTGCGAGGTGGGGAATGCGGCCTCGGTCGCGACGCTTAGGAAGGCCGGATTTCTTCTTGTGGGAGAGAAGGACGGCTTGCTGGAATGGCGCCGGTGAGAGAATGCCGTGCAACGCCACCTGGGAGGGGAAACGGGAAAGGGGTGCCTGCAGCGCTTACCTTTGGTCTGATGCGTTCCGTTCAAAGCGATGACGTGCCGTCCGGAAGCCTTGGGCTTCCGCTTTCGTGGCTATGAGTTCGGTGCCGCTTCGCCTTGCGGCAGGGATGCTGCTCGCGGCTGCAGCCGGTGCCGTTCTCTGGGCAGGACTTCGTGCCCCAATTCGGCGGATCGACGTGCTTGCGCGTCCGCATGCGAATTTCACGGATGAGGAGCGTCGTGGACATTCGTCTCTCACATCGAGAGATGAAGGCGATGGTGTTGTGATCGCGTGGGAGTTGCGCCCGGGGGTTCCGTATCCGTATGGGGGAACCCAATGGCGCCTGCGCCCGGGCAAGGACAGCCTGCTCGACCTTTCCGGGCTCCTGGGGCTTGAGGTCGTCTGGCGTTCTGCCCGCAGCCTTCCTGTGCGCTGGACGCTAGAGACTCATGATCCGGAACTTTCCCGCCCGGGGATTCCGATGAGTTTGCGGTTTGTGCAAACCGAGCGCCGCCCGCCGCGCGAATGGACGCGCGAACTCGTTTCGGAAGCGGATTTCCGCGTTCCGCCTTGGTGGTTCCAGTCCAACGGACGCATGCTCGACAGTGCGCGCTGGCTTTCCCGTGCCGTGCATCTGGACTTCACGAACGGCGAAAGCGCCCTCATCGGAGTTCCTGACACACTACAGTTGCGTTCGGTGGCGTTGCTTTGCCGAGGACGGAGGCGACCGTTCCTGCTGCTGCTCCTGGTGCCGCTGGCTCTGCTCGTCTGGCGCCTGGTGCGCCGGAAGGCGCCGAAGGCGGCGCTTCCCGTGCCTCCGCAGCCCCAGGAGATCCCGTTGCCGGCGGCGCAGCGGGTGGTCGCGTTCCTGGCCGCGAACTACGCACGCCCTGAACTCAGCCTCTCCGTGATCGCGCGAGAAATGGACCTTCCAGAAGCAGTCGTCTCGGCTGGAGTGAAGGCCGCGACCGGTGAGGGGTTACGGCAGCATCTTAGCCGGCTCCGCCTGACTGAGGCGGCCCGCCTCGTGAAGGAGTCCCAGATGCAGATGACGGAAATCGCCTTCCGCGTGGGATTCAGCAATGCGCCCCACTTCAATCGCCAGTTCCGCGAGCTGTGGGGCTGTTCGCCCTCCGAGATGCGCCAAAACGGAGCCGGGAAGGTTTGATCTTTTCCCGGTTCGGCTTGAACTTTCGCCCATTGCGCGCAAAGATCAAGCAAATCCGGGAAGATGTGTCGCCATGAAAGGGGCGGTTGCGTCATCGTTGATGGTACTCATCTTTTGAAGAAAGGCTGTCAAGATGCTGCGGAGCATTTCCTGGATCGCGGTGGTTCTGCTTGCCTGTGCGGGAGCGCAAGCGGCTACGGTGAGTCACGCTGGCTGGTTCAGCTTCTACGTCCCTTGGAATGACACCTCAAGGAACGCGACCGACCAGTCCTGGTCCGTCGAGGCTCCCGCCGGCAGGCACGGATCCCTGAGGGTCGGAGAGGACGGGCGCTTCCGCTTTGCGGACGGAACGCGGGCGCGGTTTTCCGGCTTCTCGACCGTCGCCCAGGCGAACCTTCCGGACAGTGCCGATGCGCCGCTCATCGCGGCCCATCTGCGCCGGCTGGGCACGAACTTCCTGCGACTCCATCTCACGGACGTCGACGGGATCTACGGCATCTTCGCCAATTCTTCGCGGGAGACCCGCACTCTCGACGCGGCCAAGATGCGCCGGCTCGACTGGTTCATGAAATGCCTGCGCGACAACGGGATCTACTACAACCTCTGCGTGCAGGCCGGCCGCATCTTCAAGGACGGGGACGGCATTCCCGCTCCCGTCACCAACACCCAGTCGAAGTACGTGACGCTTTTTGATCCGACCTTGGTGGTGCTTCAGAAGCAGCTGGCAAGGTCCCTGGCGGAGCACGTGAACGCCTACACGGGAATCGCCTACAGGGACGATCCGGCCCTTGCCACCTGGGAGCTCACGAACGAGAACCAGCTCTTCCTCGGTTGGCTTTCTTGGGGATCTCCGAATTGGGACTCGGCCACGGCCATGAATCCCGAAGGCATGAACGGGTACTATGTGCGCGAGCTCAATGTGCTTTGGAACCGTTGGCTTCAAACCCGCTACGGGAGCGATTCCGCGCTCTTTGCCGCCTGGGCGCCGACCGGCGGCGCAGGCGCGAACCTTGTGCAGGAGTCCTCCTTTGAGACGGGCACCAAGGGATGGGGATGGTGGGCGGACGCCTCCGACGGAGCCGGCATCACGGTTTCGCGCACTCAGGAGGCCCTTTCGGGAAGCCATGCACTTTCGATACGGGTTGATTCTCAGGGCACTGTGGCTTACAAGGCAAGCGTCGACTATGCCGGTCTTTCGGTTGCGAAGGGAAAAAGCTATCGGCTGCGGCTCTGGCTTAAGGGAAGTGAGCCGACCACGGTGCGCACGGAATTTCTGAAGGAATCTGTCTGGGACTGGTACGGAGCGCAGGACTGTGCGGTGGACACGGGGTGGAGCCTCTGCGAAGCCTCGCTCACGGCTCCCGTGGATGTCTCCGATTCGCTGCGCTTCAACATCGACGTCGGTCTCTCCAAGGGAACGATCCTCGTAGACTCGGTGGAATTCCGCGAATGCTCTGGCGACGGCCTGCGCGCCGGGGAGTCGTTGCATGCGGCGACAGTCGTACGTTCCTCGAAATCCTCTATTGGGCTGCTTTCTGCGGCTCGGGCCGCAGACGAGGCCAAGTTCTATTACGAGGTGGAAGGAACCTATATCGCGGCGCTGAAGGGGTATCTCAAGGACAGCTTGGGCGTTGCCGTTCCCGTGACGTTCACCAACAACTGGTACGGCCTCGCCTCGCTCGCCTCCCAAGCGAGAGGTGACTACACCGAAGCAAATTGGTATTGGCAGCATCCGAGCTTCCCCAACGGCTGGAGCAACACGGACTATTCCATCGGGAACACTCCCATGGTCAAGGATGCGGACGGTGGACGGGCCGCTGAACTCACCTGGAGCCGGGTCGTCGGAAAGCCGTTCATGGGGACTGAGTATGACCATCCGTTTCCGAGCCATTTCCTGTGCGAGGCGCCGGCCCTCTACTTTGGGCACATGGGGTTCCTCGATGCCGACGGTGCCCTGATGTTCGCTTACGTCGACTATGAGAAGGAACGCTACAAGACGACGTGGACGGAGCAGTTTTTCAACAACGGGACGAACCCGGTGTTCCTGACGCAGAGTCCTCTGTGGCGCCTGTTCCGGACCGGGGCGATCGCACCAGCAAGGTCCGAGGCTGTCGTGAACGTCGCGGAGGCCGAATGGGCGGTTTCGGCACGGAAATACGGTGCCGGTTGGCCGCGCAGCACCAACCCACGCGCTTTCCTGGCGACGCCGCTGCGCTGGGGGCGCTTCGATGCGGCGGCTTCGGATTCCCTTTCCCTCGCCGATCCGGGAGCGCATTCGGTCTCCGGAACCGGCGAGCTCGACTGGGACCGTTCGGCGGGAATCTTCAAGATCGACGCTCCGAGTTGGCAGGGTGCCGTCGGCTACCTGCATGGAGGCGCCTCCACCTCGCGTCTGTCCCTCGAGGCGATCGCGACAACAGGCGGGCGCGACTTCGCCGCGATCCATCTCGTGAGCGCGGACTCCCTTCCCATCGCCCGCACCCGGCGCCTGCTGCTGCTCACCTCCGCCCGCGTCGAGAACCGCTCGCAGATCTGGAACGGCGACTTCACGGCCCTTACGACCATCTTCAAGACAGGGGACAGCACCGTCTGCGAACCGGTCACGGGCATCGCCAAGCTTGCGCTTGGACGTTCCGATTCGGTGAGCGTCTATCGTCTGGATGCGCGCGGAAACCGCCTGGAGGCGCTTCCGGTCGCCTTCGAGGGCGACAGGACGATCGTGTCCCTTCCTGGCACCTCGCTCTGGTACGAGGTGGTTCTGGGAGATGCCACATCGGCGGTCTCCGGAATCTCTGCGTCTTTGGCGACAGGAAGCTCGCTGCGGATCCGGAACGGCCTCGACGCGCATCTTGCCTGGACCGCAGGGCGGGACGGGTTCCTGGACGTGCGCCAGTACGACGCGCACGGGCGCTTGCTCTGGCAATCCCGGCGTGCCGTGTCGGCCGGAGCTGGCGAACTGGCCTTGCCTCGGTCCGGCTTCTGTGTTGTGCGGGCGCGCCTTGTCGCGGAGGCCGTACAGGAACGCACCTTTGCGGTCACGAGCTGGTAAATCTTTCTTGAAGGACATGCCATGAAACGCACAAGCCTTGCTGCCCTCTGCCTCTCTTGCGGTGTGGCGGCAAACGCCTCGGGCCGGATCGCGTCCCTCGATACCCTGACGGCTTTCAGTTTCAGTCAGGGCGGGGCTGGAGACGCCGCCGACCCCCAGGTGCTGCGCCTTGCCCCGGAGCTCAACCTGCGGACCTGGAACTGTTGGAAGGCCTACGGCAGCACTATCGCGGACTACAACGCTGCTCAGATTTCCGCCTATCACGCTCGGGGGATCCTCCTGGAAGGAGGCCTCACGGCCTCGGTGGTGTTTCGCGAGGACGCGCCCAGCGATTCCGCCTTCCTCGATTGGATTTCGCGGGACGCCTTGAACGACACGGTCTCCTACGACCAGATCCAACCGGGGGCCCGCCGTGCCAACATCGCCAGCGAGGGGTTCCGGCGCCACTTGGTGGAGCTAGCCAAGGTGCAGATCGACCTCGGGGTGGACGGCCTTTTCTTCGACGAAGTGAACGCCGGATTTGAGGGCTCGGACAAGTGGACTTGGAACGGCAACGAAGGCTTCGACGATGCCCACCTGCGCGCCTTCAACCGCTACCTTCTCGCGCTCCATCCCGATTGGACCCGGGAGCGGTTCCGTGCGGCCTTTCGCATGGACTCCACGAACGTCCTGGATCCTGCGGTCTCTCCCGAAAGCCTCGGGCGGAACTTCAATTACCGCACCTACCTGAGCGTGCATGGCTGGGAGACGCATCCCCTGATCAGCGCGAATCCGCTTGCAAAGATCTGGGGACGGTCGGTGCAGAACCGCATGCGTAAGACAGGGACAAATTTTGTCGAAGCCTCGACAACCGCCTGGTGGAGCGAGATCGTCGATTCGGTGCGGGCCTACGCGGCTTCCAAAGGCCGGATCGTCCACATCACCTCGAACGGCATCGTGCCCTTCGTGGACTTCAACAGCGTCGGACTTTACGACTACAACCAGGATACGGCGGGAGAGCAGGTGGACTACGTCCCGACCACGGCCTCCGGCGGCCTAGATGGTTCCCGTTCCCTACAGGCGGCCTTCCGCTCGCTGCGCGAGCGTTCGCTGGCCGAAAGCGACTCGGTGCCGACCGTGCTCTTCCTCGACTGGCCGACCGGCTTCATGAATTCCTACTACGCCTTCTCGAAGCGGCAGAAGCTCGACTACTGGAGGATCTACGGCGCCGAGGGATTTGCCAACGGTCTCTTCTGGGCCTTCCACCTGCGTACGGCCATGGGCGGCGATCCGACCGCAGCAAGCATGGGCATTCTCGATTCCCTGGGGCGCCTGATGAACTTCTACCGGTCCCATGCGGGGCTCTACCACCATGTCGCATGGCCGGAGGTTGCCGTCACTGCACCGTCCGGAATTTCTGCGACGGTCTCGTGGCAAGCGTCCACGCATCGCCTTCTTCTCCACCTCGTGAACCACAATTACCGGGATTCGCTCCTTCCGCAGACCAGCCTGGCGGTGACGTTCCCCCTGAGTGCGGCGCCGCTTTCTGTCGCGGCCTGGACGCCCGATTCGGGGGAGGTCCGCAGCGCCCAGACCTCGTGGTCCGAAGGCCAATTGTTCGTGACGCTCGATCGCCTGGACAGCTACGCGGTGATCACGCTGACGCTTCCGGAAGATGTGTCGCCTGCGGGCATCGGAGTGCGCGGCCCCAAGACTGCATCCGAGGGCTGCTGCGTGACCAGGAGCGGGAACGCTTTGCGCTGGCGTGCCCAGGGACGAAGCCTCGACGGGCGGCGCTGACAGGCGGAGGGCTAGTTTTCGGCAGGCATCCCGTCCTCGGCGTCCGGCTGCCATTCGAGCAGGTCCCCGGGCTGGCAGTCTAGCGCGCGGCACAGGGCCGAGAGGGTCGAGAAGCGCACCGCCTTGGCCTTGCCGGTCTTCAGGATGGAGAGATTCGCCTCGGTGAGGCCGATGCGCTGGGACAATTCGCCCAGGCGGACCTTGCGCCGAGCCATCATCACGTCGAGATTGACGACGATGCCCATCAGACCACCAGGTCCGCTTCGCGGCGCAGGCGGCAGCCTTCGCGCATGACCCATCCGATGACGAGAAGCCCGGCTCCGAAGGCAAGCGTCGGGACGTCCTCGCTGGAAAGGCCGATGGTAAGAGTCCGGTGTCCGGGAGGGTTGGAGAGCGTAAGCGCAACGCTGTAGAGGGGGCGCGAAAGGAAGATGTCGAAGGCCGACAGGAGAAGCATCCAGCGCCCCATGCGCTCGAAGCATTCGACGTTTTCGTCCTCGAAGATGCGGCCTTGGCGGTAGAGTCCCAGCAGCTGTGTCCAGCTGTGCAGGAAGAGTCCTTCCAGCGCTGCGGGCAGAAGTGAGACAAGGGCGCCGACAAGCTTCACGGTCCAGGTGATGTGAAAGGGCGCATGGTGGACGATGAGCGCGGCCCCGGCCCCGGGGTTTTCCCATCCGGCCATCCGCTGCAATTGCGAGAAGGGGATGTATTCGAGCCCGAACCACATTCCAACGGTGCACAGGGGCCAGATCCAGGTGCCGAGTTTGGCGAGGGCGTGAAGCGTGCGCAAGAGGCGCTGCATACGTGGCTGGATGCGCTGCTGAATGTCCATGAGTTGATCCTTGGAGAAAGTTCTACCTGAGCCTGAAATCGAAGATAAATAATAAATTATCGAAAAGCAATAAATTATGATCGTTTATGCAGATATGACCGTGCCTTGAAGGTGTTGTGCTTGACCCGACTATAGCTTCACGGTTTACACTGTATGACGTGAAGAGCTATCGCATCACCGAGCTTGCACGGCGCTTCGGGCTTTCCCGATCGACGCTGCTCTACTACGACCGAAAGCACTCGGGAAGCTACGGCTACTCCTTCTTCGTGCTGCGCAGGCCCTGATCGTGGACGCGCAGCGGACGGATACCCTTCGGTTGCGGCTTCGGCCGGGTGCCTGCTCGGCTCCTCCGGGGCCGGC
>Ga0302217_10000068_pt1 | contig 26838 bp, 14 predicted proteins | sample II_Fen_N3_3_FD_198779 | JGI IMG/M metagenome (GOLD analysis project Ga0302217, IMG submission 198779) | Peat permafrost microbial communities from Stordalen Mire near Abisko, Sweden - II_Fen_N3_3 | ecosystem: Environmental > Terrestrial > Soil > Wetlands > Permafrost | place: Sweden: Abisko... | reverse complement strand
ACCACGCGTGCCCACATAAAGATTTCCATTTTTATCTGCAACCATAGCTGTTACAAGGTCGCTGGTGTTTGCAAAAGGGAAGGATGTCATGCTGCCACCCTGGCTGATGCGATAAATAACACCCGAATCCGTAACATAAAAATTTCCAGACGAATCCAAAGCCAGCGCACTGCTATTACTGTAAAAACCATCAAACAGGGTACTAACAGTTCCATTGGGTGAAATTTTTCGTATTGAACTACCCGTATTCAAATACAGATTGCCTTCACTGTCTATTGGCATATCACATAATGCGTCGATAGTGAATGTGGCGGCTGTGCCTACCCCGTCAGCATTTCCAATGCTGCCACTTCCGGCCAAGACTGACCAAGTGCCCAGCGCAGGATTAAACTTGACGATGCGATTATTAACACTGTCAGCTAAAAACAGAATACCCTTGCCATCTACGGCCAAACCACCCCACCCGACCGATGGATTGTCGAGCGAAGTGTCCCAATTGACAAATAGACTTTTCTGTGTACCCGATGTACTCAGTTCAGCCAACGACGCACCCCACAAAACAGGTGAAGTCGATGCAAAAGTCTCGCTGCCGCCAGCACCAAAAATGTTGCCACTTGCGTCAATGGTTACACCCTGCCATTGAATAGTTTGGCCCATTTCGAGGGTCGTGACGACCCCGGCCTGCGTGACCTTTCTGAGTCCAAGTCGATCTGACATCACCACGTTGCCATCTGCATCTATGGCTAATTTTCCGCCGCCCCAAAATATTGCCGAAGTGCCCGTGCCATCGACCGGAACTCCACTGGTTGTCGCGGAGCCTGCAAGCGCGGTGACATTGATGGCAGATTGTGTAATGCCATTCGCCGCAGACGGCCCTGTCGTGACAAGGTTGTTGGCCGGTCCTGTTGCATTGGCGGGAACATTCACCACCGCCCCGCTCTGCGTATAGATAATATTGTTGGTTCCATTAATGGAAACCACACTGCCATTTGGCGAGCTAACCGTCGTTCCCGACGGAACCAAAACCGAAGTATTGGCAGTAATTTTAAAAACATCTCCGGCAGCCAAAGACTTGGGTTGAGCAACTACAGCGACAGTGCTCGACTCACCTCCGCCACAAGCAGCCACCATCGCCACAAGAAACAGTATCAAAACCGCACGTATCATATTTTTCATATTTTCCCATTTGTTGTTTGAAATTATTTTTCATTCAATGCAATTGGATAGATATTCAAATGCCAAGCCGTTGCCAAACAGCCAAAATTTGAAATCCACCAAGACGAATTGAATATAATAAGTGTAGCTTACATAAGCATCCTCAAAATTCGGAAAAATCATACGTTGGTGATCATCCGCCCGGCTCGTATGTAAAACGAAGCTCCACGTAGGGCGGAAGCGCGCTGGCGTGCCATGTTTTCCGTTTCGTGAGTTGATGCCAAGCGCTTTTCATCGCCCGGCTGGAGCCAGCATCAACGGCGGCACCCTGAGCGCCACCTCCTGGCTTCCCGGCGCATTAGCCCCTAAAAAGTCACAAATAAAACGATTCTTGGTTGATTAATCGCGCCCGGCTTATCCAATACAGTACGAGTCATGGAAAAACCTCGCCTCTTGAATGCACAGCCCCTGAAAGCCGTGCTGTTTGACGCCTACGGCACGCTGTTCGACGTGTACAGCGTTGGCCTGCTGGCCGAGCAGCTCTTTCCCGGACGCGGCCAGGCGCTGAGCGTGATGTGGCGCGACAAGCAAATTGAATACACCCAGCTCGTCACCACCAGCAGCGGCGGCGCGCATTACCGCCCGTTTTGGGAGTTGACCCGCGCTGCGCTGACCTATGCGCTCAAACGCCTCGTGCCGGACGCCCGCGCCGACTGGGCCAGCGGCGGCTTTGAGGCCAAGGTCGAGCAGTTGATGAACCAATACCGCCACCTGTCCGCCTTCCCGGAAAACCGCGAGGTGCTGCAGGCGCTCAAAGCGCAGGGCATCGTCACCGGAATCCTGTCCAACGGCGACCCAGCGATGCTGGCCGTGGCGGTCAAATCCGCCGGTCTCGGCGATTTGCTCGACCACGTCATCAGCGTGGATGCCATCCGCAAATACAAAACCCACCCCGACGCCTACGCGCTGGGCCTGCAAGCGACCGGGCTGGCGGCGCGGCAAATCGCCTTTGTCAGCTGCAACAGCTGGGACGCGCTGGCGGCGACGTGGTTTGGCTACCAAACGCTGTGGGTGAACCGCAACCAGTTGCCGTTTGAAGAGCTGGGCACGCAGCCGGTTTACAGCGGCTCCAGCCTGCGCGACGTGCTGGCGCTGCCCGGCTTGGCGCTGCAACCTTTGGGCGGCGCGCTGGCATGAACGCTGCGGAGCTGCTGCTGATTGGCGTGGGCGGTTTTGCCGCTGGCGCGGTCAATGCTGTGGCGGGCGGCGGCACGTTTTTTTCGTTTCCGGCGCTGCTGGCCGTGGGCTTGCCGCCGGTGGTCGCCAATGCCAGCAATTCGGTGGCGCTGTGGCCGGGCAGCCTGAGCAGCGCCTGGGCTTATCGGCGCGAGCTGGCGGCTTACCGGCGCTATCTGCTGCCAATGGGCGCGGCTTCGCTGCTGGGCGGCGTCGCGGGCGGCTTGCTGCTGCTGGCGGCGGGTGATGCGCGCTTTGCGGCTTTGATTCCGTGGCTGCTGGCGTTTGCGACGGGGCTGTTTGCGTTCAGCCCGCAGTTGTCGGCACTGGTGAAAAAAATGCGCCAGCGCAGCGACGCGATGGCACTCGCCATGCCGAATAGCGCTTTGCAGCATCGGCACGGCGACCAAATCGCGCCCACCGGGCTGGCAGCAGCGCCCATCAACGCCGCCGCCCAATCCCACGCTGACCACGGCGCAGGCTCGCCCGCTGGCTGGCTGACGCAGCTGCTGGTGTCAATCTACGGCGGCTTTTTTGGCGCGGGCATGGGCATTTTGATGATGGCCAGTCTGGCCATTGGCGGACACGAAGACGTGCAGCACATCAACGCTTTAAAAAACCTGCTGTCGGCTGTGATTTACAGCGTGACCGTCGTCACCTTCATCGCCGCTGGCGCGGTGAGCTGGCCGCACACGCTGGCCATGCTGCTGACGGCCAGCGCGGGCGGTTATGCTGGCGCGCGTCTGGCACGGCGCATGCAAGGCCCGTGGCTGCGCCGCAGTGTCATCGCCGTGGGCGGCGCGCTGACGTTTTATTATTTTGACAAGGCGCGGGGCTGAACTGGCGGCGCATCTTTTCTATCCAGTCGCGACACCCCTGATTTCCAGATTTAACAAGCATCCTTGACCTCTTTGTCCCGCATCGTCACTCATTAGCCTGTCTTTTTACCGTTTCATTCCTCCTCTCATCATTTTTTAAAAAGGATTTAATCCCATGACCGAACGCACCACCGCCCACCGCCTGCAAGTGGCGACCGAGCTTTTCAACTTCATCCAAGACAAAGTGCTGCCCGGCACCGGCGTCGAAAGCGGCGCTTTCTGGACGGGCTTTGACGCCATCGTCGCCGATCTGGCCCCGAAAAACATCGCCCTGCTCGCCGAGCGCGACCGCCTGCAACTGGAAATGGACGCGTGGCACCAAGCCAACCCCGGCCCGATTGCCGACATGCCCGCCTACCGCGCCTTTTTGGAACAGACCGGCTACTTGGTGCCCCAGCCCGCCGACGTGACCGTGACCACCGCCAACGTCGATGCCGAACTGGCCGTGCAGGCCGGCCCACAACTCGTCGTGCCGATTCTGAATGCGCGCTACGCCCTGAACGCCGCCAACGCCCGCTGGGGTTCGCTGTACGACGCGCTGTACGGCACCGACGCCATCCCTGAAACCGACGGCGCTGAAAAAGGCAAGGGCTACAACCCCGTGCGCGGCGCAAAAGTCATCGCCTTTGCGCGTGACCTGCTCGACCAGTCCGCACCGCTGGCCAGTGGCTCGCACAAGGATTCGACCGGCTACAGCGTTGTCGGCGGCCAGCTCGCCGTGACGCTCGCTGACGGCACGACGACCGCCCTGCGCGACCCGGCTGGCTTCGTCGGCTTCCAGGGCGAGGCCAGCGCGCCCACGTCCGTGCTGCTGGTACACAACGGCCTGCACATCGACATCCAGATCAACCGCGCCACGGCGACCGGCAAAACCGACGCCGCTGGCGTCAGCGACCTGATTCTGGAGTCCGCCCTTTCCACCATCCTCGATCTGGAAGACTCCGTGGCCGTGGTGGACGCCGAAGACAAGGTGCTGGCTTACGGCAACTGGCTCGGCATTCTGCAAGGCACGCTGACCGAAGAAGTCAGCAAGGGCGACAAGGTGTTCACGCGTGGCCTGAACCCTGACCGCGTGTACACCGGCGCCAATGGCGGCGAAGTCACGCTGCATGGCCGCTCGCTGATGTTCGTGCGCAACGTCGGCCACCTTATGACGAATCCGGCCATCCTGTACGAAGGCGGCAAAGAGATTCCCGAAGGCATCATGGACGCCGTGGTCACCGTCACCATCGCCATTCACGACTTGCAGCGCAAGGGCAACTCGCGCACCGGCTCGGTCTATATCGTCAAGCCCAAAATGCACGGCCCGGCGGAAGTCGCTTTTGCCTGCGAGCTGTTCAGCCGCGTTGAAGCCATGCTCGGCCTGCCTGCGAACACCGTGAAACTCGGCATCATGGACGAAGAGCGCCGCACCAGCGTGAACCTGAAAGCCTGTATTTCAGAAGCGGGCGCACGCGTGGCCTTCATCAACACCGGCTTTTTAGATCGCACCGGCGACGAAATGCACACCGCCATGCAGGCTGGCCCGATGATCCGCAAGGGCGACATGAAAACCAGCGCCTGGATTCAGTCTTATGAAAAGAACAACGTTCTGGTTGGCCTGAGCTGCGGCCTGCGCGGCAAGGCGCAGATCGGCAAGGGCATGTGGGCCATGCCCGACCTGATGGCCGCCATGCTGGCGCAAAAAATCGCCCACCCCAAAGCCGGTGCCAACACCGCCTGGGTGCCCAGCCCGACCGCTGCCACGCTGCACGCGCTGCATTACCACCAGGTCTTGGTGTCCGATGTGCAAAAAGAGCTGGAAAAAATCGACGCCAACGCCGAGCGCGACAACATCCTGAACGGCTTGCTGCAAATTCCGGTGACGGCCACGCCAAACTGGTCCGCCGCTGAAAAGCAGGAAGAGCTGGACAACAACGCGCAAGGCATTTTGGGCTACGTGGTGCGCTGGGTCGATCAAGGCGTGGGCTGCTCGAAAGTGCCCGACATCCACAACATCGCCCTGATGGAAGACCGCGCCACGCTGCGTATTTCCAGCCAGCACATGGCCAACTGGCTGCACCACGGCGTCGTGACCGAAGCGCAGGTCAAGGAAACGTTTGAGCGCATGGCCGCCGTGGTCGATGGCCAGAACGCGGGCGATGCGCTGTACAAGCCGATGGCGGGCAACTTTGACACGTCGGCGGCTTACAAGGCGGCTTGCGATCTGGTGTTCAAGGGCTTGGCCCAGCCCAGCGGTTATACCGAGCCGCTGCTGCATGCGTGGCGCCTGAAGGTCAAGGCTGGCGCGGTTTGAATAGCCGGGTTTTAGCGATTTGATGAGCGGCGCCTGCAGGCGCCGTTTTCAGTTCAGCCTGTTCATTCCCGTTATCGCCAAGGAGCGCGCTCCGTCCAGCCGACAGGAACGCCCATAGACCTCAACTCAGCATCCGTGCGTTCGCGCAGCAACGCTTGCAAACGGACGGGCCAAGTAGTTTCCGGGCTGATCGTGCGGATACACCAGACCAGCATGAACGCGCACAGCCCGAGCCTCATCGGGAACCGCCAGAGGCGGCTTGCAAAATTTCATGGCGGCGTCCTTACAAGCCATTGCGAGCGTTTGGAGCGCCCAAAAAGAAACCCGCCGGGGTGCGCATCGTTGAGAGGCGTGGTGGGTGTTGTTGCTCTGGATTTTATAGCGGAGCAACAAGAAAGCTGCCTGTTTTTTAAGCAAAAGATAATGAAACCGATGACAAGTCATTGAAAACAAACGACTTTTCAGGTTTTTCAAATTCTTTATCCAAGCCGAAAGATAATGAAATGCGCACGGACTTCAGCAACTCAACTTGTCCTCAAACCGGGAAAATGACTTTGATTGCCGCAGACGCTGCGGATTCACCGTCCCGGTTTTCACCACCTTGACGGCATGAACATAGTCTTCATACCGCAAGCCACGCGCTTCTTTGAAGTACTTCATCACCCTTGACTTGGGATTGACCACATCATCGGGGCGGCGCGTTCTCGGGGCGCTATAGGCGCGGGAGTCAGTCGAAAGGTAGGCCGACAGTTTGGTCTCATCGGCCAGCAGCCAGCTCTCCAGCTCCTGCTCCACGCACACCAGATACACCGGCTGGCCCTGCAAACCCTCTTTTGCCAGCGCATCCAGCAAGGTCTGTCGTTCTGTGGCGCGGCAGGGTTTTTCTTTCTTGTCGGGCCAGGCCGGACGCAAGTCCCACACGATCAGCACCCGCTCACAGCCCTCCTCCAGCAGGCGCTTGGCCACGCTGGCAGCGCCTTCGAGCAAATTGGGCTTGTTGTCCATCGTGCGCGAAATCGGCTTCACGCCGGGCCGGAGCTGGCTGGCCAAGTATTCGCACACATGCTTGTCGGCCCCTTGCGGCCCGCACTCGAAAATAAAACCGATCATGTATCCAACCCGGTCAAGTTGCCCATGGTGTACAGCTTGCCCGGTGCAAACTCTTGCGCCCAGCGCTGCAAATTGGCCTGATCTGCGGGCCTGGAAAAACGTGGGTGTCCCTGCGCGTTGCGCTCCACCACCACCAAATGCTCCAGTTTGAGCAAATCCAGCAAATACGGCGAATGCGTCGTGACAATGACCTGCGTCACGCCAGAGAGAACAGCATTGCGAATTTCTTCCACAATCAAATGCACGCTGCGCGGGTCCAGGCCATTCTCAATCTCCTCCACGACAATCAGCGGCGGCGGCTTGGGGTGGCGCAGCAAGGCCAGCAGCGCCAGCAGCCGCAGTGTGCCGGTGGACAGCATCCAGCCCGGCACCTTGAAATTGGCCTCGGTCAATTGCAGCCACGCTTTGCGTTCTATTTCCGACGAAGTAAGAGACGGCTGAATATCTTTAGCATATGGCAGTACGTAACTCATCGTTTCCACAATGCCGTCAAACGCATTACGGTCTTGCCGCCTCAAGTCGAGCAAAAAGTCAGCGACGTTAGACCCATCGCGCGCTAACAGGACACCTCCTCCTGTACGCTGCTGCGGCACTGGCACTCCCATTCGTTCCGGGCTCATAGAGAGGAACTGCCAATTCAGAATGTGACGAACTGCATCCTCAGGCTCTCCCGAAAACGTAATATCGTCCAATAAATTTATAAGAAAGGATCGTCCCATTCCTAGCGGAATCTGAGCCAAACCCGTTTGATCGGTTCGCTCCACATAATTTCCTTTTGGGAAACAACTATTCTCACCAAAATAGAAGCGCTCTCCCACAATCATCATTGTGTCGCCTGCCGGGTCATTATTTACGGCCATTTCAAAACGTTGTACTTTACGCGGACTCTTACCCAAGGCCAACTCAAACTGTATGGGGTTCAGAAGTTCATCCTGCCGCAGCTTGGCCTCCTGCCCTTTGTGCCGGGCATGCTCAATACCCAGCCAGCGCTGCATGGCAATATCGAGCCCGTCACGCAGGATGCTTTGGTAAGTTTCGAGCGCTTCGATCAGGCTGGATTTTCCGGCGCCGTTGTTGCCGATGAAGGCCGTCAATGGCCCCAGTTTCACGGTTTTGCTGTCCACAATGGCTTTGAAATTGCGGACGCGTAAGCTTTGGAGTCTCATGAAATTAATCCTGTTTGAACATCGCGCCATGCGTTCAGGGCGGCAATTTTTGTAGGCTCTGGCACCAGCGGAAAGGTGCCCAGAATGTGGGCGAATTCGGCTTCTGTCAGGCCGTAGAGGTGAGCAATCAGGCCGTCGAGTTCGGCGCGCAGGCGGGCGCGTTCGGCGGGGTCGGTGGTGCCGTCCTTATGGGTTTTCAGACCCACGGATTTGGCGAGGTCATCGAATTCGGGCGTGGTGCAGGTGAGGCGGGCGGCGCGCTGGACGATGGGCGAAAAACGCGGGTCGCTGGCCGACAGGCGCGGCACGGGAATGTTATAGACAAAGAAAAACGACACATGGGCTGTCACGCTCTGGCGAATGAACCAGTCCACGACATAGCTGTTGAAAACACTGGTGATGTACAAGCGCTCTGCGGGTTCAAGATAGGGCTTGCTCGAATGCCCTTGTTCGGTCACCACGTCGTAATACACCTGCTCCAGGCTCACCGTGTGCGGGCAAAAGCGCTTGGGCGGCAAAACGGTGGCAATGACAGTTCGTTCATTCGTGCTGGCGGCGACATCCCTGAACGCCATGCGGTAGCTGTCGTAGTTCAGCTGGATGCGGTCGAGGTCAGGCTCGTCAGCCACGCCCCGCTTTGCCAGTTCGCGCCGCACCGACTTGATACGCGGAGAGATCAACTCGGCGCGTGCCGCCTTCTCGTCCAGCCAGTAGCGCGGCTTGGCAAAGTTGGCGTCAAACTGGTGAAACTGCTTGCCTTCCCACAGCGGCAACCGCCCCGGCCCCGGTTCAGTTTTGAACAAGTGGCTGTCGTTGGTCATGTCGAACTCGCGCGTCAGCGACAAATTCCATGTATCGGCAATTCGTTCGCCCAGCAGCGCAAAGCGCAGCATCTTTTCGGCAATGTGAATATCCAGAGGACTGCGAAACTCCATCACCGAATTGCTTTCCGGCGACAGTTTTCGGATGAGGTCCGTAGAAATCGTCAAGTAGCTGGTTTCAGCTTGAATGAAATTCGCCAGATCATCGGGTTTTATAGCCTCACGCGGATTAATTCTGAAAATAGCTTGAAACTGCTGGGTGCTGCCACCTTTGCCAAACGTCAGAAAACAGAATTTTTGTGCGTGATGAACGCCTTCAAAGATGTACTTTTCATTCGACAAGGAAATCAATGCTTCAACGGTGGCGTCCTCAAAAAGCATTTTCCGCAAGCCCGTTGCACCAAGGTCGGTGTAAACGCTGCCAGGAATCACAATCCCGCAATGCCCGCCCGGCCTGAGCAGGTGAAAACTGCGCTCGACAAACAGCTTGTATAAATTTACATCGCTGCCGGTTTTTTTGCCACCCACCACCGCGCTTTGGTGTTTGAACTCGGGCGCGGCGCGAAACCAGCCGCTCATGTGCGGAAACCGGCTTTCATACGCCAGCCAAGCCGCCTGCACTTCGGGGTTTTGCAGCAGCTTGGCGCTTTCTTTTTCAAACTCCTTGATGGTCATTTTGTTTTTACTGACCACTTCGGAATACTCGGCAAAAAACTCTTTGGCCTGGGGTTTAAAAACCTCCCACGGCGGATTGGCCAGAATAATGTCAAAGCCGCCGCGCTCTTGCACAATTTTGTCAAACACATAACCCCAGTGAAACGGGGTCTGGGCCGCAATATCGCCGGTCTCCATCGGGCGTTTTTGGGGTTTTCCCAAGGCGTGCTTGGCCGCATTCCAGGTGGCCTGTTCAAACCGGACATCGAGTTTTTCAAACTGGTCGCGCAGCAGCTCGTTCATCACACCGCTGGCGTGTTTCATCTCGGTGTTGATGTCGTCGCGCAGTTCGCGCAAGTTGGCCTGTTTGCCCAGCAGGTCGGCGGCATGGCGGTAGGTATCGAGCTTGCGGTTTTTGGTGAGCAGCAGTTCGGCAAAAGGTATCGGCTTGGTTTGCGCGAACAACCCCAGCTGGGTGTTCTTCTGGTTGAACTCCACCTCGTCCACCCGCATCAAGCCCACCAGCGAATTGCCGGGCAGGATATTGAAGTCGATATTGGGCAGCGGCTCCAGGTCTTGCACCTTGCGCACGCTTGACACCATCGCCAAGAACAGCCGCAGCTTGGCGATTTCGCAGGCTTCTTCCATGATGTCCACGCCGTGCAGGTTATCGGTCACGATGCGGCGCTTGATGTAGTAGCCCACGCTGGCATGGTTGTGCTGAATGCCGGTCAGCCAGTCTTTCAACTCTCTGCTCGCGCCCATTTCAGCGCGGCCCACCACGGCGTAATAGATGTTGATGAGGCACTTGAGCGCCGCCACCAAAAACGCGCCCGAGCCGACCGCCGGGTCGAGGATGGTGATGCCGGGCAGCACCTCGTTGACCAGCTTGAGCGCGGTGCGTGCGTCCATGCGCGCCAGCAGGTCGGCGACGGTAGCGAACTTGATTTCCTTCAAGCCCAGCTCGGGCATGGCCGGTTTATTCACGCGCTCCAGAATCATCTGGTGAATGCTGCGCTCGGCCAGGTAGCCGGTGATTTCGGGCCGGGTGTAGTACGCGCCAAAGGCTTTTTGGTTGATGTATTTTTCAAAGATGTAGCCCAGCACGTCGGGATTGATCTCGTCCGCGTCGCCGCCGGGCGTGTCGTCCAAGTGCCAGGTGAAGCTGGCGAACAGGTCAAAAATGCCTTTGAATGCGGCGTCGGCCACGGTCAGCGTGGTGCCGACACGCGGCTGGCCGGCAGCGTCCAGCTCCAGCTTGTGGTGTAGAAACAGGCCGCCGTTGAGGTAGGGAATCTGGCCGGTCAGCGCCTGCGCCGCCGGGCTGCGGTCGGCTTCGGGCTTGGCGAAGGCTTCAAAAAACAGGGCGTTTAAAAATTCGCCAAAAAAGCGGTCGGGGCCGCGCTGCTGGCTTTGGGCCAGCTTGGCGTGCAGATAGTCGGCATTGCCGCCGTCGAGAAAGAATTTTTTCTGCAGGAACCAGACGAACATCAGCCGGTTGAGCAGCACGCTGGCGTACCAGCGTTTATCGCGCTCGTTGGCTATGCCCTGGATGTGGTCGAGCAGCGCCAAGTGCTGCTGCTGGTAAGCGGTGAAGAATTTTTTCGTGGTTTTGTCCACGTCCAGCGCCGCCTGAATGCGGCGGGCGGCTTCCAGCACCGGCAGGCGGCCGGTGGCGTCGAGTTCGGACAGTTCCACCACCATCGCCTGCAGCTTGGAGGCGAACAAATCCACCGGCTGGCCGCGAAAGTATTCGTGGCGGCGGGCGGTCAGGCGGGGCTTGCCGGTTTCCGGGTGCTTGTCGCGCTTGACCCAGTACCACTGGCTCTGGCTGGCCTTGTCCTGCCGGTCGGTGAAGATCAGCAGGTTTTCCGCATGGCGGTGAGCGATGTGCTTCCACACGCGCAGGCGCTGGGCTTCGTCGGGCCAGCCGCCATCGACGACGATTTGGATGGCCACCACGCCGCCCAGTTCGGCCACGGTGCGGCGGCTGAAGGCGGTTTCGCCAGCAGCGTCAAGCTGCCACTGGCCTTCGGCGGGGGCGCGATTCCAGCCGAGAACGTCCACAAACAGGCGGGCGAAGTCGAAGGCGCGAAGGTGTTTTTCAAAGCTGGGGAAGTCAAGTTTGGCCATGAGTGTTGTATTTGTAATCAGTCATCAATTGTTTCTTACGAGGGCTGGCGTTCTCTACGACACCAGCCCCAGCGAACACACCACACGCGGCTCGCGCAGCGTGGCGTCGTCTTCGGCGTAAGTGAGGCGGCCTTCTTCGCGCAGGGATTTGACGGCGCTGGCCAGCTCTTCGTCGTGGACGCCGCCGCGCATCAGGCGATTGAGCAGGTCGGCGGAGGTTTCCAGCAGCGGGCGCTGGTACATGTCGTCCAGGGCGCGCTCCAGCTCTTCATCGCGGAACAGGGTGGCTATTTTGTCGGCGGCATAGGGTTTGAGCCGCTCGTAGGCGCGGCGGCGCGGGCTGCTGGGGCGGCCCAGACCGCCGCCCACGGCTTTGTCCTGCGTCACGGCCAATTGCAGGCCGTTGGCGACAAGCTCGTGGTGGTTGGGCAGGCGCGCCACGGCGGGCGTGCCGGGCGCACATTCGGCGGCGCGCAGCACGGCAAATTGCGATTCGGTGACAATTTTTCCGCTGGCGCCTATCCACGCCAGATGGTCGTTGCCTTCGGGCGACTTGACATAGACCAGCGCCCCGCCTTGCGCCGCTTCTGCGCCCAAGAGCGGAAAGCGCGCCTCGTCCAGCGCAAAGGCTTTGGCCGAATACACCACGGGCGGCAGCGACTCGACGGCGCGGGCCAGGTCGGGGTTGCCCTCGGTGGCTTCTTTCCAGATTTGCCAGGCGTAGGAAGCTAAATCCACCTCGTCATCGTTGTCGTCCAGAATGCCCTGCTGCTCGGTGTAGAGGTTGCGGATGGTGTTGGCTTCTTCGTCGTCGAAAAATTCTTCATCGGTGCCGACGACTTCGGCGTTTTCTTTCAGGCGCTGGCGGATGCGGGAACGGAGCTGGATGAGGTTTTCCACACCGTCAGCGGGCAGGAATGAATAGCAAAAAATTTCTTCCGCCCGCTGGCCGATACGATCCACCCGGCCCGCCCGCTGGATCAGCCGGATGATGGCCCAAGGCAAATCGAAGTTCACCACCACGTTGCTGTCTTGCAGGTTCTGGCCTTCGGAAAGCACGTCGGTACAAATCAGCACGCGCACCTCGTCGGCCTTGGCGACGGTTTTGTTGTTGGACTTGGGCGAAAAGCGGCAGGCCAGCGCGTAGGGGTCGGCGCTCGCCCCCGTGGCGACTTCGACATGCGTCACGCCCGCCCGGCGCACCTCGCGCGCCAGGTAGCGGGCGGTGTCGGCAAACTGGGTGAAGATCAGCACCTTGTCTTTGGCGTGGGTTTTGGTGATGAGCTGGCGCAGCGCCAGCAGCTTTTGGTCGTGCGCCGGGTTCCAGTGGCCTTGCGTGGCTAACAGCTCGCTGAGGGTTTGCGTGTCTTTTTCCAAGTCCGCCGCCAGCGACGGCTTAAACAGGCCGGGGCGTATCCACTTAAAACGCTTTTTGTACTGACCGGCGTATTGGGCATAAACCGCTTTGGCTCTGGCCATAGCGTCGGGGAGGCTGTCGGGGGCGGCTTGGGCTTCTGGCAGCGTGTCCGGCGCGGCATCCACCATGCCATCCAATAAATCTTCGGGTTCGCCTTCTAGGCCATCGGCGTCTTCATCGACGCGCTCCAGATCGAGCAAGCCAGCATCGAGCACGCCGATGGGCAAATCAAGCCCGTTTTCAATCGCGTAGAGGTAAATCTGGTTGCGCAAAATGTGCCGGTCTATCGACTGCAGAAACGAAAAACCGTTGGACTCCAGCCGCTTGAACAGGTTGGTGCGGCAAAAGCCCATCAGCCGCTTGCCAGCGCGGCCCAGGTTGCCGACGATTTTGCGTTCAGTCGGCGTGGCGGATTTTTCCGCCTGCGGCTCGACGTACAGGCCCAGGCCATAGCGCGGCACATGCAGCGCGTTGATCTGGTCCACCACCGCAGGCGAATACAGCCGGGCGTAGCGGTCAGCCGGGTCCGCGTCGTTGACGGTGAACTGAAGCGACACAGGTTTGCGCACCGGGAAATAACGCTTTTCATCATCCTGGCCTGCGATGTAGCGGCGGCCCTGTTTGTCGGCCTGCGTGTAGTGCTGAATGATGAAACTGCGGGTGCGGCGCACCATGTAGAGGCGAATCAGCTCGCGCCAGTCGTCGAACTCGTCGCTTTTTTCGATGGCGAGGATGGAGTTCACCCGGCACTGGTGCTTGCGTTCGAACTCGGCTTCGCTGATGCCCAGCTTGCGCATGTGGTGTTCGGGGCGGATGCCGATGTTGGCTTTTTCGTCAATGAACAGGCGCAGCTGGGACGACAAATCGGCCTTGCTTTTGTTGTAGGGCGTGGCGGTGAGCAGGATGACTTTCGCATCGCAGCTTTTGATGTAGTCCGCAATGGCTTTGTAGCGCCGCCCTTCGCGGTTGCGCAGGTTGTGGCTTTCGTCAATCAACACCAGCCGGTAGCGTTTGAGGTCAGGCAGCTTTTTGATGACTTGCGACACCGACAGCACCATGCCGCGCAGGCCGTATTCGGTTCGGTAACGCTCCCACATGGGTTCGAGATTTTTCGGACAGATGATGAGGGTTTCATAACCTTGATCGTCTTCAAACATGCGCGCCAGGGCGGTGGCCATCATGGTTTTGCCCAGCCCGACCACGTCGCCAATCATCACGCCGCCCCGGCGGTGCAGGTGGCGGGCGGCGATCTTGACGGCGCTTTTCTGGAACTCGAACAGTTCGCGCTCAAAGCGCGCTGGCAGGCGGAACTGGCTTAAGCCCGCCCGCGCTTCGGTGCTGAGGTGGTAGGCGATGTTGAGGTAAATATGGTGCGGCGGAATCGGCACTTCACGCGCCCAACTATTTTCGATCAGGGCGGCGAGTTCTGCTGAAACGTCGAGCGCCCAACGCTCGCCCCAGCGGGCGTTGAACCATTTGGCCAATTTTTCGGTGCCCATGTGGTCGAGTACATCGACATTGAGTTCGCCGTGGCGCGACAGGCCCGAGAGCGTGAGATTGCTGCTGCCGACAAAGCCGGTCACGGGATTGTTCACATCGTCCCTGAACAGCAAATACAGCTTGGCGTGCAACGGATACGGCAAAAAGAGCTTGACCACAACTTGCCCGGCGCGCAACTGGCGGGCCAGGCGGCGCAATCCGGCCTCGTCTTTCCCGGTGGGAATGCCCAGCGTGATCTGCTCGCGCAGGTGCGCGGCGAACTGGGTCTTGAGGCGGCTGGCGGTGGCGTTGTCGATCAGAAGGCCAGACTCGTCGCTCTGGCGGTACAGCTCGCGAATCTCTTCATGCGGTGGTCGCTGCATGCCCACCAAGACGCGGCAGATTTGCCCGGCTGCCGGGTTCCACGGCGCAATCAGGTCATCAATGGCCTGCCAGCCCCGCAGGTTGAGATAACCCACGCAAAAGTCAGAACGATGGGACACCTGCAGAGTCGCCCGCAGCGTGGTTAGCAAGTCGTTGTCGATGTTGTCAAATATGCGGGCCATGTGCGGATTGGGTCGTTTTTGCAGTCGGGCCATTGTGCCTTTAGCGACACAGGTGAACTGCCGTCAACCCCAAGCAAAACACCCCGCCCGCACGAGTAAACTTCTCGACTTGGGAAGATTTGGCATTTATTCGGGACGTTTGAGTTTTCCGGGCGGTGATCCCGCTTTCACGGAGTTTGACGGCCTCAGCGCACCTTCATGCTGATGACAGGGACGCCCCCCAGGATTGCCAGGCCAGCTCAACCATCCACAACAAGAGGATCACAATGACTGTCGGAAAATCAAAAATTATCTACACACTCACGGACGAGGCGCCACTGCTGGCCACTTGCTCCCTGCTTCCCGTGGTGGAGGCCTTCACGGCCCCCGCCGGCATTGACATCGTCAAGAGCGACATTTCCGTCGCCGCACGCGTGCTGGCCGAATTCAACGACTACCTGACCGACGCCCAAAAAGTGCCTGACAACCTGGCCGAACTCGGTCGCCTGACGCTGCTGGCCGACACCAACATCATCAAGCTGCCTAACATCAGCGCCTCGCTGCCGCAACTGACGGCGGCCATCAAAGAGCTGCAGGGGCGCGGCTACGCCATCCCCGACTTCCCGGAAAGCCCCAAGACCGACGAAGAAAAAGCCATCAAGACGCGCTACTCCAAGTGCCTGGGCAGCTCGGTGAACCCGGTGCTGCGCGAGGGCAACTCGGATCGCCGCGCCCCGCTGGCCGTCAAGCGCAACGTGCAAAAGCACCCGCATTCGATGGGCAAATGGAGCATGGCGTCGCGCACGCACGTCGCGCACATGACGCACGGCGACTTCTACCACGGCGAAAAGTCGCTGACGCTGGACAAAGCGCGCGACGTGAAGATGGAACTGATCACCAAGAGCGGCAAGGCCATCGTGCTCAAGCCCAAGCTGGCCCTGCTGGACGGCGAGATCATCGACTCGATGTTCATGAGCAAAAAAGCGCTGTGCGAGTTCTACGAAACCCAGCTCGAAGACGCGCGCCAAACCGGCGTGATGTTCTCGCTGCACGTCAAGGCCACGATGATGAAGGTCTCGCACCCCATCGTGTTCGGTCACTGCGTGAAGATTTACTACAAGGAAGCCTTCGCCAAGCACGCCGCACTGTTTGAAGAACTGGGCGTCAATGTCAACAACGGCATGTCCAACCTGTACGACAAGATCGCCAAGCTGCCCGAGTCCAAGCGCGAAGAAATCGAGCGCGACCTGCACGCCTGCCACGAACACCGCCCCGAGCTGGCGATGGTCGATTCGGCCAAGGGCATCACCAACTTCCACTCGCCCAGCGATGTGATCGTTGATGCGTCCATGCCTGCGATGATCCGCATTGGCGGCAAGATGTGGGGCTCGGACGGCAAGCCCAAGGACACCAAGGCAGTCATGCCCGAATCGACCTTTGCCCGCATCTACCAGGAGATGATCAACTTCTGCAAGACCAACGGCAATTTTGACCCGGTGACGATGGGCACCGTGCCCAACGTCGGCCTGATGGCCCAGCAAGCTGAAGAATACGGCTCGCACGACAAGACCTTTGAAGTGCCGGAAGACGGCGTCGCCAACATCACCGACCTGGCCACAGGCGAAGTGCTGCTGTCGCAAAACGTCGAAGCGGGCGACATCTGGCGCGCCTGCCAGTGCAAGGACGCCCCGATCCGCGACTGGGTCAAGCTGGCCGTGAACCGCGCCCGCAACTCCGGCATGCCCGCCATTTTCTGGCTGGACCCGTACCGCCCGCACGAAAACGAGTTGATCAAAAAGGTCGAGCTGTACCTGAAAGACCACGACACCACCGGTCTGGACATCCAGCATATGTCGCAAGTGCGCGCCATGCGCTACACGCTGGAGCGCGTGATTCGCGGCCTAGACACCATCAGCGTGACCGGCAACATCCTGCGCGACTACCTGACTGACCTGTTCCCGATCATGGAACTGGGCACCAGCGCCAAGATGCTGTCCATCGTGCCTTTGATGGCCGGCGGCGGCATGTTTGAAACCGGCGCGGGCGGCTCGGCGCCCAAGCACGTCAAGCAGCTGGTCGAAGAAAACCACCTGCGCTGGGATTCGCTGGGCGAGTTCCTGGCGCTGGCCGTGTCGCTGGAAGATATCGGCCTCAAGACCGGCAACACCAAGGCCACGCTGCTGTCCAAAACGCTGGACGACGCCACCGGCAAGCTGCTCGACAACGGCAAAGGCCCATCGACGCGCACCGGCGAGTTGGACAACCGGGGCAGCCATTTCTACCTGGCCATGTACTGGGCGCAGGCACTGGCCGCGCAGACTGAAGACCTCGAACTGCAAGCCCATTTCGCACCGCTGGCCAAGGCGCTGACGGAGCAAGAGCCGCAAATCGTCGCCGAGTTCAAGGCCGTTCAGGGCCAGCCAGCCGACATCGGCGGCTACTACCTGGCCGACACGGAAAAAGTCACCGCCGTGATGCGCCCTAGCGCCACCTTCAACGCCGCGCTGGACGCAGTGCGCGGCTAATCGCCAAAGCCGGGCGGACCTGCACAACGCTGCGGGTTCGCGCTGACCCCAAAATCCCCTGAGGCTGTCTGCGTCAGGGGATTTTTTTGCGAAAGAGCTACAGCCTGATCGTCACAGTTTTCTAGGCACAATAGGCGCCTGCAAGAGCACGCACACATTGGGAAACGCTTTTCAGCACATGGCTGGCGACTTTCCCCTTAGCCTGAAAGGCAGCAGGCGCTCGGCCCGGCAGCTTGATCCCACCAGCCCCTTGTGTGAACACCTTTTACCCTTTTCATGTCCGGCCCCGTGCCGACGACCAGGAGCCATTGATGACTCAATCGACCTCAGACGCTGAGCTTTCATTTTTCAAGCGCATTCCCATCGCCTTTGGCGCATTTTTCGGCAGCCTGTCCGACGCCACTTACGCCGCCCGCGTGCAGGCGCTGAGCCTGCCACCCGTGCCCGTGCCCGTGCCCGCTGCGCCGATGCCAGCACCTGCACCGACGCCAACGCCCGCCGTCGCGCCCGCGCCCGTCGCCCCCCAAGAAGCCAGCGCCGACGCCGCCCTGCAACTGCTGGCCCTGCTGCAGCGCGAAGCGCGGCTGATCGACTTCACCCAGGAAGACCTGAGCGCCTATTCGGACGCCGACATCGGCGGCCCAGCGCGTCTGGTGCAGCAAGGCTGCGCCAAGGTGCTGCGCGAGCATTTCACCCTCGCCCCGGTGCGCGCCGAAGCCGAAGGCAGCCGCATCACGCTGAACGAAGGCTTTGACGCCCGCGCCATCCAGCTCACCGGCAACGTGGTGGGCCAGGCGCCGTTCAAGGGCGTGCTCAGCCACCGGGGCTGGCGCGCCACCGAGACGCGCCTGCCAAAACTGGCCGACAGCCACGACGCCACCGTGCTGGCCCAAGCGGAGATTGAACTGTGACCGCCGCTACAACCCACGCCGCCAGCCCCGTTGCCGCTGAAAGCGCAGCCCCCGCCGCGAACACCGCAAGCGCCGTAACCGGGCCAAAGTTCTCCATCGGCATCGACCTCGGCACCACGCATTGCGCGCTGGCCTGGGTGGACATCGCCGCCAGCGAGGGCGAAAAAACCGTCCACGGCGTACTCGACATTCCGCAACTCTCCGCACCCGGCGCGACTGAAAATCTGCCGCTGCTGCCATCCTTCCTTTACCTGCCGCACTCTGACGAATTGGCCGCAGGCGACTTGGCCCTGCCTTGGAACGCAACGCAGGATTTCGCCGTCGGCGAATTCGCCCGCACACGCGGCGCGCTGACGCCGATCCGCCTCGTCTCCAGCGCCAAAAGCTGGCTCTGCCACCCCGGCGTGGACAGGCGCGCCGCCATCCTGCCCGCCGACGCGCCGCCCGAAGTGGCCCGCGTCTCGCCGCTGCAAGCCTCGACGCGCTACCTCCAGCACCTGCGCCAAGCCTGGGATGCGGCCCACCCCGACGCGCCGTTTGACCAGCAGGACGTGACCATCACCATCCCCGCCTCCTTCGACCCCGCCGCCCGCGAGCTGACGGCAGAAGCCGCCAGAGCCGCCGGTTACAGCGGCATGACGCTGCTCGAAGAGCCGCAGGCCGCGCTCTATAGCTGGATTCAGGCGAGCAGCGGGCAATGGCGCAAAAGCGTCAAGCCGGGCGAAATCATCCTCGTCATCGACGTGGGCGGCGGCACCAGCGACTTCTCCTTGATCGCCGTGCTGGAGCGCGAGGGCAATCTGGAACTGCACCGCGTTGCTGTCGGCGACCACATTCTGCTCGGCGGCGACAACATGGATTTGACGCTGGCCCACATCGTGGCGCGCAAACTCGCCGCCACCGGCAAGCAGCTCGACCCGTGGCAAATGCGCGCCCTCACCCACGCCTGCCGCAGCGCCAAGGAAAAGTTATTGAGCGACGCCAGCGTTGCATCGCAAGCCATCGTCGTGCCCAGTCGCGGCTCCAAGCTGATTGGCGGCTCGATTCGCACCGAGCTGACGCAGGCCGAGGTGAATGCCACGCTGCTCGAAGGCTTTTTCCCGCAGGTGGACGCCGCCGCGCGCCCGGTCAGCCGCCCCCGCGCCGGTCTGACGCAGTTGGGCCTGCCCTACGCGCAGGACGCGGGCGTGACGCGCCACCTGGCCGCGCTGCTGGGGCGCCAGGCGGGCGCGACGGCGGAGCTGGAAGGCTTTAGCGGCGCGGTCAACGCCAGCGCCAGCTTTTTGCACCCGACGGCGGTGCTGTTCAACGGCGGCGTTTTTAAATCCGACCTGTTGAGCGGGCGCACGCTGGCCACGCTCAACGGCTGGCTGGCCGCCGAACAGGCCGAACCGGCACGCGCCTTGTCAGGAGCCGATATGGATTTAGCCGTCGCACGCGGCGCGGCCTATTACGGCTACGTGCGGCGCGGCCAGGGCGTGCGGATTCGCGGCGGCACGGCGCAGGCGTATTACGTGGCGATTGAGTCGTCCATGCCCGCCATTCCCGGCTTTGAGCCGCCGATTCAGGCGCTGTGCATCGCGCCCTTCGGCATGGAAGAAGGCATTGAAACCGATTTGCTGGCGCAGGAATTCGGCCTCGTCGTCGGCGAGCCGGTGCATTTGCGCCTGCTGGGCTCTTCCGTGCGGCGACAGGACCAGCTCGGCACGCTGCTGGACTTCTGGCAGCCCGACGAATTGCAAGAGCTGGGCGAAATCCAGGTCACGCTGCCCGCCGAAGGCCGACAAGTGGGCGAAGTGGTGCAGGTGCAACTCAGCGCCGTCGCCACCGAAACCGGCACACTGGCCTTGAGCGCCGTCGCGTCGCAAGGCGGTGCGCGCTGGAAGGTGGAGTTTGACGTGCGCGGCAATAGCTGAAGCAATGTCAATCACGCCCTCATGACGCCCAAAACCATCCGTTCGCACTTGGCGCCGTACTCAATATTTTCGAAGCGAAAAACGACCATCGCTCACGCTTTTGCGTCCGCGCTGGCGCCCTCGGATGAGTACGACGAAGTCAGAGTTAACGCTGCACTTGAGGCGCTTGGACAGCAAAACTTAAAACAGCTGTCCTGCGTCTATTGTGAAAAATCTGCACACACTTGGGATCATCTTGAGAACTTGGTGAAGAACGGCAAGCTCAATGTAAATGGCTATGGTCATCAGCTTGGAAACCTTGTGCCTTGCTGTCGTGACTGCAACTCGCAAAAAGGCGGCAAGCCCTTCCGCGATTTCATCAACGCAAATGCAAACCTGACGGAAAGCGAAAAGTCGAGTTTGATTCACAGACTCGAAGCACACCTTGGATTGGCGAAACCGATTGAGCCTTCAAACCTGAATCCAGAAGACAAAGAAACACTCGCTAAATTTTTCACATTGCAAGCGCAGATTCTTGGCCTCATGGAGGAAGCTGATCAATGCGCTCAAACGCTTCGGGTACGAAAAATGGCTGAATCCCCAGCCTATCCGACTACTGAACTCATCTTTTAAATGAATCCGCGCTACATCGTCGGCATCGACCTAGGCACGACGCACACCGTCGTCGCCTACGCGCCGCTGGCTGCGCCGAAAAAGCGCAGCAAATCGGCACCGCCGCCCGCCATCACGCTGTTTCATATCGAGCAGCTGATTGCGCCCGGCGAAAGCGCCGCGCTGGCGCTGCTGCCCTCGTGCCGCTACCACCCGGCGCCCGGCGAGCTGGCGGCCAGCACGGTGCAGTTACCGTGGCACGCCAACGCGACAAGCCCGGAAGCGGGCGCCAACGCGGGCACAGTTGCCAGTCCCATGTCAGGTGCGGGCGACGCCACAACGCCAGCGCCCGTCATCGGTCAATGGGCGCGCAAGCTGGGCGCGCAAACGCCGGGCCGACTCGTGACCAGCGCCAAAAGCTGGCTCTCGCACGCGCAAGTGGACCGGCTCGCGCCGATTTTGCCGTGGGGCGCGCCGCCCGAGGTGGCGAAAGTCTCGCCAGTCGAGGCCAGCGCCAGTTATCTGCGCCATGTGCGCGACGCCTGGGACGCGCGGTTTCCCGCCAGCCCGCTGGCGCAGCAGGAGTTGGTGCTGACCGTCCCGGCCTCGTTTGACGAAGGGGCGCGGGCGTTGACTTTGCAGGCTGCGCAATTGGCTGGCTTGCCCAAGCTGCGCCTGCTTGAAGAGCCACAGGCTGTTTTTTACGACTGGCTGCTACGCCACCGCGCCCGCCTGAGCGAAGAGCTGGCGCAAACCCGGCTCGTACTGGTCTGCGACGTGGGCGGCGGCACCACCGATTTGAGCCTGATTCAGGTCGAGCCGCAGGAGGGCGACCTGCCACAACTGACGCGCATTGCCGTAGGCCAGCATTTGATGCTGGGCGGCGACAACATGGATTTGGCGTTGGCGCACACGGTAGAAACGCGCATGGCCGCGACGGCGGGTGCGGGCAGCGCGAGCGGCGCGGGCAGCACCGGTAGCGCTGGTGGCACCGGCGGCACACCAGCCGCGCCGCTGTCCGCCGGGCGCTTGGCGCAGTTGATGGAACGCTGCCGCGCCGCCAAAGAGCTGCTGCTCGCCACCAACGCGCCCGAGCAAACCCAGGTCACGCTGCTGGGCGGCGGCTCGCGCTTGATTGGCGGCAGCCGCTCAGTGACGCTCACGCGCCAAGAGGTCGAGCGCCTGATCGTCGATGGCTTTTTCCCGCAAGTCGGCGCGGACGCGAAGGTGCAGCAAAGCCGCAGCGGCATCGTCGCGTTTGGCCTGCCTTATGCGCGTGACGCGGCCATCACGCGCCACATTGCCGACTTTTTGCGCCAACACGATGCGCTGCCCGACACGCTGCTGCTCAATGGCGGCGTGTTCCGCGCCGACGCGCTGGCGCGGCGACTGGCCGACACGCTGGCCGACTGGCGCGGCGCGCCACTGCGCCTGCTGCACAACGACAACCCGGATGTGGCTGTGGCGCGTGGCGCCGTCGCCTACGCGCTGGCGCAGCGCGGCGACGCGCCCAAAATCGGCGGCGGCGCGGCGCGCAGTTATTTTTTGCTGCTGGATGCGGGGAAAAGTGGCGCCGCTGCTTCAACTGCAGCCTCCACAAATTCGCGCTCAAGCTCAAATTCTGGTTCGAGTTTTGGCGCGGTCGGCGCGGCCAAAGGCGCAGCATCAACCCAGCGCGGCATCTGCATCCTGCCACGCGGCACCGAGCCGGGCCAGGAAGTGCTGCTGGCCGGGCGCACTTTTGCCCTGCGGCTGGGCCAGCCGGTGCGCTTTCATTTGCTGACTTCTCTGGCTCAAGCGCCCGGCCAAACGCCGCCCCAGCCGGGCGAGCTGGTGGCGTTGGATCTGGAAAATTTTTCGCCGCTGCCGCCTATCGTCACCGTGCTGCAAGCGCAGGATTCAGCGGCATCAGCATCAGCATCAGCATCAATGTCGGCTGGAACGGCAACAGCAACGGCAACGCAGCCAACAGCGACAGCCGCAGCAACGGCGCTTCTGGCACCAGCGGCAGGCGCTGAAGAAGCCGCAGCGCGCCCGCCAGCATCCCGCCCGACGGCCCGCCAGCGCCAAGACATTCCCGTGCAACTGGCCGCGTCGCTGACCGAAGTCGGCACGCTGGAGCTGCACTGCGTCAGCGTGGCTGACCCGGCGCAACGCTGGCGGCTAGAGTTTGATTTGCGCCACGCCGATTCAGCCGCCACCGCGCCGGAAACCGGCGGCGGCACCCGCTCGGACGGCAGCGGCAACGCCAACGCCAACGCCAGCGAAAACGGCAACGACAACAAGAAGGGCTACGAGAACGGCCAGCCTGCCAGCCGCATCCGCCAGGCCATCGCCAAAATCGAGCGAATCTTCGGCACCGGCCAGCCCGCGACGGTCAAGGAGGTGCGCCAGCTACGCACCCAGCTCGAACAAATTCTGGGCAGCAAAGAAAGCTGGGCCACGCCCGAATTGCGCCAGTTGTTCGACGCCCTGTGGCAGCGCGCCCGCACGCGGCGCCGCTCGGCGGAGCACGAGCGTGTTTGGTTGAATCTGGCGGGTTTTTGCCTGCGCCCCGGCTTTGGCGACCCGCTGGACGGCTGGCGGCTGCAGCAGCTTTGGCCGCAGTTCGCCGCTGGCGTGCAGCACAGCAAGGACAAACAAAGCTGCGCCGAATGGTGGACGCTGTGGCGGCGCGTCGCGGGCGGGCTGGACAGCGCCCAGCAGCTGCGCCTGCTCGACGACTTCGCCTTCAACCTGCAAGACAACCGCGACGGCCCGGACGCCGACGGCGCGCCACCCGTCAAAGGCAGCGACGACGACATGCTGCGCCTGGGCGCATCGCTGGAGCGCATTCCGGCCGACTACAAGGCCGAGATCGGCGGCTGGCTGCTGGGGCGGCTGCATGCGGCGACCAGCGCTGCGGCCGCCGCCAGCGACAACCTGACGCTGTGGACGCTGGGCCGCATCGGTGCGCGCCAGCCGTTTCACGGCAGCCCGCACGACGTGGTGCCGCCCGACACCGTCGCACTATGGCTGCAAACCCTGCTGGCGCTGGACTGGAAGCGCCTCGAAGCGGCCGCCTTTGCCGCCGTCAGCCTGGCCCGCGTCACCGATGACCGCAGCCGCGACCTGCCGCTGGCGCTGCGCGAACAAGTCATCGCCCGGCTGGCCGCCAGCCACGCCCCGCCGTTGTGGGCGCAGATGGTGCGCGAAAAAGTCGAACTCGATGCCGCCAGCGAGCGCCGCGTGCTGGGCGAATCATTGCCGCCGGGGCTGAAGCTGATGGCTTGAAGGCTGCGCCGATAATCACCGCTGCGCCTCTTTTCCTTCCACCTTCCGAGCGGCATCGGCGCCCGGCCCGCCTGCCTTGATGAAAACCACTGCCCCACTGTTAGCCACCGCTTTTCCTGAAGCCGCGCATCAACCTGCGCCCGCCCCTCTGCCCGGCGCTTTCCAATCGCTGCAGTTCACCGCGCCTTTCGTGCAGGACAGCGGGGGCAGCAAGTCGCTGCATTTCACCCACGGCGAGCTGCAAAGCGTGATGCTCACGGCTTTCCCGTGGCGGCTGGAGCTGGACTACACGCGCACCATGATGGGCTTTTTGCTGTTCAATCCGGCGCCCGCACACATCGGCATGATCGGCCTGGGCGGCGGCTCGCTGGTCAAGTTCTGCCACCGCCACCTGGCCGCCAGCCGCATGACGGTGCTGGAAATCAACCCGCATGTGATCGCGCTGCGGCGCGAATTCCAGGTGCCCGATGACGATGCGCGCCTGACGGTGCTTGCCGCCGATGGCGCGCTGTTTTTACAAAGCGAAGCGCCCGCGTTCGATGTGCTGCTGGTCGATGGCTTTGACCACGACGGCCAGCCCGCCGCGCTGTGCAGCCAGCGCTTTTATGACGACTGCGTGGCAGCACTGGCACCTAGCGGCCTGTTGGTGGTCAATCTGCATTACCAGCATCCCGACTACCCGCTGCTGGTCGAGCGCATCGCCCGCAGCTTTGGCGGCAACGCGGTGGAAATCGTTGTCGAGGAAAAAACCAACAGCATCGTGCTGGCGTCCAAAGGACAGCCCATTTCGCCGCGCGCCTTGAGTCTGCAGCGCAGCCTGGCCGCGCTGGACGACGAGGCGCGCCGCCAGCTCAAGCCCGAGCTGGCGCGCATTCTCTGGGAAATGAAAAACCTGGACCAGGACGGCGTAGCATAGGCGCCCGATACTGGCGCCTCCCTCATTTTTCCCTGAAGAGCTTTTGTGGTTTCCCAGCTTAAAAAACGCCATGTGTTTTACCTGAGCGGCTTTGATCCGCGCGGCCCGGCGTTCTACCGGCGGCTGTACGCGAGCGAATCGGCGCAGCAATCGGCGCTCAACGGCATCACGCTGGCCTTGGGCAAGAGCAGCAAGCCCTCCAAACTCAGCAGCGCCTGGACGATTCAGGCCAGCGTGGCGGGTCAAGCGGTCGAGACGCGCTATGAATTCCTGCGCTGGGACGACCTGGTCCGCAAATACTGGCAGCGCAATGAGCTGCGCATCGTGCTGGATTTCTGCCGGGTGTTCGCCATGTGCGTGGCCAATGGCATGTTGTGGCGCTTTCTCAAAACCGCGTGGCCGCCTTTTGTGGCGGCGGTCGTGCCGTTTCTTTTAATCATGGCGACTTTTGCGCTGGCCATCGGTGCTGGTGCGCTGGCGGCTTACGCCGTCACGGCGGCGGATCTGTCCAGCTGGCTGGGCTGGGCCGCCGGACTGGGCGCGTTTGCCGCCGTGCTGCAGCTGGGCCGCCGGATGGAGCGGCGCATGAACAGTTTTTGGCTGCTGCGCATTTATGCCTTTACCGAACAGCAAGCCTGCGACAAGCTGCTCGACCTGGAAGCGCGCCTGGACAGTTTTGCGCTGCAGCTGGTGGCGCAGGCCAGCGCCGCGCAGGACGACGAAATCCTGCTCGTCGGCCACAGCACCGGCAGCATCATGGCCGTGTCCGTGCTGGCGCGGGCGCTCGAACTCGACCCGGATCTGGCCAGCCGGGGGCCGCGCATCAGCCTGCTAACGCTGGGCCAGTGCATTCCGCTGCTGAGTTTTTGGCCCCGCGCCGAGCGCTTTCGCCGCGAGCTGGCCCGCGTTTTTGAGGCCCGTCAGATCGACTGGGTCGATGTCACCGCGCCGACCGATGGCGCCTGCTTTGCCTTGGTCGATCCGGTCGCCGCCACCGGCATCACTCGCCCAGAAAATGCCGCACCCGGCACAGAACCCAGCGCCCAGCCCCGGCCCAAGCTGCTGTCGGCGCGCTACGCCACGCTGTTCACGCCCAAGACCTACGCGGCCATGCGGCGCGACTGGTATCGCCACCATTTCCAGTACCTGATGGCAGGCGAAAAAGCGGGCGACTACGACTTTTTCGCCATCACCGCCGGCAACCAGACGCTGGGCGAGCGCTTTCGCGCCACGGCTTCCGTCACCAACTTCACTGGCCTGAAAAAGGTATTTCAATGAGCCGTTTTTGCCCCGTCTATCCGAAGCCGCTGAAAAGCAAGGCCTCGATGCTGTTGATGTTCTTTGGCAAGCGCCGCTCCTGGCTGGACGGCCTGTACGAGCGCAGCTACGGCATGAAAATGGGCGAAATCAAGCTGCCCGGCCTGGAGCTGTACATGGTCAACGAGCCGTCGCTGGTGCGCCGCGTGCTGATCGAGCAGGCGGCCAAATTCCCCAAGCACACGCTGCTGGGCAAGCTGCTCAAACCGCTGCTCGGCGAGAGCATCTTCACCACCAACGGCGAGCAGTGGCAGCGCCAGCGCGCCATGATGGACCAGTCGTTTGCGCAGACCCGCCTGAAGCTGGTGTTTCCGCTGATGAAGGCCGCCGCCAGCGCGATGACCGAGCGCCTGGACAAACTGCCCGACGGCATCGCCTACGACGTGGATGTCGAAATGACCCATGTCACCGCCGACATCATCTTTCGCACCATCCTGTCGCAAACCCTGAGCGGCGAAAGCGCGCACAAGATTTTCGACGCCTTCACCCGCTTTCAGGA
>Ga0302217_10000064_pt1 | contig 27298 bp, 21 predicted proteins | sample II_Fen_N3_3_FD_198779 | JGI IMG/M metagenome (GOLD analysis project Ga0302217, IMG submission 198779) | Peat permafrost microbial communities from Stordalen Mire near Abisko, Sweden - II_Fen_N3_3 | ecosystem: Environmental > Terrestrial > Soil > Wetlands > Permafrost | place: Sweden: Abisko... | reverse complement strand
GGGAGCCGATGAGAAAGGGCCGCGGCAAGATCTGCGCCCAAGTCCTGGAAGCGCTGCGGATCGACAATCTCGGGATGATGAAAAAGTTCCCCCACTCCGCCAGCCACGTAGAGGGCGTCGGGAAGTCCGACCGGAGCCGGACGATCCCAGGGCGTATCGAAGGCCCAAGCAGGGAGGTCGTCACCTCGCAAGGCCCGCAGCAAAAGCTCCGCCGCAGCCGCAGCAAGCGCCGTTTGCGCCTCTGGAAGCAGCGTCGCCCCGACCTCAAGAGGATACCCCGCCGCCTCAGAAAGCTTTGCCGCCACCGGCGTAAATGACAGAATTTGTCCAGAGGCATCAAAGCGCACCATGCGCCCGCCGATGCGCAGGTTGCAGAAGCCGGCGTCGCGGCCGCACTGAAAGCGCGAGAGGTTAGCGGTCCCGCCCCCAATGTCCAGGCAGGCGACGCTGCGCAGTCGTTCCTGGGAATCGCCTTGGGCCCCGGAGCCGCGTCCCGAGAGGCGCGATTCGGCATGACCTCCGGCCAGCGCCGAAACCAGGGCCGCGCACAACCCCGAGAGCGCCGTCACGGCCTCGTGGGCGTTGGCGCAGCGGGCCGCCTCGCCGGTCACTAGCGCCGCGCCCATTCCCAGACGTCCGGGCGGAAAGCCCGCCGCAGCCAGCTCCTCGCGATGGAGGCGCGTAAGCTCCGGCACGTCGAGTTCGCCGTCGGGACGGCGCGGCGTGAAGTAGACCTGGCTTTCGAAAAGCAGTTCGTGGCGCGGCCGGAAGCGGCCGTCGCCGCGCGCCGGATCCCCCGGATCGAAGCGGTGAACCACGCAGTGCGTGGTGGTGGTCCCCACGTCGACGGCCAGGGTCAGCATGGCTACGGCTTGAAGTCCACGCCGCTGACGCCCTTGTCCAGCATTCCCTTGACCCACGAGGCGGCCTGGGCTGCGGCCTCGGCAGGGGGAATGCCGGCGGCATGGATGTTGGAAAGCACATTGCGCTCGGCGTCGGTGCGGCCTGGCCGCGGATCGTAGCCGATGTAGATGGAAAGGCTTTCGGCGGTAGAAAGCCCCGGGCGCTCCCCCACCAGCAGCACCACAACCTTCGCCTGCGTGGCTTCGCCCAGGTCGTTCATCACGCCCACGCGCGCATTGCGCACCAACACTGGCCCAGCCACCTTGCCCACGCCTTCCAGCTCCAGCGCCGAAAGCAGCACCGGAAGCACCAGCGGCGCCTGGGTCTGGGCCGCTGCCGAGGAAAGTCCGTCGCCCACCGCCACCAATACATCGCAGGCAGGCACGGCCGCTGTCAGCCGGGCTCGGTCCTCAGGACGCAGCAGGCGTCCGAGCGGCGGATTGAGCAGATACCCCTCGCGTCCCTCGGCTTGGGTACTCAGGTCCAAGCTGCAGCCGCAGAGTTGGACAAATTCTGTCGAAAGTTCGGTGCGCACCGCGTCGCAGGCGGCGGCGTGGTCGATGCGCATCTTCAGAAGCTCGGCGGTGGTCGGTCGCGTTCCCGCCCGCCCCACCGCGATGCGCGCTCCGGTGCGGCTGCGCAGTTCGCGGGCCGCGTCGGGAAGACGAAAATCGGCATGCAGGATGCGTCCCATCAGGCGGCCCTCCGGCGCGCGTCGAACCAAGTCGGGTCACCTGCCGCGTCGGTCAGGCGACCGTCCAGCAGGATTCCTTCCTTCTCCATCCAGCGCTCGAAGGCGTCGATGGGCCGACGGTGAAAGACTTCGCGCAACGTCGCCACGTCGTGAAAACTCGTGGTCTGATAGTTGAGCATGATGTCGTCCCCCATGGGGATCCCCATGAAGTAGGTGCAGCCGGCTGCCGTCAAGAGCACCGCCAGATTTTCCAGATCGTTCTGATCGGCGTCCATATGGTTGGTGTGGCAGACGTCCACTCCCATAGGTAGCCCGTGAAGCTTGCCCATGAAGTGATCTTCCAATCCGGCGCGAATCACCTGCCGCCCGTCGTAGAGGTATTCCGGCCCGATAAAGCCCACCACCGTGTTCACCAGGAACGGGTGGTAGTGGCGCGCAAGCCCGTAGCAACGCGACTCCAAGGTGAGTTGGTCGATGCCTTCGTGGCAATTGCTGGAAAGTTCGGAGCCTTGCCCGGTCTCGAAGTAGAGAACATTAGGACCTAGATCGGTGCGACCGGCGCGCACCACCTCGTCGGCATTAGAAAGCATCTCGGGCGTGATGCCAAAGGAGCGACACGCCGCTTGCGTGCCCGCGATGCTCTGGAACACCAGATCGCAACGCGCCCCTTTGGCGATGGCCTGAGTCTGGGTGGTGACGTGGGCCAGCACGCAGACTTGGGTCGGCACGCCTAATGTGTCGTGAACGTATTCGGACATTCCGTCCATAGTGCGGCGCACCGCGCCAATCGTGTCATCGGCAGGATTGAGCCCCACCACGGCATCCCCGATTCCGTAGGCCAGTCCCTCGCGCACCGAGGCAAGAATTCCGGGAAGGTCGTCGGTCGGATGGTTGGGCTGCAAACGCGAAGAGAGCGTACCCGGAACACCAATGGTGGTGCGGCAGGTGGCGCGCACCATGATGCGGGAGGCGGCGCTCACCAGATCCATATTGGACATGAGTCGCGCCACGCCGGCAATGGCTTCGCTCGTGAGTCCGCGCCCCAGGCGCGCGATCTCGTGGCCGTCGGCTGCCAGGATTTTCTCGCGCAGTTCGCCAAGACTCCAGTTGGCCGTCTCGTCGCGCACCGCCGGATCGAGGTCGTCTAAGATTATGCGCGTGACGTCGTCGCGTTCGGCTGGCACGGCCGGCTCATCCAAAAAGGCACCGACCGTGATGTCCGCCAGAAGCGAGCGTGCCGCCATGCGTCCCAAGGCGGTCTCGGCGGCAAGCCCTGCCAAGCAATCACCGGCCTTGACCTCGTTGGCCTTGGCCATCACGTCGTGCAGTCCCTTGAAGGAAAAATTGTGTCCACGCAACGATATGGAAAGTTTCATGAAGAGTGTGATGAGCAAGAGCGATGCCCAGCGTGCTGCCAGCTGACAAGGCGCTGACGCGCACCGACAATTGTTAGAAACAACGCACTTGTCAACGTTTGTCATACCCCTTTCGTCGGCTCTCTGCAGAGCAGCCCCTTTGACATCGATGTGGCATCAAGGTTGCTCAGACAGAATTCGTCCGCTAGCGTGGTCCGTGCGACCTTGGCCGACAACATTGGGGGGGTTAGTACATGTCAACGAACACAAGTCCGGCTGCAGGAGCAGCCAAAGACGCTGACGCAGAGCTCTTAGCGAGCATGGGTTACAAGCAGGAGCTGAAGAGGCACATGGGAGGTTTTTCCAACTTCGCCATCTCCTTCTCCATCATCTGCATTCTGGCAGGCGGCATTACCGCCTTCCCGCAAGCCATCGGTGCCGGCGGCGGCCTTTCCGTCGGCCTCGGCTGGCCTGTGGGTGCCTTCTTCGCCCTGGTGGTTGCAGCCGGCATGGCCCAGATCGCCTCGGCCTTCCCGACCGCCGGCGGCCTCTACCACTGGAGCTCGGCTCTGGGCGGCAAGGGCTGGGGCTGGGCTACGGCTTGGTTCAATCTGCTCGGCCTGATCTTCGTTGTGGCCTCCGTGAACTTCGGCGTCTTCGATCCCTTCTTCAAGATGATCGCTCCGTATCTGGGTCTTGACCCAACCAAGTTCGGCACGGCCATCCAGATTGGCTTTATCGCCCTGGTCACCGTGGCGCAGGTGGTCCTGAACTCCTACGCACCTCGGCTCACGACCAAGCTCACCGACATCTCGGGCTACCTGATCTTTGCCGTCGCCGCGTTGCTCGTGGTTTCGCTCTTGATCTTCACGCCTTCGCTTCACTTCGGGCGCCTGCTTGAATTCACCAACATGACCGGTGCCGACGGCAGCAGCTGGCCGCATTCCACCAGCACCTTGATGATCTTCCTCTCGGGCCTCCTGCTCACCGTCTACACCATCACCGGTTTTGACGCTTCGGCCCACACCTCCGAAGAAACCCACGACGCCGCCCGCGTGGTCCCTAAGGGCATCATCACCTCGGTGGCCTGGTCGGCGCTCTTTGGCTTCATCATGATCTGCACCTTCGTGGCCGCCATGCCGGCGCTTCCCGAAGCCGTGAAGTCTGGCTTTGGCTTCCTGGCCGCGACGCTGGCTCCGGTGCCCGCAAGCATCAAGGCGCTCCTGGCCTTCGGCATCTTCCTGGCCAACTTCCTGTGCGGTCTGGCCGGACTCACCTCCACCTCGCGCATGATGTACGCCTTTGCCCGCGACGGCGGCCTTCCCGCCTCGGACTGGCTCAAGACGGTCGACGAGAAGACCCAGACTCCGGTGCGCGCCACCTGGGTGGCCGGCATCCTAGTCGTGGCCGCCACCCTTTACGGCGATGCCTTCGTGGTGCTCTCCGCCGGCTGCGCCGTCTTCCTCTACCTCTCCTACGTCATGCCCATCGCCGCCGGCTTCTTCGCCGAGGGCAAGAGCTGGACGGTCAAGGGTCCCTTCGATCTCAAGGCTTTCTCCAAGCCCATCGCGGTGCTCGCCGTGGTTGGCGGCATGGTTCTGGCGTTCGTGGGCATGCAGCCCCCCAATCAGAAGGTCTTCTACATCATCGCCGCTCTCTCGGTGCTGCTGCTTGCCTTCTGGTGGGTCTTCGGCCTGCGCAAGAGCTTCGTGGGTCCTCAGAGCCTCCTGAAGCATGACGACTCGGCTTCCGATGCCGTGGAGGGCGAACTCGTCGAGGGTTAATTCCTCCACCCAGCTACCCCCGCTAGCAATTGCCCGTCGCCAAATCCTGGCGGCGGGCTTTTTGTTGGGCGCCTCCCCACCCGCACCCAAATCACGTATCTGAAGGGCTATCTTTCGAGGGCGATGAACCACACGGCGGCTCTCTCCATCCTAATTGCCGCAGGCTTGGCCTGCGCTTCTCCCGAGCGTAACCTGGCCCCGGCAGCCCAAGGCCCCTACCTCGTGTGGAACGGCAACGTCGCCGTGAACCCAACCGACGTCGGATCTTACAGCGCCCTGGGCTGGCGCGAACGCATCTTCGAGAGCTCTGATTCCTGTCTTTCCTTCAATTACCTCGGCGTGGAGTTCTTCGGGAACTTCCACCCTTCGGAGTTGTCGGTCGGCAGCCGCATGCTGTTGCAACCCACAAGTTTCCTTTCTGCCGGCCTGACCTATCGGCTGGTGAACTACCCCCGCGGCGTGGTGGCCTTTAGCCCCGGAGAGAGCTGGACGGAATCCGAGGTCAATCGCCGCCTTTGGCATGAAAACAACCTCTCCTTCAATACCTTCGCGGACGAGTTCTCCCTCAAGCTCTCGTTGCACAAGGACTGGGGATCGTGGCAGTGGGAATTCCCGCTCGAGTGGGGACGCCTCGACATTCGCGACGACACCCGCGATTCCGTCTACATCCCCGCCTATGACCTGCTGGCCGCTTCGCGCGACGACTTCATCCGGCTGTCCCCGCAGATCGGCTACCGCTTCGACGCGCCGTTCCTTTTCGGCGTGGGAGTTGCGCATACCGCAACCTGGACGACAGCGCACCAGATTCGCAACCAGCGCACCGGCATCGTCTACCAGATGTGGCCCTTCAGTGAGCGCAAATCGGGTGAACTTCTACGCTACTGGTCGCTTTCCACCCGCTTCGACCTTTGGACCGAAAGCGAATACAAGCACCTGCAGCCCCGCGTGGAATTCAGCCTGGGCTGGGACCGCAATCTTTTCTGACATTCTTCTTACCGTTACCAGATTCTGTCAAAAGGAGCAAATATGTCCGATTTGAAGCTCGATAAATCCACTCGTTTCCCGGCCCCCAAGGGTCCGGTGATCACCATCGTCCTGGACGGCGTAGGGCTTTCCGGCCGCATCGAAGGGGACGCCGTGACGGCGGCCCGCACGCCGACCCTGGAGGCTTTGATGGCTTCCAAGCCCTGGATTCAGCTGCGCGCCCACGGCACCGCCGTCGGCATGCCTTCCGATGACGACATGGGCAACTCCGAAGTGGGCCACAACGCCATCGGCGCCGGCCGTGTCTTCGCCCAAGGGGCCAAGCTCGTCGCCGAGTCCATCAACACCGGCGCCATGTGGAACGGAGAGGGCTGGAAGGACGTGGTGGCTGCAGGCAAGAAGGGCGGCACCGTCCACTTCCTGGGCCTCTTCTCCGACGGCAACGTGCACAGCCACATCGACCACCTCAAAGCCATGATCGCAGAGGCCAAGAAGGAAGGCGTCAAGACCGTGCGCGTGCATGCGCTTATCGACGGCCGCGACGTGGGCGAGACCACCGCTCTGGACTACGTCGAGCCCTTCGAAGCCTTCCTCGCCGGCCTCAATGGCGCCGACTTTGACGCCGCCATCGCTTCCGGCGGCGGCCGCATGAGCATCACCATGGACCGCTACGAGGCCGACTGGAGCATGGTCGAGCGCGGCTGGAAATGCCACGTGCTGGCAGAGGGCCGCAGCTTCGCTTCGGCCAAGGAGGCCATCGAGATCTTCCGCGCCGAAAAGCCCGGCATCATCGACCAGGACCTGCCCGCTTTCGTGATCGCAAAGGGTGGCAAGCCCGTCGGTCCCATCGTCGACGGTGACGCCGTGGTCTACTTCAACTTCCGCGGCGACCGCGCCATCGAGATCTCCCGCACCTTCACCGAAGCCGACTTCAAGGTCTTCGACCGGGTCCGCTTCCCTAAGGTCACCTACGCCGGCATGATGCAGTATGACGGCGACCTTAAGATCCCGCCCCGCTTCCTGGTGGTGCCGCCGGCGATCAGCCGCACCTTCGGCGAGTACCTCGCGAAGAACGGCGTCGCCCAGTTCGCCATCTCCGAGACCCAGAAGTACGGCCACGTCACCTACTTCTGGAACGGCAACAAGTCGGGCAAGTTCGACGACAAGCTCGAGACCTACGCCGAGATCCCTTCGGACGTGGTGCCCTTCGAGCAGCGCCCTTGGATGAAGTGCGCCGAGATCACCGACGCCCTGATCGAAGCCATCGAGTCGGGCAAATACGGCTACCTGCGCGTCAACTACCCCAACGGCGACATGGTCGGCCACACCGGCAACTTCGAGGCCGTGGTCACCGCCATGCAGGGCCTGGACCTCCAGTTGGCGCGCCTGCTTCCGGTGATCAAAAAGGCCAACGGCGTGGTCATGATCACCGCCGACCACGGCAACGCCGACGAGATGTACGAAGTGGACAAGAAGGGCAAGGTCAAGGTCGGCAAGGCCAAGACCAGCCACACCCTGAATCCGGTCCCCTTCATCCTGGTGGCCCCCGAAGGCGTCGCGGTGAAGTTCAAGGAGAGCTTCGTGAAGGCCCCCGGCCTCTCGAACATCGCCGCCACCACCCTGAACCTGCTGGGCTTCGAGGCTCCCGCCGACTACGACGAGAGCTTGCTCGCCTAAGCTCGGTCAGATCCTGACATTCCCGGCCCGGTGACAAATCCTGTCATCGGGCCTTTTTCGTGGGCGTCCGCACCAAGTCCTTGTATATCGTGATTTAGCGAAACATGAATCGCATGAAGCCAAACATCAAGACATCGTCTGCCAAGGCCGGTCCCGAAGCGGCCCTGAAGGCCATCGGCCATCCGCTGCGCCGCGAGATCCTTGGCTGGCTCAAGGATCCGCGCGGCAACTTTCCCGAGCAGATCCTCTCCCACGACCTGGGCGTCTGCGCCGGACAGATCGGCCTGCGCGCCGGGCTTTCCCAGTCCACCGTATCCGTCCACCTGGCCCTCCTGCAGAAGGCCGGGCTGGTAACGTCCCAGAAGGTGGGCCAGTGGTCCTTCTTCCGCCGCGACGAAGCGGCCATCCGCGCTTTCCTGAAGTCCCTAAAAGCCGAGCTCTGAACCTCATCCAAGGAATCCACCATGACCACTTTGCTCGATCCGCTTTCCGCCGGAGAGTTCCGGCTCAAGAACCGCGTCGTGATGGCGCCGCTCACCCGAGCGCGCTCGGGGTCCGAGCGCATCCCCAACACCCTGATGGCCGAGTACTACGCGCAGCGCGCTAGCGCGGGAATGATCCTCACCGAAGCCACCATCGTGACCCCCAAGGGCGCGGGCTATGCCAACACTCCCGGCATCTGGTCGCAGGCGCAGGTCGAGGGCTGGAAGGCCGTCATCCAGGCCGTCCACGCAAAGGGCGGAACCATCGTCCTGCAGCTGTGGCACGTGGGTCGCATTTCAGACCCGAGCCTCTTGGACGGAGATCTCCCGGTGGCGCCCAGCGCCCTGGCGCCGGCGGGCCACGTCAGCCTGCTGCGCCCCATGCGCCCTTACGTAGTGCCGCGCGCCCTGGAGACGTCCGAGATTCCCGGCATCGTGGAAGCCTATCGCAAGGGCGCCGAGAACGCCCGCGCCGCCGGCTTCGACGGCGTGGAGATCCACGCCGCCAACGGCTACCTGATCGACCAGTTCCTGCAGAGCAGCACCAATCTCCGCACTGACGCCTACGGGGGATCGGTAGAAAATCGCGCCCGGCTGCTGCTGGAAATCGCCGACGCCTGCGTATCAGTCTGGGGTGCTGGTCGCGTGGGAGTGCACCTCTCGCCGCGCGGAGCCAGCCACGACCTCCAGGACGCCGATCCCGTCGCCACCTTCGGATACGTGGCCCGCGAGCTTGGCCGCCGCGGACTGGCCTTTCTCTTCGTGCGCGAGCCGCGCCGCCCCGACGCTCTTCGTCCCGAGATCAAGCGGGCTTTCGGAGGCGTGGTGATCGGCAATGACGGCTACGACGCCGACGCGGCGCAAGACGTCTTGGAATCCGGAACGGCGGACGCCCTGGCTTTCGGCGTGGGCTTCATCGCCACTCCCGACCTTCCCGAGCGCATCGCCCGCAAGGCGGCCTGGAACGCTCCCGACCCAACGACCTTCTACGGCGAGGGGCCCAAAGGCTACACCGACTACCCGTTCTTGCAGGCCTGAAGCGCCTCACTCCTCCACGCAGCGGAACCCCTGCTTGGCGTTGAAGGAGTTGCGCACTTGCCCGTCGCTCGCGCCGGACTTGCGGCACCTGAAGTAGATGCCACCGATCTCGTCGTCTCCGACGTCGCTGTCGGTGCACCACTCCTCGGCGTTTCCGGCGAGGTCGTAGATCCCCGGCGGGACCGGCCGCAGCGAGCCCGAGGGCATCAGGTCCGGAAAAGGGTCCTGTCCATCGGGGCGCCAGCGGTCCATCTGGTTCCACCAGGTGTTGATGGGCCAGCTCTCCGTCCTATGCGCGCGCAGCGAATCCACCACCACGCCCGCCAGCAGGTGGAACTCGCGGTGGGTCGGCAAACGCCCGTGGCTCCAATGGCAGAAGCGCTCGGCAACCTCTAGGTCTACACAGCCGGCCGGCATGGAGGCTATCTGGTGCCAGGCATCAAAGCGGCCGGCGCGCAGGGAATCCTCGGGGCGCGAGGTTCCAATCCAGGTGCGGCAAGAATCGGACTTCAGCTGCGGGCAGGCGCCCGCAGACACGCAGGCCTGCCAGCGCGCTCGCGAGACCTCGACGCGGTCCACCTTGAGGAAGTGCGTCCCGAGCCGCACCGCCACGCGGCCTTCGCGCGGCGGCAGCGCTTCGGGGCGACGGGATTTGCCCAGGCGGCGGATCTCTCCGAGCGGCTTCCCATGGCCATCGAATTCGGCGAGCGAATCTGCCGCAAAACCCCAGGCGTCCCCACCACGAAAGAGGGTCACGCCTTGGGCGCGCGCCCGCAAGCCCTGCACCCGCGTTCCGTCGGTGAACACCGTCACGGCCAATGGTTCCTTGGCCCGCACCCGCGCGCCGCCCGCCACGGGCAGTTCCAGAGGCCGCGCCAGCGGTTCCCACTCCTCGCGCGCCGAGACAAGGTTTCCGAGGCTGTCGCCTTCCCACAGGAGGCCGCGCAGAATGGCCATGCCGGTGTCGGGCACGGCGGGGCGCCCGATGAGGAACGACCCCTCCAGCACGGGGTCCGGCCAGCGCCGCTCCAAGCGGAGCCGTCCCTCAGAGCTAGAAAGCACGAAGGTGTCTCGCGCCAAAAACGTCTTGGCATGGAATTTTGACAGAATTTGTCCAAAATCCGGGAGCAGCGTCAGGGCGGGGCGGGGCCCACTTGTGAGCCGCCAGTGTCCCAGACTGTCCCGCTCGGGGCGCACCTGCAGGCGCGCACGAATGGCGGCCTTCCCGAGCACGCCGCTCCAACTTTCGGATGGGACGATTTTCCCGGCAAGAAGCAGCGAGGTGTCGTCCTTGAAAAACAGCGTGTCGCTGGACAAAAACCGTCCAAGGCCGGGCCACGGCTCCCCGCGCAGCGTCCCGGCCGCTAGCGGCACGGCGATCGCGGGGCAGTCACTCCCGCCGCAGGCCATTCCTTTTGAGGTCGGGTAGTACTGGCCGCGGGCGGTGGCCTTCACGTAAGGGCCGCCGTTCCAGGAGACCTGCAGGCTGTCGGGCACCAGGACAAAGGAGGTGCCGCGAAAGCTCAAGTGCGGCCGGAAGCGCCACGAAAGCCAGGGGCGGTTCGGTTCGCGCCATTGCCGCACGGGAAGCGAGGAGCGGAGGTCCCAGTACGTCTCTCTGGCAAGAAGCTCCTGCGAGAAAGACTCGGAGACCACTTCAGCGGCCTGCCCGAGCGTATCCTGAAGCCCCGGGAAGAAAGCGATGCCGGAATCCAGATGCGGCTGGAATTTGTCCACCGCAAGCTCGGGGCGCCCCTCGTCGCGAAAAACGGCATCTTCCGCTGAATTGTCGCGTTCCGCTCCCAGGAAGCCTTCGACCACCACGTTTCCCCAGCGCAGCCGCAGACGACGCGAAGAGCGCGCCTTGCGGCTCTCCACCCGTTCCCCCTCAAGGCGCAGGCGCAATTGCTTGGGAAGCGAAGAGTCTTCCAGCGCCACCTCTCCGTCGCCATACAGGCTAAGGGAAAGTTCACGGCTTCCCGGCCCTCCCAGGGCTGGAAGCCCACGGACTAGGCGTGTGCCCGGCGAGAAGCAAATCTGTCCTCTTCCCGCTCCCGCCTCCATCAGGAGCGTATCCAAAAGAGTTCCAGAGCGCGGCGCACCTGTCGCATCCACCACCGGATCAAGCACGCGCGCGCATCCCCACCGCTGCCTTCCTCCGAAGGACGACGAACCGTAATCGGGGCCCCCGTAAATCATCGCCGTGTCCAGACGGAGTTGTCCGTTCTCGAAGCGTCCATCGGCGCGTCCGAAGCCGCGGCGCCAGCGCGTCTTTCCCAAAAGCCTCACCGTCGCGGCCTGTTCCGAAAGCCGAAGCCTCTGCAGACTTTCCTGAAAGCGCTCTTCGCGAGCGCGGTCCCAGCGGCCTCCACTGGCACCTCCCCACCCGACGATGCGCGACTCAGATTCTTCCAAGCTGTCGTCAGAATCTGTCAAATCATTTGCGCCCGCGGCCAGTTCCAGGCGCAGCCGCCCCTGCAGGGTGTCAACGTTTCCCTTGACCGCTCCCTCCTGCCACTCGACGAGGTGGGCACCGTCCCCAAGCTCCCATCCTTGCTTGTTTAGCTGGGCCTCCCCGACCCGCAGCAATGCCAAGTCCTTGCCGACCCGCACGGGAATATTGAGCTCCCCGGCTCCCGCGTGGATCGTGACCGGCGCTTTCCAGCCGTTTTTTGTCCACTCCAGGGTCTGCGGCCGGCGAGGTCGGCTGGAAATCTCGGGCAGGCGGTCACTTTCCAGCATGCCAAAAACTGTCTTGACGGCCCCGAGGCGCAGCGTTCCGGCGCGCGGATCCAAGGCGATGTGCGAGAAGGAGGCCAAAAAGGCAAGGCTCCCTTGCCCCCAATTCAGGAGTTCCTCCTTCAGGACGCCGTTCTTCGCCACCTTGCGGACCACGTCAAGCAGGATCGGCCGCAACGGCTCCCCCTTCGGGTCTTCGAGTCCCGCCTTTTTGAATACGAGCGGCGGCGTCAACCGAAAGCCGCCCACCGAATCGAGCATGACTAGACTGTCGCCCACGGCAATGTGCAGCCCGCGCTCCTTCCAGAAGGAGGAATAAGCGACAGAATCCTCCCCGGGCTCGGTGGCGTTGTCGGCGGAGAAGAGGGCGAGAGCGCCCAGGAGCGCAGAAAAGAGCATATCGAGCCTTCGTAAATGGAGGTGTGCCCTGAAGTTAACTTGGCTCGGTAATCCAGCCCCTGCGCGCACCAGAAGAAATGGGCGCCCGCCGCTGCGCGTCGCCGGGCTGCCTGCCGGGCCCCCGCCCTTCCCGTTTGTGGGGGCGAGGCATGCCTCGCCCCTACGTCGGCGTAAAGGCGGGTGTCCCGGGCGAAGCCGGCATCCCTGGCGCAGGCGTTTCTGACACGGGTTGCGTTGCCGGGGGGCTATTTTTAGCCGATGCGAATCTTATCCGGCATCAAGCCCTCGGGCGAGATCCATTTCGGCAACTACCTGGGAATGTTGAAGCCCATGATCGCCTCGCAGTCGCGCGGCGAGCTTTTGTGCTTCATCGCCAACCTTCACAGCCTCACCACCGCCTTTGACGGCGCCCAGATGGCGATCTGGACGCGCCAGATGGCCATCGACATCCTGGCCCTGGGCCTCGATCCCGAGAAGAGCGTCTTCTGGTGCCAGGGCGATGTGCCCGAGGTGTGCGAGTTTTCCTGGTACCTCTCGAACTACGCCCCCATGGGCCTGCTTGAGCGCTGCCATGCCTACAAGGACAAGATCTCCAAAGGGGTGAGCGCCAACCACGGCCTCTTTTCCTATCCGGTCTTGATGGCCGCCGACATCATCGGCTACGGCGTCAACCGCGTGCCGGTGGGCAAGGACCAGAAGCAGCACGTCGAGGTCGCCCGCGACCTGGTCGACTCCTTCAACCACCTGCACGGCGAGATCCTCGTGAAGCCCGAGGCCGAGATCCCCGAGGACGTGGCCGTGGTGCAGGGCTTAGATGGACAGAAAATGTCCAAGTCCTACGGCAACACGGTGGGCATCTTCGCCGATCCTTCGCTCATCAAGAAGAAGATCATGGCCATCGCCACCGATTCCACGCCGCTGGAAGCCCCCAAGGACCCGGACTCCAACCCGGTGCTCTCCTGGTACCGCCAGGTCGCCTCCGCCGAGGCCTCCGCCGAAATGGAAGCCAAGCTCAAAGCCGGCGGCTACGGCTGGGGCCACGCCAAGAAGGAGCTGGTACAGGCCTTCCTCGACTACTTCGCTCCCTTTCGGGCGCGTCGCGAGGAGCTTTCCCACGACGATGCGGCGGTGCACAAGATCCTGGCCCAGGGCGCCGAGAAGGCCCGCGATCTCCTGCGCCCCAACTTGAACGCCATGCGCAAGGCCGTGGGAGTGAGCTGGTGAGCCCCCGCAAGGGCGCCGCCGCGAAGTTGAAGGTCGCCTTTCAGGGCGAACCGGGCGCCTACAGCGAGCAGGCCGTCCGCAAGCTCCTGGGAAACGAGATCGAAGCGGTCCCGTTTCCCGACTTCGCCTCCATCTGGGAAGCGGTGCGCGAAGGCTCGGTCGACCGCGGCCTCCTGCCGGTAGAAAACTCCCTGGCCGGCACCGGAATCCTCCAGGACAACTGGGATGTCTTTGCCCAGGGCGGCTTCCACGTGGTGGCCGAGGTCATCCTGCAGGTGCGCCACTGTCTGCTCGCCCCCAAAGGCACCAAGCTGCGCGACATCCGCCACGTGCGATCTCATCCGCAGGCGCTGCAGCAGTGCCGCGGCAGCATCCGCAAGCTCCTGCCCGGCGCCGACGCCCAAGCCTGGTGGGACACCGCCGGTGCCGCCAAAGACCTGATCACAAAGCCCGAGGCCGGTGTGGCCATCCTCGCCAGCCGCCTAGCCGGCGAGATCTACGGCTTGGAGATTTTGCGCGAAGGCATGGAGGACGACCCCAACAACTTCACGCGCTTCCTGCTCGCCTCGCGCGAGCCGCAACCGCCGCCGCCCGGGGTCACGCTCAAGACAAGTCTTGTCTTCGCCCTGGACAACGCCGGCCCCGGCAGCCTCTTCCGCGCCCTGGGGTGCTTTGCGCTGCGCGACGTGGACCTCGCCCGCATCGAGTCGCGCCCCATCCCCGGTTCGCCCTGGCGCTACCGCTTCTTCATCGACGTCTTCGGCGGCCGCGACGACCAGCGCCTCGGCCGCGCCCTGGAGCATCTCTCCGAGATGACCTCCGAGCTCTCCATCATCGGCTCCTATCCGGCCTGCGCCGACTGGGTCGAGACCAAGCAGAAAGGCAAGTCCCGTGCGTCCTGATTCCCGCTCTCCCGACCAATTGCGCCCCGTCTCCCTGGAGACAGGATTTGTCAGCCAGGCGGAAGGCTCGGTGCTGGTGCGCTGCGGCAAGACCCGCGTGCTCTGTAACGCCACTCTAGACAAGGACGTGCCCCGCTGGCTCAAGGGCCAAGGGCGCGGCTGGGTCACGGCCGAGTACTCGCTGCTTCCCCGCTCCACCAACACCCGCGTGGACCGCGAGCGCAAGGGCGCCTCGGGCCGCACCCAGGAGATCCAGCGCCTGATCGGGCGTTCGCTGCGCGCCGCCACCGACCTTACGGCCATGGGCGAGCGGCAGATCATCGTCGACTGCGACGTCATCGAGGCCGACGGCGGCACCCGCACGGCGGCCATCACCGGCGGCTTCGTGGCTCTCTCGCTGGCGCTGGAAAAGCTTAAGGCAGAATCTGGCATTCAAAAGCAACTGCTCAAGGGCTGGCTTGCCGCCGTGTCGGTGGGCGTCTCGGACGGCGTCCCCGTGCTGGACCTCTGCTACGAAGAGGACTCCAAGGCCGGCACCGACATGAACGTGGTGGCCTTCGACGCCGACCACCTAGTGGAAGTGCAGGGCACCGCCGAGCACGGCGCCTACTCCCGCAAGGAACTCGACGCCCTGCTGGATCTGGCCCTGGGCGGCATCGCCAGCCTCATTGAGGTTCAGAAAGCGGCGCTGGGCGGGAAACTGGCCTGAGTCAGCGCTTCAACAACGCGACATAGCCCATCGTCGTCAGCGAAAGCGATAACGTAAGCAGCATGAGCAGTGCGCCCAAGAGCGTCCACCACGGTTCGCGGGCACGCCAAAGCAGGTAGACTCCAAAAGCGGCGGCAAGCGCCGTGGCGAACATGGCGATCAAAAGTGAAGCCCCAGGAAAAATTCCCAGGGCTACAGGATCGCTTGCTGGCAAAAATGGCGCGGCAGAAAGTGCGAGGCAGCCCGCACGCTTCCAGAGCCTTTGGCTCAGGCCTCGGCTCCCGCCTCTTCGTCCTTCATAAGACTCGGATGGAAGTTCTGATGACGCGCCTCACGGGTATGGCCAAGTCCCAACATTAAAGCACATTCCGTGCAATAAGCGGTGTCGCGGTCGACAATGAAGGCATCGTCTACGGGATTGATGCAGCACTTGGTGCAAACCATGCTGCGCGGTCCCTTGCGAACGACGACGCGCGCCTTCTGGAGATCGCGCTCGATGCGGGCCAGCAGTTCGTCATGCGTCTCTTCGTCCTTGGCCGCCTTCTTGGAAGAAGGCGAAGCCTGCACGATGGCGGTCTTGGTCTTGCGAACCGTGGCCGAACCCACCGGCACTTCGAAGAAGAATTCGCACTTGAACAACTCAGCGGCCGGAGCGGCTTCGGCTTTAGCTGTTGCTTTGGCCTTCGCCTCGGGCTTTGCCTTGGCCGGGGCCTCTACCTTAGCAGCTTTCGCTGCCGGCTTGGAAACCACTGCAGCCTGAGGCTTCTTGGCAGCCACAGCCTTCGCCTTAGGAGCAAGCTTCACCGAAGCCGCAGTTTTGGAGGGCTTGGCCATTGGTGCAGATTTCTTGGAAGGCGCGAGCTTCGCGGCAGTGACCTTAGGTTTGACCTCCGCCTTGGCGGGAGCTGCCTTAGCGGCTTTCGCTGCCGGCTTGGAAACCACTGCCGCCTGAGGCTTCTTGGCCGCCACGGCCTTCGCCTTAGGAGCAGGCTTCACCGAAACCGCAACTTTGGAGGGCTTGGCCACCGGTGCCGACTTCTTGGAAGGCGCGGGCTTGGCGGCAGTCGCCTTAGGCTTGACGCTCACCTTAGCAGCAGCCGCCTTGGTAGATTTCGCCGCCGGCTTGGATGCGGCGACCGACGCGCCCTTGGGCGCCTTCTTCGGCAGAGGCTCCACCTTGGACTTCTTTGCGTCCTTCTTTTGCGACTTGGCCATTGGTCCCATTACTCCCGAGTTGGTTTTCTCCCATAATTTAGTGAGGCACCGAGCTTGCGGCAGTTTTATGTTTCCGGTCCCTTGAACGCCAACACGCTTGCTAACGGCATCTCCCTGATCTGGGATGGTGCGCGGGAGATCCTTCGGGAAACTCTCAGCGCCGACGTCTTCTCCCGACAGATCGACCCGCTGCGCCCGTTGGAGCTCTCGGCCGTCGGGCTGGTGCTGGAAGTCCCGGCGACGATTTCTGTCGAAACTTTGGCAAAGAGCTTTCAGGGGCTCATCGAGCACGCCGTGGAACGCGCCGCAGGCCGTTCCCTGGAAGTGAAGCTCGTCCAGGAGCGGGCTTCCGAGACTTCCGAGCGGCGGCGGCCTCCCCCCAGCATCCAGATGATCGATCTCTCACCGCGCTATACCTTCGAGGCCTTCGTGGTGGGCGGCAACAGCCAGTTCGCCCATTCGGCGGCGCGCGCCGTGGCCGATGCTCCAGGCAAGACGCTCTTCAATCCTCTGCTCATCTACGGCGGCTCGGGACTCGGGAAGACTCATCTGCTGCAGGCCATCGGGCATCGCATTCGCGCCCAGTCGCCAGGCATCCGGGTGCGCTTCATCCCCACCGAGTTCTTCAAGAACGAGTACATCACCGCCGTCCAGCGCAACCAAATCAACGAGTTCAGCCGCTGGTACCGCGAAGAGGTGGATGTCCTTCTGATGGACGACATCCAATCGCTGGTGGCCCGCGAAGCGCTGCAGGAAGAATTCTTCCACCTGTTCAACGCCTTCCACCAGAGCAATCGCCAGATCGTGATGACCTCCGACTGCCCTCCCGGCGAGCTGCGCGGCTTGGAAGACCGGCTGATCAGCCGCTTTCAGTGGGGCCTTTCGGTGGATATCCAGCCCCCCGACCGCGATACCCGCGAAGCCATTTTGCGCAACAAGGCCATCGAAGAGAACCTGGATCTCTCGGACGACATCATCGCCTACATCGCCGAGGCCGTGACCACCAACATCCGCGAAATGGAAGGCATCATCCGGCGCCTGATCGTGGAAGCCATGGGTGGCGAAATCAACATCGAGCTGGCCCAGCGCGTGGTCTCGGCGCTCACGCAACGACCGGCCAGCAAGCGCATCCGCGTCTCGGACGTGCTCACGACGATTTCTGAATTCTACCAGGTCGACGTCGAATCGCTGCTGAAGGAAGGTCGTGGCACCAAGGACGTGGCCAAGGCCCGCCAAATCGCCATGTACCTCGCCAAGCAGCTCACCGATCTCTCGCTCAAGGCCATCGGAACGCATTTCGGCAACCGCGACCACTCCACCGTGATTCACGCCCTCCGCATCACGGAAAAAGCCATGACCGAAGCGCCGGCCTTCCGTCAGGAGATCGAACAACTCCTCAAGACGCTGCGCTGACTTTTTTTGTTTGAAGTGCCATCGGGCGGCGATTTTTTCACGGCGAGCTACATTATTTAATCAAATGCGTTCTTTTCTTCTTCTCCTGCTTGGTACCACCTTACTTATCGGTTGTGCTGGTTCCGGTCCGGTCGAATTGGGTTCCAATGGCGCCGCCAACATGGATGCCACAGCTCGCAAGGTCGCCGTGGACTATCGCGACCGGTGCTATACCCCGATCCACAAGGGCAAGATTCCCGACGACATCTGTCAGTACAGCCTATTTGAGGCTGCTGAGCGCAAATTCGGCCACAATTTCACGGATGTCGACCTCAAGCGCACCGCGAACATGCTCATGGGCAACACCATCGAGACTGAAGAAATGCGCCTTCTCGTCTATGACAAAGCGTCCCAGCGCTACCTGAACGAATCCTTCAAGACTCGTACACAACTCATCAACGAGCTCAAGGACAAATACTCCATCAAGTAGGTTCCCATGGGCTTCTTGCGACGCTTGGGACAGCGAATCCTTGTCGGTGTCACGATCTTCGCGACCGCCGCATGGGTCTTTTTCCTCGCCTGGCTGCGCAATCCGATTGTGGATTGGAGCCTCATTCTGGCAGCGCTGCTGATTTCCAGCGCCTTGGGTTGGTGGCCGTTCATTTCCCTTGGAATTGCTGCCGTATTAGGGCTTGTGATCGGCGTTTTCCCCGGCTTGTCCGAGCGCTCCGTTCTTTTGGGAGATCTCTTCATCTTCTGGGCCATCGGGATCGGATGGGGGCAGATCGCACGCTTCTTTCTTCGCCATCACGAGAGCTTTTCCCTGGAAGAGACCCACGCCTTTTCCGTGCCTCAGACGCCTGCGGTTCCGCGCTCGGTCGGCCGGACCGTAGTGCCTGCAGAAACCTCTCCCTTGCGGCCACCGGCTCTGTCTTTTCCAGCTGCTGCTCCGACTTTTGCCGATCGTCCCACGCCACCGGAAGCCAACACGGCACCTGTGCTGCAATACTTTTCGCCAGCCCCGGCGCCTCCGACAACCTCGCACGCGGCACCGGAACCGCTGTCGATGTCTTCGGAAGAGGCGGTCCCGCCAGCATCACAATCCCCTTCACTTCCGTCGCTTTCGGCCGCCCCCCCTCTCATGACCCAGGAAATCAACCTGGGAGATTTCCGCCAGTGGGCCGCCAGCCAGCAGGCATCTTCGTCGACGCCCCAAGACAAACTGCCCTCCGGCCTCATGGCACGTCGTTCTTCAAGCGAGGAAGGATTTTCCTCAGCTTCCGGGTCGTCTCCTGATGCCAATTCGCTTCCCGAGACCGATCCCTCGTCTCCCAATGCCTTGCTGCTAGAATGGTACAACCAATTCAGTAGCCGCCCTTGGAGCGAAGACGCCTTGCGTCGCCGCTACCCCGGAGGCCGCTGGGAAGAGCCTGCGGCCCGGCATGTCCGCGAAGCCTTGGCCCTGCGAGGCACATCCACCTTGGATGCCGTGCCCAAAGAGGCTTTCGATCTGGAAGACGTCGTGAACATCTTCCGATGCGAACGGCTTTTTGAACTGAGGCGCCAAGGCCATCCCGATCTGCACCCGCTTTCTCCCACCGCACCTCTCTGCGATTGGCTTTCGGCCTACCAAAAATCGCGCTCTGCGGCACGAGGAGGCTCCGGGCACTTGGTCGAGATTCCCGCCCAGCTCCAAGGTCAAGATCCGGCGCGCGTCCTGGTCGGTCGGCCCAGCGCCCTGCTGGATGTGGCCGGGCAAAGCGAAGTCGTCGCTCTCATCACTCCGCTCCTGCCACAGGAACCCATGACTTGGGCGCCAGCGGTCGCGGCAGCTCATCTCGCCGTGGCAGCCAGCTTGGGCTTTCCTCTTTCTGGAGGCCTTGTCGTCATTGCCCTTCCCGTTTGGGACGAACAGCAGCCGCGTCTCACCGTAGTGGAAGACCTGACCCCCGAATTCCGGCGCCTCGATGGCGCCTTGGCGCGCATGCGTCAAATCCTCTCCGGCGAACAATCGCCTCGTGCTCAATCGCGGGTCAGCGTTTGCAACGCCTGTGGCCGCCGACACGCTTGCCCGAACTATCTTGGCCAGCGCCCCCGGCTCAACCTTTCTGATCCCCCTCCCCTCTTTTCCAGATTTCAGCCATGATCGAAGCTAAGGACCGTTTTTCCTACCTCGACGGATCGACCATCGAGACCATCTATCACGACTTGCATCCCCATTGCGAAGCCGTCCTGGATGCTCTGAGTCACCGTCTTCAGGAACGCTTGGAATCGAAGATTCCCGCCGTTCAGGTCAAAGGGCGCGTCAAGCGCTTGCCGAGTCTCTTGGACAAGCTCCATCGCAAGCTCGGCCCTGACGAGACCGAAAATCCCTTTCCCGCCTTCCAGCGAATCCACGACCTGCTCGCGGTACGAGCCGTCTGCCCCTTCCTGGAAGATATCGACACCGCCGTATCTGAGGTCGGATCCGTCTTCGATGTCCTGGAAGTGGATCACAAGGGAGAGCAGCGCGCCTTTTCGGAGTTCGGTTACGCCAGCACGCATCTGGCTCTGGCGGTCCCCCCCGATTTGCTGGAGGCTCACCCACTGTTGCGGGGCTTCAGCATCGAACTCCAAGTGCGCACCATCCTTCAGGATGCCTGGGCCGAAGTGGAGCACGAGCTTATCTACAAGGTCGGAGCTCATCCGCTAAACCTCCCGATTCGCAGGAAGCTGGCCGCTCTCAACGCCACCTTGGTGCTTTCGGACACCATCTTCCAGGAGATTCGCGACTACCAGAAGTCGAACATCGCCGACCTGGCCCGGGCGCGACAGAACTTCCTCGACCACACGGAGCTGCCCGCCACCACCGAAGACGTGAGCGATATCTCCCAGGCCGACGACGAAGCCACCACCGGGCTCACCAAGTTCGAGGTGGAAAAGCTCCTCAAGAAGGCGCTCAACGCCCAGATCGCCGGCGAGCTGGAGGACGCCATCCGCCTCTACACCCGCCTGCTTTCGCACCCGCTCGATGCCTTCACGGCTTCGGTGGTCTACAATCACCGCGGCATGGCCTGCGAATCGCTGGAACGCCATGAAGAAGCCCTACGCGATTTCGCCAGCGCGCGAGAGCGCGACCCAAGCAATGTCCGGGCAGGCATCAACTTGGCAATGTCCTACCGCCATCTTGGGCGCTTAGTTGAGGCCGAGGCCACGCTGCGGGAAGTGCTGGAAAAGAAGCCCTCCAGCGCCCATGCCCATTACGGGCTGGCGCGCGTCCTCACCGATCTTGGTCGCCGCGAAGAGGCTCTGAAGAGCTGCCTACGCGCCCTGAAACTCGACGAAGGCTTTACGCTCGCCCAAAAGCTGCGTCAGGAATTGGATCCGCCTACCCCACCCCTTTCGTAGGGGCGAGGCATGCCTCGCCCTTACAAAAGGGTGGGTGGGCCTAGCCTAGTTTCTAATTCCTCGGCAATTGCCGCAAATTCGTCGCGGCGCACCAAGGCCCGCTCCAAGGCGGCAACGACCGTCGGCATGCTGGCCTCTTGGCCATAGCGCTCCTCGACAACATTCCGCCCCAAGATGCGGTTGGGAAGAACTTTCGAGCCCGGATCGAGAAGGCACGTCGCTAGGAACAAATCAAGGTTCCCCGGACGGGCAGCCGCAACGGTGGGAATGCCATGTCGCACCGCTTCCAAACAACCCGTGCCCGGAACCGCCAAGCAAGCGCTAGCGCGTTCCATCAGGGGCGCGGCATCTTCCCACGTTAGTCCCTGCATTTGACAAGCCTGCACCAAAGCCGAGCTTGGCCGTCCCGGAACCGCCACGACGGCAGTCCCCCCTCTTTGCCGCGCGACGCTAGCAAAGAGCGGAAGGTTTCGCTTCCAAAGCACCTCGCGAGTTCCGGGAAGCAACGCCAGCGTCCCATCATGGCGCGTCGGCTGGGCTGGAGTCCTGGGAAAGTCTCGCCATTCCACCTGAGCTCCGAAAGCCTGCAAATACGGCACTTCAAAAGCAAAAAGCGGCTGTACCGAAACGCCGTTCAGGTAGGCAAGCGAACGTTTCTTCCAGGCCCACGCCTGAGGTGGCGCGATCCAATGGACCGGAAGCCCCTGCGCCTGGGACCATTTCAGCACGCGCCGATTCCAACCCGGCGAATCCACCAAAAGCACCGAATCGGGCCGCCACGCCTCGGCGCGCTTCAGGAAAGCCTGCAGGTCACGCCAAAGTCGCCACAAGTGACGGGCCGGAGCGCTCCAGCCCACGAAGCCGATGCGCTCCCGGTGCAAAAAGAGCTCGCCTCCCGCGCGCAGCAACGCCTCGCCCCCGCAACCGGCCACCTCCAGTTCGGCGTCTCGCTGCCGCAAACGTTGCACAAAGGCCGCGGCCAAGCGATCTCCCGAGGCTTCCCCGCACGAGACCAACAGCCTTGAGCGCCCGTTTGCCATTCCCATGCACGGCACGGTAGCTATTCGGCATCCGCTGCCGATGTTTCATTCATGTTATAATCACAACTGCACCCTTCCTCCTCACACCCTCGTGGCAATACCTTGAAACCCATGAAATCGTGCGTCGGCCTCGTAGAACTCGGCTCCAGCTCGCTTCGTTGCTGCATTGCCGAAACCGACGGCCACGCCTTCCGCATTGTCGAAGAACTGGAACGCCGTTGCCTGGCTGGCGAAGACGTGTTTCGCAGCGGCAAAATCGAAGCCACCTCGATGGCCGACACCTTGGAAGTCTGCCTGCGCTTTCGCGACGTATTGGACACCTACCAAGTCGCCCGTCTGCGTGCCGTAGCCTCCTCCACCTTAGGGGGCGCTTCCAACGGCGACCTGCTGTTGGAACGGCTCAAGGCGCGCGCCAATCTCTGCTTTGAGCTCTTGGATGAGCAGGAAGAAGCTCGCCTTCTCCTCGTCGCTTTGCGCGGCGCCCTGCGTCAGCGCGCCAAGACCGGCTCCACCCTGGCCGTGGACCTTTCGGGAAGCAGTGCCGAATTTTTGTCACTGGACGACGGCCAACTCACCCAAGCCGCCTCCTTCAGCCTCGGCACTCTGCGCCTGCGAGTGTTGCTGGAAAACCTCCCCCGCAAGCGCCGCCTCGAAGCCTTGCGCACCCATCTGCACACCAGCCTGCAAATGGCCCTCAGCCATTTCCCCACCAAGCATTTCTCACGCGTCATCCTGGCTGGGCGCGATGCCTCCCAGATCTCCCTGTCGCTTGCTCGCGAAGCCGACCGTTGGGGACTTTCCAAACTAACGGTCAATGAATTGCGCCAGTTCGCCCAGGAGCGCTTCCTCGGGAACAACACCCAGGATTCCGACACCGGCCTGGTGGCTTACGGTGCCTTTTTCTTTGCCGAATTGCTGGAGGCCTTGCGTCTTCCCTTCGGCTGGGTTCCCAAGGCCTCCATGCGCGAAGGCCTGCTGGAAGAACTTTGCGACACTTCCGACCGTTGGCGCGACACCCAACTGTCGCGCGCCGTACTCAGTTGCGTGCGCAGCATCGGCCAGCGCTTCCAGACCGACGCCGCTCACGGCGCCCATGTGGCCCGGCTTTCTCTCAAACTTTTCGACGAGCTGGGCGAGCTTCACGGCATGAATTCGCAGGACCGGGTGCTGTTGCAGATCGCCTCCGAACTGCACGAGATCGGACATTTCGTGAACCCCCGCTCCCATCACAAGCATTCGGCCTACTTGATCGAAGCCTGCGAAATTCCCGGCATCGCCCGCGCCGACCAGCGAGTGGCCGCTCAGGTGGCGCGCTACCATCGCCGCTCGCCGCCACGGCCAAGCCACATGGCCTTCAATTCCCTTTTGCCGAGCGATCGCCTTAGGGTGCGCAAGTTGGCCGCCCTGCTGCGCATTGCCGACAGCCTGGATGCCTCCCACGAGCAGGAAATCGAACTGCGGGAGATTCGTATGCAGGAAGGCGAACTGCTGCTGCGCTGCGAAGGCCGCTCCTCGCTGGCTTTGGAAAACCTGGCGCTTGGATCTAAATCCAATCTCTTTCAGGAAACCTATGGCATCACGGTCAAAATCGTCCCCCAAATCTGAGCCGCATCGCACCCAGCGAGAGCTGTCCTGGCTTTCCTTCAACGAGCGCGTGCTGGAAGAGGCCGAGCGGACTCTCCATCCGCTGATGGAGCGCATCAAATTCCTATCGATCTTCTCGAGCAATCTTGAGGAGTTCTTCATGGTACGGGTCTCCGGACACCGGCGGCGGGTGCGAGAAAATTCCCCGGCCCCGGAAGGCGAACTGCCCCCAGTTCAGGTGCTGGCAGAAATCCGGCGGCGCGTGAGCGAACTGGAAACGCGCCAACACACCCTGCTTCGCAAGACCATCCTCCCGGAACTTTCCCAATTGGGCTTTCACCTCTCCCACGAGGTGGATCACGACGAAGCCGAGCAGATCTTTGAAGATCGCGTGCTTCCGGTGCTCACGCCTATGGGCGTCGACCCGGCCCGACCCTTCCCCACCCTTCAGGGGCAGCTCTTGCATCTGTGCGTCCTGCTAGAGCGCGAGGGTACCGAAAAACTCGCCTTCATCCCACTGCCCAAGGTGCTCGGACGCTTCCAGATTCTTGAGCATGGCCACAAGGGACATCAGGTCATTCCGGTGGAAGACTTCGCGCGCGCCTTCCTGCCGCGCCTCTTCCAAGGCTACCACGTCACCGGCGCCTGGTCTTTCCAGATCCTGCGCGACATGGACGTCGACTACGAGGAGATCGAGGACGACCCAGGAGACGATTTCCTGGAGCAGCTTCAGAAGGAACTCGGCCGCAAGCGCGATGCCGATGTGATTCGATTGGTCCATGAGCCGGGGCTTCCCGCCAAGGTGCTGGCCCGCCTGCGCGAGGAACTCGAAATCGACGAAGGCGACATCTATGAATCGCCCGACCGCATCCTGGCCCTTGCCGGTTGCTTCCAACTGCTGCGTCTGCCTTCGCTTCCTTCGCGCGTCTTTGATGCTCCGCTGGTGGCCCAGTCGCTGCCACTCGACACGGCTCCCGGCAGCCTCTTCCGCCGCCTGGAAAAGGAAGACATTCTTCTCCATCATCCGTTTGATAGCTACGACGACGTGCTGCGCTTCTTGCGCGAAGCTGCCGTCGACCCCGATGTCCTGGCCATCAAGCAGACGCTCTACCGCGTCAGCGACCACTCGGCCATCGTGGCCGCACTGGTAGAAGCCGCGCGCACTGGCAAGCATGTCAGTGTCCTGGTGGAACTGAAAGCCCGCTTCGACGAACACAATAACATCCTCTGGGCTCGCGCCCTGGAAGATGCCGGCGTCCATGTGGTCTACGGCCTTCTGGGACTTAAGACCCACTGCAAGATCGCCCTGGTGGTGCGCAAGGAACCCTCGGGCATCCGCCGCTACGCTCATTTCGGAACCGGCAACTACAACGAGAACTCGGCGCGCCTCTACACTGACATCTCGTTCCTCACGTCGGACGAAGATCTCTGCTCCGACGCCGGGCAGCTTCTCAACTCCATCACCGGCTTTTCTGATCCGCCCCACTGGGAGTCGTTGGCCGTCGCTCCCCAAGGACTGCGCAAGCGCCTCTTGGAAATGATCGCCTCCGAGCGCGAGAACGCCAAGGCCGGCAAGAAGGCCTTGGTCTTTGCCAAGATGAACGCCTTGGTGGACGAGACCATCATGCGTGCCATCGAGGACGCCGCTCGCGACGGCGTCGAGTTCCGCCTCTTGGTGCGCGGCATCTGCTGCCTGGCCCCCAACGGTAAAACCGGCCCGGGAGCCATCCGCATCCGTTCCATCGTAGACCGCTTCCTGGAGCACTCGCGCATCTACGCCTTCCATCAGGAAGGCAAGCCCAAGGTCTTCATCGCCTCGGCCGACTGGATGCCTCGCAACTTCGATCGCCGTATCGAAGTGATGGTTCCAATCCGCAAGAGCGAGCACAAGAAGCGCCTCTTGGGAATCCTCGAAGCCTACTGGACCAGCGACATCACCATCCGCGAGCTGCAGGTGGATGGGCGTTACCTTGCTAGGCCTCTCAAATCCACGACACCGCAGCGCGCTCAGCTAAGCATGATGGAAGAGGCTAGTCTCAACCATGAACGTCTCGAGGCCGCCTGGAATCCTCGCACCCCGCGCCAAGGCATGTCCATCCTGAAGAAGAAAAAGTCGAGCTGAGGCGTTATTCAACAAGCATTCCTAGATTACCCGTCAGTCATGATTGAGGAATCCAGCAACAAACCAACACCCCCACTGCCACTTGTACATCTGCGATGGCTGTGGAGCGCCACTCTTGTTGGAGCCGCAGCAGGAGCCATTCTGTGGGTCGCCATGGTGGCGTTCATGCTGGTGCTTAACCGCACAGCTTGGCTTCTTCACATGCACCTGTTCTGGATCTGGGGAGGAATGCTGCTGCTTTGCCTCTGCGGATCCGGGGTGCTTTTGGGACAAGGAATCGCCGGCCTCGTTTCCTGGAGCTTCCGCACCGAAGACCCCGACCACGGTATCGCCCGTTTCTCGGGTGCCTTTGGCCTTTCGGCGTGCGCATCCTTGGCAACCAGTTGCCTCTTCCTGATCGCATGGAAGATCCTCCCTCGCGCCGCCGGCTTTGCCCTCGCATGGCCCATTGCCGCAGCCAGCTTTCACGTCTTGCTGCTGGCAGTGGCGACTCCATGGTTCTTCTTCCTGAAGCGTGCTCGTCGCCTGTTGGCCGTCGATCAGGGAGCCATCGGGACGCTTCTCTCGCTTTTGGTCCACGAGGCGCGCGTGACGGTGCGCAGCCAGGTTCCCCGCATCCTCATCATTCTGCACGGCAATGCTTTGGGACTTTCGCTGTGGCTCTCGGGCCTTTTGAAATTCCTCGAATTCCACCGCATGCAAGACGGGTTCATTTCTCTGCTACAACTGGTAGTATTCCTTGCCATCAACATCTTGCACTTGTGGCTGGCCCGTTCGGCCTTTCTCGCCCATCTGCGCCATCGCGTTGCTTGGCATCTCTCGCCGCATTTGGGAAGTTTTGCCCAAGATCTCCCCAAGCCTCCCCCGGAATTCCTAAAGCTGTTCCATCCTTCCGAGACCTTGAGCCGTTGGATCCGTCTCCCTTGGAACTTCTTGGCGCACCCCTTCCATCTCATCATCGACCGTTGGGAGGATTGGAGCCATGACTCAGATCCAGCGGAACGGCTTCGCAAACTTTTGTCCCAGGACGTTCCGGGAATCGCACTTCCTCTCTTGCTTGCGCTTCTTCAGATCGCAGTGGCTCTCGTGCCTTTGCTGACGCTGAGATGACGAACACTGGCGCATCCTTGCGCACGAAGGTTCTGAAGATTTCCCTCGATTACCATCGAACGCCGAAGGACGTCGCAATCGACTTATTCTCCTCCACCCTGGCGCAGGCACTTTGCATTATGCCTCCGCGCGGATCTTTGGCCCTGGAGCAGATGCGTCTTTATGGAATCGACCACCCAGAGCAATGCTTGAAGCGTCTCTATCGCACCTCTTGCCGCGAGTTGTTCCGCGTCATCGCACGTCGATTTCACCAGATCGATCTCTCGCCGCTGCAAAGCGTCCAGATCCATGGGCCGGTATTGTATCTCTCCTATCACATGGGCAACTGGGAATGGCTGGGAGGAATCTTCCACCACCTTCATGGAGACTTCCGTCCCGTGACCCGCGCCATTCATTCACCACGGGTACATCGGTGGGTCCAAAGTCTTCGTCAATCCGTGGGCATGAATTCAATGGTTGACGCAGCAGGACTTCGCGGAGGACGACGCGCATTGGAAGACGGCGCTTTCCTCGCCTTCCTTGCTGACCAGACACCTCCCGGCGCATCACGTCCAGGTA
>Ga0302217_10000054_pt1 | contig 30255 bp, 22 predicted proteins | sample II_Fen_N3_3_FD_198779 | JGI IMG/M metagenome (GOLD analysis project Ga0302217, IMG submission 198779) | Peat permafrost microbial communities from Stordalen Mire near Abisko, Sweden - II_Fen_N3_3 | ecosystem: Environmental > Terrestrial > Soil > Wetlands > Permafrost | place: Sweden: Abisko... | reverse complement strand
TAATCCAGCCCCGGACGGGGCATATTTTTGAGCTAGCCATGAAAAAAACGCTTTCGTTGGCCACACGTATAGGGCTCAGTTTCACAGCCATCCTGGCGCTACTTATAGTGATAACAGCCATCGGTATTCAGCGCGTTGCGTTCATTGATTCCACCTTGGTCGACGTTAGCGAAAACGCGGCAAAGGTGCAGCGCTATGCCATCAATTTCCGTGGGAGCGTGCATAACCGCGCCATTGCTATCCGGGATGCGGTGCTGGTGACGACCGATCTGGATCTGGAAAAACACTTGTCGGAGGTTACAACCTTGGAAAAGGCCTACTCCGACTCGGCGGCTCCTATGGATCAGCTGTTCAAGGGCGCAAGCGTGACTGCCGAAGAGGTTCGATTACTCAGCGCTATCAAGGACATCGAACAACAAACCCTGAAATCTACCCAGGCGGTACTGTCCCTGCGCCGGGCTGGCAATATTCCAGAAGCCCAGACACTACTGATGCGTCAAACGTCTTTGGACTACAGCGAGTGGTTGAAACGCGTGAATGCGCTGATCGACTACGAGGAGGCGTCAATCAAGGCGAAGCTTGGCGCGATTCAGGCAACCGCCAGCCAGTTCAGTACGCTGATGCTGATCGCAACCGTTATTGCCCTGCTGCTGAGCATCATGTTGTCAGCTGTGATCATTCGTTTCGTTAAATCCACGCTGGGCGCCGAGCCCACCGAGGTTGCATTAGCCATCCAGCGGCTGGCTGCAGGTGACCTGAATCAGACTATTTCCACAGATTATCCGGACAGCGTGATGGGGGTATTGAAAGACGCGCTTAGCCACCTGGCAGAGACTATCCAGCAGGTGCGGATAGCGGCCCAAGAGGTCAATCACTCGTCTGCCCAATTGTCTGCCACATCATCGGCTAACAATGAGCAGATCAGCTTGCAAACCCGCGAAGCCGAGCAGGTGGCCGCAGCAATCACGCAAATGGCTGCGACTGTTAATGAAGTATCCGGGTATGCCGCGCAGGCGGCTAATGCTTCCCGGTTGGCCGATATAGAAGTGGAAAGTGGCAATCAATTAGTTGCAAGCACCACTCTTGCCATCGAACGGCTTGCAATAACTCTGGAGCAAACCACGGATACCGTGAACCAGGTATCCAAACACAGTGAAAATATCGAGTCAGTGATCGACGTAATCAACTCCATAGCCTCGCAAACCAATTTGTTGGCCCTAAACGCTGCTATTGAGGCTGCGAGGGCAGGAGAGCATGGGCGCGGGTTTGCGGTGGTAGCTGATGAAGTGCGCTCGCTGGCCAATCGTACACAGCAGTCGACCGAGGAAATTCGGGAGATGATCAGCACGCTGCAAGTGGGGACTGAAACCGCATCGCGAACAATGCGTAATAGTTGCGAGCTGGTGAGCCAAACGGTCACGCAAACCCGCAGTGCGCAGAATGCATTGACTAGGATCAGCGAGCAGGTTGGCGCCATCAGTCATATGAACGCCCAGATTGCAAGTGCCTCTGTGCAGCAGAGTAGCGTGGCCGATGATGTCGCTCAAAATATAAACCGCATCCACGGATCCACGGTGCAGTCGGCCACCGGCTCGCTTCAAGTGGCAACGGCTAGCATGGAACTCTCGCAGTTGGCGGATCGCCTTACCGCGAAAGTGGCGTTCTTCAGCGCGGCTTAGGATATTCGGCGCGGACTTAGAAGTGCCTCTATTGCGCATGGAGGCCTGTTGATAAAGGGGATCGCGTCCGCTACCGGTGACTTGCCCCCCGAAGTATTGAATGCCTAACCCCGGACACGAGTAAACACGCCAGGCTATGGCAGTTCAGAGACCTTGTAAGACGATTTTTCTATATGGTTTTTCACCCGCCTGGTCGCCTCAACATCTTGCTGACCATGCCGATAGACTTATTATGACCCAACAGGCGGTTTTCCATGTTCAATACCAAAATCAAGAACCAGCTTCAATCTCAGGGAGCAGAGCTGTCGGAGTTGCGCCAACTACGCGATGGCCTAAACCGTGAAATGCTAACGTTGAGTATCAATTCAACTTTTAAAATTACCGCATGCAATGAAAGTTTTGCGCAGGCTTTGGGCTACACCCAGAATCAGCTTCTAGGTCGCGCCATGGCCGATATCGTTCCGCAGTATGTGTCCAAGCTACCGTGCTTTCACAACTTTCGAGCAGCAGTAGCCGCAGGTAAGTCCATCTCTGACGAATACAGGTACCTGCATGCCGACGGTTCATTGGTGTGGCTTCATGCGCATTGGCAGCCCATAACGGATATGACTGGCAGGTTGAGTCATATCACCTGCTATGCGACGAACATTACCTCTCGATTGGAAAAAGCATCGGAAAGCGTCTCGTTCATTGACGCATTACTTCGTTCGACGGCGGTGATTGAATTCGATCTCTCCGGGCATGTACTTACGGCGAATGATCAGTTTTTAAAAGCAATGGGCTACAGCCTAGGCCAAGTTAAAGGCAGTCATCACCGTGTTTTCTGCACGCCAGAAGAAACCTCGTCCCAGAAATACAAGGATTTTTGGGCGATGTTGAACAAGGGGGAGTTTGTCGCTGGCCGATTTGAGCGTATTGACAGTCGCGGTCAGACGGTATGGCTAGAGGCGACGTACAACCCGGTTTATGACACCGAAGGAGCACTCTGCAAGGTGGTTAAATTTGCGACCGTTGTCACCGACCAGGTTACCCGTGAACAAGAGGTCAGTGAGGCCGCCCAAACTGCGTTTGAAATATCCCAGCAGACTGATGTTAGTGCTCAGCGAGGAGCAGTGGTAGTCAATGACACTATGCATACTATGCGTAAAATCGCCGTTGATATGCAGGCTGCCTCTGGCGGGGTGGAAGCGCTCGGTAAGCAGTCACTGTTGATCAGTTCGATCATTCAAACGATCAGTAGTATTGCCCAACAAACCAACTTACTGGCATTGAATGCTGCAATTGAAGCTGCTCGCGCAGGTGAGCAGGGTAGAGGATTCGCTGTCGTGGCAGATGAAGTCCGGCAATTGGCTGGGCGCACCAGCAGCGCTACTGAAGAAATTGCTTCTGTCGTCTTGCAGAACCAGAAGCTGGTCGATGAGACAGTAGCTGAAATGGCGAATAGCAAGTCACAAGCGGAGCAGGGCCTCGAATTAGCGACCCAGGCAGGCGAGGTAATTGTGGAAATTCAGGATGGCGCCAGGAGGGTGGTCGATGCGGTAGGGAAATTCGCGAGTCAGATTGCTTAGGAAAACGTATCACGCTGGAACGCGAATCGCCCTAGCCGTTAGATGGGCACTACCTCCATCCTTTCCAGTGTTGAGTCACGCAAAATCTTCGACTTGCCGCAGCCCCGCAGCAAGTTGATCGGAGCATTCCTCTGAACCTGGCTCCGAGGTGGGCCCCAAAGGAGCATTAGATATGGCCATCCAATCGCGCCTCAGCCCACTTTCTGAAGAACAGATGGATGAATCACAGAAAACCGTCCTCAGAGACATTATCAGTGGCCCACGAGGCAACCTTGACGGCCCGTTTTTAGCGTGGATTCACAGTCCCGAGCTTGCCAACCATGCCCAAAGGCTTGGTGAGTTTTGCAGATACGGTACGCGCTTGGAGCTTCGATTAACTGAGCTGGCTATTCTCGTCACTGCCTCCTGGTGGCAGTCCCAGGCTGAGTGGCAAATTCACGAGCCCATTGCCCGCAGCGCGGGTGTGTCAGACAGCGTAATAGAATCTCTCAAGCAGCAGGTGTTGCCCGAGTTTCAGACTGATGACGAACGTATTGTCTATTGTCTTGGGAAGGCACTCTATGAGTATCGTCGTGTCGGTGATGCTCTGTACGCCGAAGCCGTGAGTACGCTTGGCGAACCTGCGGTTGTTGAGTTGATAGGTGTCTACGGCTACTACGCGCTGGTGGCGATGACACTCAATGTTTTTGACGTGCGGCGTGATGGGGATGCGCCATTGCCGTTCCCGGAGCCATAGCTGTTGCTCGAGTGAATTAAGTATTCATTCATGTCGCAATTCAGGCGTTATCAGAGTTCGGGCGATTCATATTGCGATTGAGCTAGTTGAGTTTTTAAGCTTGCGACTTCCGCTTCTAGCTCGCGCACGCGCTGGCTAGCCTCAAACTCGACGCTAACGTCCTTCTGGATGCCGATGTAATAGGTGAGTTGATCCGCCTCGTTAAAAACTGGAGTTATCGACAGCTCATTCCAGAAGGCACTGCCGTCCTTTCGATAGTTTCGAAGGATTTGCCGGCAAGGCTGAAGATTCTTTATGGCCTCGCGGATAGCGGCGAGGCCGGCTTGGTCTCGGTCATCCCCCTGCAGGAAGCGGCAGTCCTGGTACAGAATTTCGTCAGCGCTATAGCCCGTAAGGCGCATGAAGGCGGGGTTGGCGTAGATCAGTATGTTCTCATCGCCTTCCTGCTCCGCAACGACGATGCCATCGTTTGATGCTTCAACCACCAGTTTCAGCAGTTCTGTGTTGATCATTTTCAGAGCCTCAATAAATGTCACATCATTCTAGGACAGCTTGGAGGGGATGAACGTTTTTAAGCGCATTTGAAAGTATCCCTGTGACTTACCGAGGCGTTGCCAACGACTCGATGTGCCCTTCACCTGAGCCGCAAATCTCATCATGGAAGCACTGCTGCGCAACAGGGCAGGGGTATGGCGGAAGACACTGCAATAATCCATGTAGCTGATTGATGGAGCGAAGGTGCATAGGCTTTGCTACAACGTCCAGAAAAGTCAACTGACCGCGTTCGAGCCTGAACCGCGGCAGATAAAAACCGCCCTACAGCGACAGCGGCTCCAACTCGCGTACTCCCCCATTTGAGGCCCGATCGATCAGCGCCTGCAGATTCAAGGTTAACGCCATGCCTACCAAGGAAGGCGTTCTCCGCTATAAGCAAAGAAATTGCCGCTGTCGGCAGGCGCTAAGCGGTAAGCGCTCCGGGAATACTCCTTGCGGCCTCTTACTCGGGGCGAGTGTATTCGTAGTCTGATACACAGGACCTCGGTCATCGTCCGGCCTGCACTCCTTGCATTACCGAGCGGTCAGCCGGTCATGCGGTACAAGCCCCACAGTTCCAGTCTGACGATCACTCTTCCTTTCCCTGTCGTCTACGCGCGCGCGCGGCCCATGGCGATGCTGGCGAAGGAACGAGGAAAAAGTGAACGCCATCCTGTAACGGGCTTGGGTAGAAGTTGAAACATCACTTCACGCGAAAGCGGGCAGACGTCCTCAGGTGCTGGAAAATAGACCTCGTTGGGAGTGCGCGTATTGCTGCTCAACCACTACTTCGGTTTCGAGCTGGATTCGATGGCCTACTTTTATCCGGCTCACCATTCAGTTTCTGCCCGTGCGACCGATAAAGGTGCTTGATCGGTGCTATTTAAAGGGCAGGCCGCTCTGAAAGCATCCATTCATTGACCTTGGGAAGAACCGAATGTTTGCGACTATAAATAGTGCTCTTGAAAACATGAGTGTTCGTACCAAGCTCGCCATGGGCTTCGCAATCGTCCTCATACTGACCCTACTGATTGCCGCAACCGGGTGGGTGGGTATTACAGATTTGGGTAATCGTGGTGATCGAATTCTCGACATCGCCAAACTCAATGACCTCACTCGTGATCTGCGAATTGCCCACCTGCGTTACACCGCTTCCGCTGACAGTGAGCAGGCGGCTGCGGTGCGTAAACAAATCGATAATCTCGATAGCCACCTCGTTTCAATTCGAGCGACCTTTATGGGCTCAAATAACTTGGTCGATATTCAGTCAGCGATAGATTCAGTAAAGCAGTACACCAACCACTTCAACGACTTCAGCCAAGCTATAAAAAGCCGTGAAGACATACGGGGTGTGTTCGGTGGCTATGCTGATACCGCAGTCGCCGAGCTGAAAAAACTCAGCGATGCAGTGGCCGCGCCGGCAGGTGAGCAGGCCCAGCGAGATGTAGTCATCAAAGCCCAGTTCATGGTGCAGCAGGCACGTTTCCAGCTTCGCGGTTACAGCTACAGCATGAAGCCGGAACTTGAGCAGGTTGCCAAAGATGCCATCGACCAGGCCAGTGCTTATGCCAAAACCACAGTTGACCTGCTCCCGGTAGATCAAGCAGAACACCTGCAAAACTTGCAACGTGCGTTGGTGGGTTATCGCAACACGGTCGAGCAATTCAGCAACGCCTTGCAGGCTGCCACCAAGACCACTGCTCTGCTTAACGATGACATCTCTAGTCTTTTCGCTGCGAGCAATAATCTGTCGAAAGCACAGGCTGAGCAACGTGCTGCGGATGTCACCCACTCACACAATTTGCTAGCCGGTGCAGCGCTGCTGGCCCTGTTGCTAGGGGTTTTGGCTGCGTGGGTGATTACCCGGATGATCGTAGCCCCGTTGCTTGACACATTGCGCCAGGCCGAGCGTGTAGCGTCCGGCGTGTTGACTGGTGGGCCCGCTGTAACGCGACGAGACGAATTGGGGCTCTTGCAGCAAAGCATGCAGCGCATGACCCTGAACCTGCGCGAGCTGATCACAGGCCTCAGGGATGGTGTTGTTCAGATTGCCAGTGCGGCTGAAGAAATGTCTGCGGTCACCGAGCAGACAAACGTCGGGGTCAACAGCCAACGACTGGAAACAGATCAGGTTGCTACGGCCATGAATGAGATGGCCTCCACCGTTCAGGAAGTCGCGCACAACGCAGAACAGGCGTCCGAAGCCGCCAAGAGCGCAAGCCGCGAGGCGGCCCAAGGCGATGTGGTACTGGCTAAAGCTATCGAGCAGATCAACCTTCTGGTCGGCGAAGTTGGCAACTCGACAACGGCTATGGCAGAGCTTAAGCGTGATAGCGACAAGATTGGCAGCATGCTGGATGTGATCAAGTCCGTCGCACAACAGACCAATCTGCTGGCTCTGAACGCTGCCATCGAAGCCGCTCGTGCGGGTGAGGCCGGGCGTGGTTTCGCCGTGGTTGCGGACGAAGTACGAAGCCTGGCGCAGCGCACCCAGACCTCTACCGAGGAAATTGAAAACCTGATTGGTCGTCTGCAAAGCAGTACCGTACAAGTCGCGACTGCGCTTGAAACCAGCCAGCAATTGACTGTAAGCAGCGTTGACCTCACGCGTCAGGCGGGCGAATCTTTGACGGGTATCAGTCGCTCGGTGGCTGGTATCGAATCAATGAACCTGCAAATCGCCGCTGCTGCTGAACAGCAGAGCGCTGTGGCCGAAGAGATCAACCGCAGCATCATGAATGTGCGCGATATCAGCGAGCAAACGTCAACGGCGAGCAAGCAAACGGCAGAGGCAAGTATTGAGTTGGCGCGTTTGGGCGGGAATTTGCAGTCGACGGTGAGCAAGTTTACGTTGTAAGGGGCGTGCGAGATGGGCAGCGGTGCCGTGAGTGGGTGCCAGATATCCGCGCTCTCGCAATCTCCAGCTTTTTCATTGGTGAGCGGATTCAATATCGGGGGGAACATACTGTCCGCGCAATCCTCGCAACGGTAATGGATGCAGACTCTATCGTGGCTAGTTGCGCTGGCGTCACTCATTGTCGATTGAGGCCTGAAGAAAAATGATCATAGGGCGAGTGAAGAGAAGGCAAAAAACAGAGGTGGTTTAGACGCCCAGACACGTCTGCCATATCGACGCTGCGTAAATCGTAAATCGCCATTTTGAACGGGGTGAAAAGCTTGGCTTATCTAGATTGGGTTCAATGGCCTGCTATGTTGGTGACGGTGCTTGCTGCCTGGCTTATTGGGTCTCAACGACCAGCAAGGCGGATGACAGGATTTGTATGCTTTAGCCTGAGCAATATATTGTGGGTGACTTGGGGGGTGTACGCAGAAGCCTATGCTCTCATCGTCCTGCAGGTTTGCCTTTTCGTAATGAACCTTCGCGGGTTCAAAAAGAACCTCGACGTACACTAGGTTTAGCCGTAAACATCAGGAACTTTCAGGTACTGATCCTTACCTCTGGCACCGGGCATCTGAGATGCCATGACGGATGGCGCGAAGGTGAATAGACCTCTTTTAATTCGTCCAGCAAAGTGAATTAGCCCTGATCGAGCCTGACGTGTGCCAGATAAAATCGCCCTCCAGCGACAGCGGCTCCAACTCGTGTACTTCCCCATTCGCGGCCCGTTCGGTCAGCGCCTGCAGATTCAAGGTTAACTCCCTGTCTACCAAGGAAGGCGTTCTCCGTTATAAGCAAAGAAATCGCCGCTGTCAGCAGGCGCTAAGCGGTCAATCAGAGATAACAACTCATGGGCAGCAATGCTTGCCGGTCTGGCTTCAGAGGCACCACGAAAGGGGTGTGACAGGCCCGAAATAACGGTGCCTGGATGGAGACTCAACAAGCGGATCTGAGGCCGCGTTCGTGCCAGTTCGATGGCCGCCGTTTTAATCAGCATGTTCAGTGCTGCCTTGGAGGCGCGATAGGCGTACCAGCCGCCCAAGCGGTTATCGCCGATGCTACCCACCTTGGCAGAGAGCATCGCCATCGCACCACGAGGATCAAGCAAGGGCAGAAAGTGACGCAAAACCAGCGCAGGCCCGATTGTGTTGACTTGAAATACCGACTGCAACGCATCTGCATCAATCGCGGAGTAACTTTTTTCTGGCTTTATTTCGTCGCGGTGGAGCAGACCTGCGGCATGTAAGATCAACTGATACGGTGCTTCTTCAGTCAATTCGGAGGCTGCTCTGGCGATACTGTCGGGATCCTCCAGATCCAGAAATGGAAAACTGTTGCGCCCCAGCTCACGCACAGATGCACAACCTGGATCCTGATTGAGCAACTCACAAAAAGCCGATCCGAGCGCCCCACTGGCGCCTATCACGAGGGCACGATAATCGTCACCAAGGGAGTTCATCTTGAAGGGACTGTTCATCTAGGCGCTCCGGCGGTCTGACGCGATTTGTTGGTATTAACCCACTCGCCCTATCAGTTGCAGGAACTCGTGACGCGTAGCGGAGGAGTCGCGAAAGGCGCCCAGCATCACCGATGAGGTCATCACGGAGTTTTGTTTCTCCACGCCCCGCATCATCATGCACATGTGCTTTGCCTCAATGACCACAGCCACGCCGGCGGCATCGGTAATGTGCTGAATGGCGTCGGCAATTTGTTTTGTAAGATTTTCCTGGATCTGTAAGCGGCGAGCGAACATATCGACTACTCGGGCGACCTTCGACAGGCCCAGTACCCTTCCGGTAGGGATGTACGCTACATGAGCCTTGCCGATGAAAGGCAGAATGTGATGCTCACACAATGAATACAGTTCGATGTCGCGCACGATGACCATTTCATCGTTTTGTGATTCGAACAATGCGCCATTGATTACTTCCTCCAGATTCATCGTGTAGCCATTGCACAGGTACTGCATCGCTTTGGCTGCGCGCTTGGGTGTATCCAGCAGTCCTTCACGCTCAGGGTTCTCGCCTACGCCGACGAGAATTTCACGGTAATGCTCGGCTAATGATGGGTTCATCTTGATTCCTCGCAGCCTTGCTGCGCTTTATGTGTCGGCCAATCCTTGGCAGTAGGAGACTATCTGCTGCGCACGATCTGACGCAGATAACACAGGGTTCGCCAGATCAGCTATGACCCAGGCTTTTCGCCGGGCCATGACAAAGTGGCGCTTGCTAGGTCTGCTTTTTTTTCAACGTGGACTGCTCGTCTGATGCGGGTTTGGACGCCGGCACCTCGCAACGGTTATCGACACAGCGACGGCCACTATCTGGGTGAGGTAACCACGCCAAATGGGGGCGAAAGCGGCAGAAAAGGCGATAACCGAATTCAAGCAGCGGGCGCAATACACTCCACGTCAGTGGCGCTGCCCAAAAACCCAAGCCGGCGGCTCGCCAGCTCCACAGGGTGGCATCCAGACCGGTTACCCAGCGTCCATCAGCGAAACGGGCGTGCAGCGAGGACTGCATCTGCTCGAACGTGAACCCGAGTGCCTTGGCGTCGAATGCACCGCTGCTGATGTCCACGAAAAGCAGTCGATCCTTTGCGGCATGCCCGCGCAGGAGCTTGATTTCGCGCGCACACAGAGGGCATTCACCGTCAAAGTACAGCGTCAGCGGCCAATTCATTTTCTTGTACATCTACCATGCTCTTGTATAAGTCTTGTACAAGATATGCTGAAAGAAACAGACTGACAATGGGTACTATTTTTTTGCTGTGCTACGGACGGTCATGCCTGCTTTCGTGAACGGATCGCCTGTGCCTTCGATATCAAGGTTGGGGGTGGCAAGCTATGCGAAGGCGTTCACGTCATCTGAGAGCGCCCCACCGGTTATTCTCAGCAAAGCGGGCGCGATGGAATTGGCCAAGCCCATTAAGGTTCGCGGCGAAGGGCTGAAATCATCACTTACGACGTGAAGGAGTCCAACGCTGCGATGCAAGTCATGTACACGATGTCGATGCCAGATAATTAAGCAGAAATGCCGCCCACGCGATTAGGTGCGGGCTTGTCTCTCTGTCTGGTAGGCGCTCAATTCCCTCTGTAGGTAGAGAAACCTTAGGGCTGAGCAGTAATGGGATGTGGTGGTGCGCAAGGGTACCGCCAGTCACTCACATGCGTTATCGCTGGGTAACCTGACCTTAGCTGGCACGGCAGCACAACGAGCCTTTAGGGGGTGATTGAATGGCTGCTGAGTGAGGTCGGTCTGCCGAGGCATCAGTGTGGACGGCATCGACGGCGCACCCATTTTTTTGGCTTTTGGAGGCGCTGGGCGTGGGGGCTGTGCGGTGGTTTTGAAGGGCTGGAAGCGGATTGGGAGTCTGCTGTAAGGCCCGGAAACACTGGGGGGAGGTGGAGCGGGTAGAGGGAATCGAACCCTCAACTAAAGCTTGGGAAGCTTTCGTTTTGCCACTAAACTATACCCGCATTACACATATTTCTTTGCTCACAAAACGGGGTGTTTATAAGAACCCTCGTTATCAGCTTGGGAAGCTGGAGTAATGCCATTATACGACACCCGCTCAGAGCGGCTGACTTTGTACCAGATGTGCGCCGGGATTTGAAGTTTTTCTTCTAAAAATGTGCAGGTTGCGTGTGTTTGCGTAGGCGGCGGGCCCACCGACTGTAGGCGCGGGCATGCTCGCGCCTACCGTCGGCTGTGTTTCAGAGTGCAAAGGCATGCTGCGTCTGGTCCTGGTGATAGCGCAATCGGCTGGTGTGCCGCGCAGGCTTCAGAAAGCCCACCACGGCGTCCCGGCTGTCCCGGCACGCGGCTTTGTGCTCCATGTCCAGAAAATGCCCGGTGGCCTGGATTGTGCTGAAGCTGCTGTTCGCCACGTATTGCCCGAACAACTGGGCATCTTCGGCGCTGGTGTATTCGTCCCATTCGCCGTTCAAAAACAGCACCGGCACGCTGATCTGGCGCGCGGCCTTGAGGTAGCACAGCCGGTCGCTGTTGAGGACGTGGCTGATGTGGAAGTGCATCTGCCCGTACTCGTGCTCGGCCAGGCTGCTGACGTGGCGGTAGTTGAAGCGCTTGAACAGCGACGGCAGGTGTTTGCCGATGGTGCTGTTGACGAGGTGGCCGACGCGGTCTCGGTCGAGGTTGCCGAGGTAGTCGACACCGCGTTCAAGGTAGTCGCGCATGGGTGCGTTGATCACCGGCGAGAATGAGCTGATCACGGCCTTTTCCACGCGGCGTGGGTGCTGGGCGAGGGCGACCAGGGTGGCGGCGCCGCCCCAGGAGAACGACAGCACGTGTTCGGCGGCGAAGTGGTCGATGAGTTCCAGGAGGATCTGGCCTTCGACTTCCTTCGTCAGCATTTGCTCATGGCGGTTATGGATTTTGGAGCGGCCGGCGTAGGGCTGGTCGTACAAAACCACATTGAACTGCGGGTACAGGCTTTTCACGGTTTGGGCGAAGGACGCCGTGGTTGCCATGGAGCCGTTGACCAGGATGATGGTCTTTTCAGCCGCGTCCGCGCGATAGAACTCCGTGTAAACCCGATACTGACCCTGTATATCCAACACAGCGATTTCTGGCCTCATGTCGTAAGACTCCTGGCAAGCGGGTAGTGCGCGCAGATCACTCTGCACGAGCTTTATGACAGGTAGGCATACGCCTGGAAGATGAGTGCCCATGTCGAGCCGATGACGGCGGGCCGACGGGTGTTATCAGGGCGGGCTGTTTGCCGGGGAGGCCCGTGGATCAAGCGCGGGCGGGGCAAGGTGTTTCTTGGAGGTTTTAGGCGACTCGCCAGTCATAATTTGGCTGACGGTTTGATTCAAGCAGTCGATTCGGGATGTCGCAAGTCGCCGAGATGGGTTTTAGCCATCACCGGCCGAACGGTCGTCAGACCCACAAAATTTCATCGGCGCTCAACGCCCGATACTCACCGGGCGCCAACGCGCTATCCAGTGCCAGCGGCCCCATGCGTTCCCGATGCAAGCGGATCACCTTGTTGTTGAAGTGCCCGAACATGCGCTTCACCTGGTGATAGCGACCTTCGATGATACTCAGGCGGGCCAGGCGCGGTGCCAACAGTTCCAGCTCGGCCGGTTGAGTCGTCAGGTCTTCAAACGCGAAATACACCCCCGCCGCGAAGGTGGCGGCGTATTCCGCACCGATCTCCTGCTCGGTTTCCACACGGTAGACCTTGGGCAGTTTGGTCGTCGGTTGCGTCAGGCGCCGCGACCACTGGCCGTCGTTGGTGATCAGCATCAGCCCGGTGGTGTTGAAGTCCAGGCGACCGGCGATATGCAGTTCGTCTTTGTCCGGTTCATCCAGCCAGTCCAGCACGGTCGGGTGCTGTGGGTCGGCGGTGGCGCTCACGCAGCCCGGCGGTTTGTGCAGCATGAAATAGCGCGCCGGTTTACCCGCCTGCAGCACCTCATCGTCCACGCATACCCGGCTGAATTCGCGCACTTCATGGTGAGGGTCACTGACAGGCACGCCATCGACGCTCACCCGCCGCTCCACCAACAACAGGCGGACTTGCTGGCGATTGAAACGCGGCAGGTTGCTGAGGAATCGATCAACCCGCATTACAACGGCTCAGCCCCACGCAACTGCGCGTCCACCTGGGCACAGCGCGGGCACAGGCAGGCCTGGTTGCGTAATGCATCGGGCAGGGCTTCGAGCACCGCCGGGTCGATGGTGACGCTGTAGCACCAGCAGGCCTGGTCGGAGGTGCGCGGGTCGGCCAGGGTGCAATCGTTGCGGGCGCCGCAGGCGGGGCAGAGGGTGGCTGTGGTCATTGCTCGGTTCAGGCTGGATCGGGCAGGGCGCCGAAGGTCCCTGCACGATACAGCGCCGCTCAGTCGCGTTCCAGCACCACGACCCGCTGGCCGGCGCCAATCCCGCTGCCGGGCTGCACCGGGATCTCCCGCACCACGCCGGCAAACGGCGCCAGCAGTGGAATCTCCATTTTCATCGACTCCAGCACCACCAGCACAGCGCCGGCCGCGACGCGCTCACCCGCAGCCACCTGGACCTGCCAGAGATTGCCCGCGATATGGCTGTCGATGCTGTACTCATTGGCCTTCAGCGGCGTGTCTTGCCCGAGCGGCGCTGGCGGTTCCTCGCTGTCGAAGTGCGCCTGGCCGCTGGCGATCCAGCGTTCGCGCTCGGCATTGAAAGCCTGTTGCTGGTGCGCCCGAAACGCATCGATACCCGCCGCTTCACGTGCCAGAAAATCCTGGTAATCCGCCAGGTTCAACACGCTGTCCTCGATGTTCAACGCAAAGCGCCCCAGCGGAAAATCCCGACGAATCTGCACCAGCTCCTCGGCACTCACCGGGTAGAAGCGGATCTGGTCGAAAAACCGCAGCAGCCACGGCTTGCCGTCGAAGGCCGCGACTTCCCGGTAGCGGTTCCACATCTGCAACGTGCGCCCGACGAACTGATAACCGCCGGGGCCTTCCATGCCGTACACGCACAAATACGCGCCGCCGATGCCCACCGAGTTCTCGGCGGTCCAGGTGCGGGCCGGGTTGTATTTGGTGGTCACCAGCCGATGACGCGGGTCCAGCGGTGTGGCCACCGGGGCACCGAGGTAGACGTCGCCCAGGCCCATCACCAGGTAGCTCGCCTCGAACACGCTGTGGCGCACCGCGTCGAGGTCGGCCAGGTCGTTGATGCGGCGGATGAATTCCAGGTTGCTCGGGCACCACGGCGCGTCCTTGCGCACGGTGGTCATGTATTTTTCGATGGCCAGTTGGCACGCCGGGTCATCCCAGGACAGCGGCAAGTGGACGATGCGCGAAGGTACTTGCAGGTTGGGCGTGGCGCATACGGCCGTCCATTCGCCGCTGATCAGCGCCAGCAGGTCGGCCAGGGGCAACTGTTCGGGCTGGTAGTGGACCTGCAGCGAGCGGATGCCCGGCGTCAGGTCGATCACGCCATGCTGTGCGCGGGTTTCGAGGGCCTGCATCAGCGCGTGGCCACGAAAGCGCAGCACCAGGTCGAGCTCGGGCGCGCCGATTTCCAGCAGCAGGTGGGTGTCGCCGGCCAATCGGGCAACCAGACGCGTATCTTCCTGGCCGATATCCAACACCACCGGCGACGCGGGCCAATGTGGGAGCGGGCTTGCTCGCGATGGCATCTCCTCGGGGTTGCTGTGAGACCGCGTCGCCTGCATTGCGGGCAAGCCCGGCGCCCACAGTTGATCCCATTTCAGCGCGAGATCGCGGGCGGTCTTGAGGTCCACCGGTTCGAAGCGCAGTTTGTCGCCGGCCTTGAGTTGGCCGAGCTGCCACAGGTCGGCTTCGATCACCGTCACCGGGCACACGAAGCCTCCCAGGCTCGGCCCGTCCGGCCCGAGGATCACCGGCATGTCTCCGGTAAAATCCACCGCGCCGATCGCATAGGGGTTGTCGTGGATATTCGACGGATGCAGCCCGGCTTCACCACCATCGGTGCGCGCCCACACGGGCTTGGGGCCGATCAAGCGCACGCCGGTGCGGCTGGAGTTGAAGTGCACTTCCCACTGCGTGGCGAAGAACGTGTCGATGTACTCGGGCTGGAAGTATTCCGGCGCGCCGTGGGGGCCATAAATCACCCGCAGCGTGCGCACCTGCGCCAGCGGTTCAGCGCGCAACTGCTGGCCCGCGTTGACGTCGACCAGCGGTAACAGATGCAGCACGTCGCCCGCGCGCAAAGCGCGCCCGCCGTGCCCGCCGAACTGGCCCAGGGTGAAGGTGCTTTTGCTGCCCAGATAGTCCGGCACTTGCAGCCCGCCGCGCAGGCACAGGTAACTGCGCGCGCCGGCTCCGGCGAGGGTGCCGAGGCTCAGCACCGACCCGGCTTCGATCAGCAGCGCGGTGTTCATCGGCACGGGTTGATCGTTGAGCAGCAGCGGAATTTCCGCGCCCGTCACCGCCACCACGGCGGCGCAATTGAAGCGCAACAGCGGCCCGCTCATGGTGATTTCCAACGCGGCGGCGCCTTCGCGATTGCCCAGCAGACGATTGCCCAAGCGCAGTGCGCGGCTGTCCATCGGCCCGGAAGGCGGCACGCCCACGGCCCAATAGCCGAGCCGGCCGGGATAGTCCTGCACGCTGCTCTGCGTGCCTGCGCTCAGGACTTCAACGGTGTCGGCGTGGTAGACCAGATCTTCCAGGCAGCGCGTCCACGGTTGGCCACTGGCAAAGGGCGCGGCCAGCAGAATCTGGCGCAGGTAGTCGCGGTTGGTTTCCACGCCATAGAGCTGGCTGTCGCTCAAGGCTTGATGCAGCGCCAGCCGCGCCTGTTCGCGGGTGGGCGCCCAGGTGATGAGCTTGGCGATCATCGGGTCGAAGTACGGCGGGATCTCACAACCGGCCTCGACCCACGTGTCGATGCGCAACCCTTCGGCCAGCGGAAAGTCCACGTGGGTCAGCAAGCCCGGGCTCGGCTGGAAATCCCGGCCCGGGTCTTCGGCATACAGGCGCGCCTGGATCGCATGCCCTTGCGGGTTCAATACCAGGCGGGTCAACGGCGGCAGTTCACCCGCCGCCAGTTGCACCATCCAACGCACCAGATCGACGCCCCACACTTGTTCGGTGACGCCGTGTTCCACTTGTAAGCGCGTGTTCACTTCGAGGAAGTAGAAGCGGCCGTCGGCGCGGTCGAAGATAAATTCCACCGTGCCGGCGCTGCGGTAATTCACGGCCTTGGCCAGGGTGATTGCCGCCGCGCACAGGGCCTCGGCCATGCCCTCCGGCAGGTTTGGCGCCGGGGTTTCTTCGAGGACTTTCTGGTTGCGCCGTTGCACCGAACAGTCGCGCACGCCGAGGGCGATCACCTCGCCCACGCCGTCGCCGAACACCTGTACCTCGAGGTGGCGGGCGTGCTCGATGTACTTCTCGATAAACACGCCGGCATCGCTGAAATTGTTCTGCCCCAGGCGTTTGACGGCCTCGAAGGACTCGTTCAACTGCGCGATGTTGCGGCACACGCGCATGCCGATGCCGCCACCGCCGGCGGTACTCTTGAGCATCACCGGGTAGCCCACGCGGGCGGCGGCGAGCAAGGCCGCGTCGAGGCTGTCGAGCAGTTCGCTGCCTTCGAGCAAGGGAATCTGCTGTTGCTTGGCCAGCGCCCGGGCAGTGTGCTTGAGGCCGAATACGCGCAGCTGTTGCGGGGTTGGCCCGATAAAGGCGATGCCGGCGTTTTCGCAGGCTTGCGCGAAGGCGGCGTTTTCCGAGAGAAAGCCGTAGCCGGGATGAATCGCGGTGGCGCCGCTGGCTTTGGCAATGGCGAGGATTTTGTCCACCGCCAGGTAGGTGCCGGCCGCTGCGCCTTCACCGAGGCTGTAGGCTTCGTCGGCTTGTTGAATGTGCAGACTGGCCGCATCGGCTTCGGCGTACACGGCGACGCCCTTGACGTGCAGTTCGCGCAAGGTGCGCAGGATGCGGCAGGCGATGGCGCCACGGTTGGCAATCAAGAGTTTTTCGAACATGGCAAAACCCTGCGGGCCGTCCCGCAAAGTGAGGGAGCACTACGGTCGTCCGCAGTGCATGTCATGAGTGTGGGAGGGGGCTCCCGATGGTGGTGAGCCAGTGGGTGCATGTTTGGCTGACTCGCCGCCATCGGGGGCAAGCCCCCTCCCACATGCTTCAGTGGTTGCGCAGGCACTGCCCGCTGCGGGCCTGGCACAGGGCGAACAGCCAACGGCGCAAGCGCTTGAATTTCAGTTCCATACGAGTAACTCCGCCGGGGTCGGGTTGTAGGCATTGCACGGGTTGTTCAATTGCGGGCAGTTGGAGATCAGCACGATCACGTCCATCTCTGCGCGCAGGTCGACGTACTTGCCGGGGGCGGAAATGCCGTCTTCGAAGGTCAGCCCGCCGTCGGCCGTGACCGGCACATTCATGAAGAAATTGATGTTCGGCCCGATGTCGCTTTTGCCCAGGCGACCGTCGTGGGCGCAGGCCCGCAGGTAGTTGTCGCGGCAGCTGTGCATGTAGCGTTTTTCCAGGGCGTAGCGCACGGTGTTGCTCTCTTGGGCACAGGCGCCGCCGAGGGTGTCGTGGCGCCCGCAGGTGTCTTCGACGAGGGTCAGCATTGGCCGGCCGAGGTTGGAATACAGCACGCTGCCGGTGCCCAGGTACACGTTGTTCTGGCGGCGCAAGGTGCGTTGCACGTCATAGCGCTCGCGAGGGTTTTTCACGCTGTAGAACAGCGTATCGACCGCCTGGTTGCCCTCCAGATCAAGGATGCGCAGGGTCTGCCCGGCCTTGACCTCCATCAGCCACGGCTCGCCGGCGGGGATGGTGGCGCGGTACACCGCAGTGTCCGGTTGTTTCAGTGCGATAGACATGGCAGCTCCTCAAGCGAACAGGCGGTCGGTGTTGATAAAGCCGCGCGCGTTTTCCGGGCGCGAGGTGCGGCAGTGTTCGGCGACGCTTGGGTCGGCGTTCATCCAGCTCAGTTTCAGCGGTTGTGGGGCGTATGCGGGGTTGGGGTCCATCGGGTGTTGCAGGGCGGTGAGCACCACCAGGGTGTCCATCGGTGCGTAGAGTTCGATGTAGTCGCCGGCGGTGGAATTGCCCGGCACGAAGTGCAGGCCGCCGTCGTCATCCACGCTGACTTTGCTGAACAGGTTGAGGGTCATCAGCAGGTCGGACAGGCCCAGGCCCCACTTGCCCAATTCCACCAGCAGGTTGTCGGTGCCGTTGCGGTAGAAGCCGTTGCGCAGTTCCTGGTAGCGCCCCTGGCCGTATTTCTCGGCCACCTCGGCCGCGCACAGCACGCCGCCGATGCTGTCACTCCAGCCGCAGGTGTCGGCGGTGATCGCCGCCAGTACGCGGCCCATGTCCGAGTACAGGCAGTGGCCGCGGGTGAGCTTGGCGGTGTGTTGGCATTTGAGGCTGTCGGGCAGGTTCAGGCGTTCGGTTTTTTCGTTGGCGTTGAGCAGGGTCAGGCTGACGTTGGCGCCGCCGCGAATATCGGTCAGGCGCAGCAGTTGGCCGCGCTTGAGCACGAAGGAGCGGTGGCCGCCGCCGGGGAGTATTTCTTCGGCGAACGGGGGGAACAGTTGAGTCGAATCGGTCATTGGGAAGTCGCTCCAAGTTCGGCGGCGAGCGCCTTGCGGCGTGCGCTGTTCAAAGGGATGTCGTAGGTGATGCGCGCGCCATAGGCGCCGGGGGCGTGGGGGTCGACGCGGACTTTGTCGAACACCAGCAGGCGCGTGCCGAGGCTGAAGCCTTCGCTGAGGTCGTGGGTGACCATGAACACCGTCAGCCGGGTTTCGCGCCACAGTTCCAGCAGCAACTGGTGCATGTCTTTGCGAATGCCCGGGTCGAGGGCGCCGAAGGGTTCGTCCAGCAGCAATACGCGCGGTTTCATGATCAAGGCCTGGGCGATGGCCAGGCGTTGTTGCATGCCGCCGGAGAGCTGCGCCGGGTACTTGTCGAGGGCGTGGCCGAGGCCGACTTTGTGCAGCAGCGCGGCGGCCTGTTCGCGGGCGGCTTTTTTGGCCTTGCCGAACAGCCGTCCCAGCAACGGCGAGCGCGGTAGCTCAAGGCCGAGGGCGACGTTGTCGAGCACGCTCAGGTGCGGGAACACCGAGTAGCGCTGGAACACCACGCCACGGCTGGCATCCGGCTCGCCGGCGAGCGGTTGGCCGTCCAGCAGGATCTGGCCCTTGCTCGCGGTTTCCTGGCCCAGCAGCAGGCGCAGAAACGTCGATTTGCCACAGCCCGAGGTGCCGACCAGCGTGCAAAACTCACCCTCAGCGACGTGCAGATTCAAACCCTCCAGCACCACCTGATCGCCATAGCGCTGCCACACATTGTTGACGCTGATAAAGCTCATGCCCGCGCTCCTTCGTACCAGGGGAACGCGCGCCGGGTCAGGGCCTTGAGGCCCCAGTCCATCAGCCAGGCGAGCAGGGTGATCCACACCACGTAGGGCAAGATCACGTCCATCGCCAGGTAGCGGCGCACCAGGAAGATCCGGTAACCCAAGCCGTCGGTGGAGGCGATGGCTTCGGCGGCGATCAGGAACAGCCACGCCGAGCCCAGCATCAGCCGCAGCGAGATCAGCAGGCGCGGCAGCAATTGCGGCAACACCACGCGCAGCATCAGGGTCCAGGTCGAGGCGCCGAGGGTCTGTGCCTTCACCAGCAGCTCGACCGGAATCTCGCGTGCGCGCTGTTCCAGGTCGCGGGCCAGGCACGGTGTGACGCCGATGACGATCAGCATCACCTTGGACAACTCCCCCAGGCCAAACACGATGAACAGAATCGGCAGGATCGCCAGCGGCGGCACCATCGACAGCACCGTCAGCAACGGCGACAACGGCGCGCCGAACAACGGCAACGTACCGGCGGCAATGCCCAGGCACAGACCGGCGAGGGCGCTGATGCCCAAGCCGAGCGCGAGGCGGCGCAAGCTCGACGCGCTGTCTTGCCACAGCACGTAGTCGCCGGTGCGGCTGTCGGCGCTGAACGCCAGGCGCTTGACCGCCTCGAACATTTGCCCGGCACTGGGCAGCAGTTTGTCGTTGGGGTTATCCGCCAGGCGCTCGGCCGAGCCCACGAAGTAGGCGAACAGCAGCAGGGCGAACGGCAGCAGCACCAACAGCAGGCGGCTGGAGCGGTCCGGGTGACGGTTGATCAGGCGCATGGCCGGGTCCTCTTACAGCGTGCCGTCGGCGGCCATCTGCACGTAGCGGGGGTCGAATTGCAGCTTGAGGTTGGCTTTGTCGCCGCTGGTCACGCCATTGGCGAAGCCCATGCCCACGGCGCTGGTGTCCTTGGCCCCTTCACCCAACAGGCCGTGTTGGAAGGAGAACTCGGCGACCTTGCGCATGGTCGCTGGCAACTGCGCGCTGGTGGCGAAGGCCAGGGCTTCTTTGGGTGTGGCGAACAACTTGGTGGTGTCCAGTTGCGACTGGAACCCCTTGAGGTCGGTGCCGGAGGCCTTGGCCATATGCTCCAGGGCTTCGCTGCTGGCGGCGCCTTTGGCGTTCATCAGCGCGACCACTTCAAACCAGGCGCCGGTGAGGGCTTTGCCCAGGGCCGGGTTGTCCTTGAGGGTCTGGGTGTTGACCACCATCATGTCCATGATTTCGCCGGGTACTTTGCTGGAGTCGAACACCTGGGTGACGCCGGGTTTGGCGTTGATCGCGGAGAGCATCGGGTTCCAGGTCGTCACCGCTTGCACCTGATCGGTGTTGAAGGCGGCGGCGATGTCGGCGTCGGAAGTGTTGACCACTTTCAGGTCTTTTTCGCTGAGGTCGGCCGACTCCAGCGCACGGGCCAACAGGTAGTGGGACACCGAGAGTTCCACCAGGTTGACGTTCATGCCCTTGAGATCGGCTACGGTCTTGCCGCTGCCTTTGAGCACCACGCCGTCGTTGCCGTTGGAGAAGTCGCTGACGACCAGCGCGGTGCTGTCGACGCCACCGGCGGCGGGGATGGTCAGGGCGTCCATGTTGGTCATGGTGCAGCCGTCGAACTGGCCGACGGTGTACTGGTTGATGGATTCGACGTAGTCATTGAGCTGTACCACGTCGATGGTGATGCCGTACTTCTTGGCCCACTTATCGAGGATGCCTTGGCTGCCGGCGTACTCCCATGGCATCCAGCCGGCATAGATCGTCCAGCACACGCTGAAGTGGTCTTTGGCGGCGGCTTGGGTCTGGACGCTCAGTAGAGCGGCAAAGGCGGCGGCGAGCAGGGCGGGTAAACGGATTGCGGGCATGGGGCTTCTCCAGTTGATCGAGGGCGAGCAGGAGCAACGCGGCACCGTGAACGGTGGCTTGTCTCCCGGGCTTTTATCCCGCCGTGTAACCTCAACTGGAGGTCGCCAACTCTCGGACCAGCCACTCGCGTTTCGCGAGCCGGAACCCTAGTCGGCCATTGCAAATTGTGGTGCCGCGAACCTGTGATGAATCCTGCACGTAAGAGGCAAAGCGAGAGTCGTGCCAAGTAGGACGCGGGCGTGTAGATCGCGGGTTTGCGCGAAACGCCCCACGCCTGAGTGCGGGCGGGTGCGTTGCACTGGTGCGTCGCCGCACTGCAATGAGGCGCTCGGTTTGTCCGAAACAGATGTTTCAGCCTGTGTCGAAATCGCACCAGTTTCGCTTTTTGATGTCAGATGTTTCGTCATCCAGCAAAAGCTGAATGCCGCTCCCCAGCGTCGCTGGCGGTGCTCTTTCGCGGTCCAGGAGGCCGCCATGTATCGACGACTGCTTCTTATCGCTGTGCTCGGTCTGTCCCTTTCTGCGTGCGTGCCCTATTACGATGGAGGCCCAGGTTATTACCGTTCCGAGGTCTATACCGCACCGGCCCCGGTGTATTACTACGGCGGCGGCCCGGCGTATCAATATCGGCGTGACTATTACCCGGCACCGCGTTACTACGCGCCCGCCCCGCGTTATTACCAGCCGGCGCCCCGCATGGGGTACCGGTCTTATCCAAACCAGGGCTGGGGTGATCGCTGGGGCAATGGCGGGCGTGGTCGCGGTGGCGATCATGGCGGAGGCCGCGGTGGCCATCGTTGACAGGTCTTGAAGACAAGCGGCGCAGGAAGCGCCGCTTTTTCGTAGCGTTTAGCGCTACTGTCAGATTTAACAGCTATTGTTTGGGGTTCTTGTGTATTTAACTGGGAGAGGCCGTTGCGCCTTTTCGATTGCCCAGTGAGCGAATGGAGCCCAGATGATCAGACAATTGGTGTGCGTTTTACTCCTGATGGTTGGTGGCGTTGCCCACGTGCAAGCGGAGCAAGGCTGCCCTTATCCCTCGGCAATCAAATATGTCGACGGCTACTTCCAGGCGACGGCTGGAACAGTGCTGTGGCAAAGCCCGAAGATCGGTCATCGGCAGTTTGTCGACCAGTTTATTGGCGCCATTTTTACCCCGGGCGGGGAGCAGGATCGGGACGGCGGCTATATCGACAAGTGCAGCTACCTCACCAACGAAGGGCAGAGGGTGGACTTGCGATACGGCAGATCGGGGGAGGTGGAGACGATGTCGCTGACCGGTACGTTGCATTGGCGCCTCGCCAGCGACCCCTTTGACCTGCCGGTGTATATCTGCCAGGACAGTCAGCCGGACAATTGTTCATTCACGGTTAAAAAGCCAAAAACCTGACTGTCAAAAGTAGGAAAAATCCGCAAGCGGATGGCGGCCTTCCCAGGCTTTATTGAAGTGGGCCTGCACCACGGCCTGCGGAATGGCATTGATATCCGGCCAATGCCAGTGAGGCTTCTGGTCTTTGTCGATCAACCGCGCGCGGACCCCTTCGCTGAATTCCGGGTGGCGGCAGCAGTTCAGGCTCAGGGTGTATTCCATCTGGAACACCTCGGCCAGCGACAGGTGGCGGGCGCGCTGGAGCTGTTCCCACACCAGGTGCGCGGTCAGCGGGCAGCCTTCGCTGAGGGTCGTGCCGGCGCGGCTGAACAACGGGTCTGCGTGGTCGCGCAACAGGCTCAAGGCACGCCAGGCACAGCGCACGTCACTGACATCCAGCCATTCATCGATCTGCGCTCGGCGTGGCAGCCATTGCGCCTCGGGTTGCTGGTCGACGGCTTCCTGGGCCAAGGCCTTGAGCAGGCTGTTGAGCTGCATCGCGGTCTGTTCCTGCCAGTTCAGTTGCAGCAGGCCTTCGAGCAGTTCGTCTTGCTGGTCCTCCCGCAGGAAACGGTCGGCCAGGCCCAAATCCAGCGCGTCGCGGCCGTTGATATGCGCGCCGGTAAGGCCGAGGAACAACCCCAGCTTGCCCGGCAGGCGCGACAGGAACCAACTGGCGCCCACGTCCGGGTACAGGCCGATGCTGATCTCGGGCATGGCCAAACGGCTGCTGGGGGTGACGATGCGCACCGATGCGCTTTGCAGCAAGCCCATGCCGCCGCCCAGCACATAGCCGTGGCCCCAGCAGATCAACGGTTTGGGGTAGGTGTGCAGGCGATAGTCGAGGCGGTATTCCGCAGCAAAAAACTGCGCGGCCAGGTCCGGCACCACGCCGGGTTGTTCGCGGCAGGCCTGGGCCAGGCTGCGCACTTCGCCGCCAGCGCAGAACGCTTTGGGCCCATTGCCGCGCAATAGCACGCAGACGATGTTCGGGTCTTTGGCCCAGACGTCCAGGCGTTCGCCCAGGGCCAGAATCATCGGCAGGGAGAGGGCGTTGAGGGACTTTTCGGCGTCCAGGCTGGCGATGCCGATGCGGGCGCCACCGCTGCCGGTCAGCTCTTCGAAGTGCAGGTTCATCGTGACCTCAATCGGTAAGGTGAAGGTTCAGTATGATCCCTTCATGGGAAAGCGCCGGTTGTGTGTCAGATCAATTGACAAGCGGGGTCGGCTTTCCTAGGGTTCGCCTCATTCTTTTTTACAAGACAAGTCAATCATGACCGAAGGCGACCGTATCAAACTCGAACCCAGCTGGAAACACGCCCTGCGCGATGAGTTCGAGCAGCCCTACATGACCCAGCTGCGTGAGTTCCTGCGCCAGGAGCACGCGGCCGGCAAGGAGATCTACCCGCCTGGCCCGTTGATCTTCAACGCCCTCAACTCCACGCCGCTGGACAAGGTCAAGGTGGTGATCCTCGGCCAGGACCCCTACCACGGCCCCGGCCAGGCCCACGGCCTGTGCTTCTCGGTGCAACCGGGGGTGCCGGCGCCGCCGTCGCTGGTCAATATCTATAAAGAGCTCAAGCGCGACCTGAACATCGACATCCCCAACCATGGCTGCCTGCAAAGCTGGGCCGACCAAGGCGTGTTGCTGCTCAACACCACCATGACCGTGGAACGCGCCAACGCCAACGCCCATGCGGGCAAGGGCTGGCAGTTCTTTACCGACCGGATTATCGAAGTCGTCAGCGAGCACCAGCCGCACCTGGTGTTCCTGTTGTGGGGCGCCCATGCGCAGAGCAAGCAGAAGCTGATCGATGCGACCAAGCACCTGGTGCTGACGTCGGTACACCCGTCGCCGTTGTCGGCGTATCGCGGGTTTCTGGGCTGCGGGCATTTCAGCCGCACCAACAAGTTTCTTGAGCAGAATGGCGAGACGCCTATCGAGTGGCGGCTGCCGCCGGTCTAATCATTAGGGCAACCTGTTACTTTCGACAGTATCCAGAGGGTGTTTTTGCGCATTAAATGATCCACCTGGCCTTGTCGGTTGGGTGCGCTCCAGTCGGTGGTCAATGGCCAGTCATTGATCAATTTCACTAGGAGAGTGGACATGCCCAAGAACAAAGCCCCAACCCCTCGCATGCTGGATGCGCCCTGGATTCCAGCAGCCCTGCCATTGCTGGATGATGAAGTGGCTTACAAGATACACCGGTTGGATCAACTCGCCCCGTTGGCAGTGGAAGTGGCTGTACTTTGGCCAGGTGTAGATCTGCTTGACCCAGGTGAGGTGACACGTATTACCTGGCTATGGGATAACCAGCCGGTCGGCGATGTGAAGCAATTGGAAGCCCCCTATAATGAACTTGATTTACCGAAAGTGGCTACCGAGATACCGATCATCCTTCTGGACGTGCCCGGCTTGCACATTTTGCAATACATCGTTGAGCTGGTCCCTGGCAACGATGCGGACCCTTCATTTCCGATCCAGGTTGACTTGGACAAGTTCGCGCCTAATCAAGGGCAGCAACCTAGCAGGTTGACGTTTGACGACTACATTCAAAATAACGGCGTCACTGATGAGTATTTAGCCGACCCCGCCAACAATGACGAAGTCGTGGCAATTGTGCCGCAATGGCCCGATATGCGCCTGGAGGATCGCGTTGACGGTAAGTTGACGCTGTTGCCGGCGCTCCGAGGCCCACATTCGCGCAACGACGACATAGTGGCATCGGTGGAAATCACTCAGGCTCATAAAGACGGTGCTCCCATCGAACTGGCATTTAGAGGCGAAACGTTTCGCTTACTGCCCAGCAATCGAGAGTTCTCCGCCCAATACTATTTGACTGACCGCACCGGTTGGCAGGGGCCAGCGTCGCGTACATCCGTGGTGCTGAATGCCATCACGCCCTCGCCAATAGCTTTTCCCGCGCCAGAGGTGCCACAAGCCTTCGGCTTGGGAGCGAACGGGCTGATTGATCTGGAAGATGCCCGTGAAATTGGCGGCGTCTACATGAATATCCTAGAAATCGTTGGCGCAGTTGGGGGCGACGTGGTGACGCCTTCCTGGAACTTGATTCCCCTTCCACAGATCATCGTGGGTCCTTTCCAGGTGTGGCCACTGCGTGTGCCAATCCCTTGGCTGACCCTGGCCCAAGGCGGCTTCGAGCTGGCAGGCGGGATCATCCGGGCCAACTACACCTGGCAGCGAGGAATCGGTGCTGCCCGGCCATCCGTCGTCAGGTTCGTCCCCGTAGACCTGACTGCAGCGGGCGAACTTAACCCGGATAACCCCAATTTCATCAACCCTCTGCTTCTGCTTCCAACCGTCAAAGGTGTGACGGGCGATGATGTATTGACCATCCTCGACCGAGATAAGCCCGCTAATGTGGAATTGGTGTTGGGCGTTGACTTCAATGTGGGTGATCTGCTGGAGCTGATTTGGAATGACAACCCCGTGCCGGTGGATACCCACTCTGTAGCTATCGGTGAGAATCCGGGTGCGGTCATCCCCTTCCAGATTCCCTGGGCGCTCATCGACCCGATTGGCAATGCACTGACCAATCTCTTCTACCGCACGTTCAATGGCGTGAATCGCCAGCGCTCAAACAACAAAGTCATCACTGTGGTGGTTTCGCCGATTTTGGGGCTAAAGTCCACCCGATACCCGGACGTGAACTACGGTCCAGGACCAGATTCCGGGTTTATTAGTTGCACGCTCACTCCTCACCCCTCTTATGGCGTTCAGGTGTTTGTCCCGGGGGACGATACGCGCCTTCAGGTAGGCGATGTGTTGCGATTGAGCTGGGTGGGCTATGCCAGCCCCAATGGCAACCTCAGTCATGTGATCAGCGGCTCTGAAGGCGAGTGGGATTCTCCGCCCTTGACCTTGGAATGGGTGCAAAACGGTTACCCGTTCACGGTGCCGTTCAATCCCCATGTGTTGTTACCTGGGTTGGTCAAACCAGACGACTATCCCCATAAGCCGATCTACGGCTCAGCCACTACAAGTTACAAGGTGATTCGTGGTGGGGTGACAATCGGCGGGTCGAATCCTAGCTTGGTGCTGGTCACTTTGATTCGCCCAAACAATGCACCGCCTTGTATTGCACCTGACTGAGTCAGCGTACGAAGGGGAAGGGCGCAATGCCCTTCGCCTTTGATCGGAACGCAGTTGAAAGCACTTTCTGATAGAACCATTTGTGCTTTTCAAAGCCTGGTAAATGCGCGCAGGTAGTGAAAAAAAGAAGGCTCACTGTTTTTAGCTGTTGATTGCGCAGTTGCATACTTTTTTGTCTTTGACAAGTTGTGAGTCTTGACAGTTACGCAATCACGCAGACCCCTGTTTAATGAGCCTACCGTCGTCAGGTTGTACTGATCTCCGGTGATGAAAAGCGATATCTCCAATAACAGGGTCGCAGGTCTGAGGGTGAAATGCCGTTGTCCGGTCCTGATCCGTCCATTGATGCAAGGAGCTTAGGATCATGTCAAACAAACAGTCTTCAATGAGTGCCAAACCGCTCGCCGATGAGGGGGCGCGGCGTTCGCGTTACCGTAGAGTCGCCGACGACCCGTTGGCCCCCGCGCCTATTATTTTGAATGCGCTCCCTGATGTAGCAGGAGACGATCAACACAATGTGCTTTCCAGAGACGTTCAGCTCTCGGGTATGGAGATATCTATAGATCGATGGTTTCCTCTTGCTGATCCGGGTGAGGTCGATACCGTTCTTGTCTCCGCCAATGGCAAGCTGGTCGGGTTCTACACCTATGACGGTGATGATCCTGCCCCACCTGATCCGGTCGAGATCACCCTTAACTCCGTCGCGGAGCTTCGCACCCACGGTATCAAGGAAATCACCTTTAAGATTGAGCATGCCAACGGCAATACCGCGTTCTCAGAGATAGAGACGGTGTTTGTCGACACTATCGATCCTAACTACAACAACCAGCCGCCTGCGATTGGTCTACCTGCCGATTTGACAGGGGACATCACGCCGGCGTATTTGACCGGTAAACTCGGGCTGATCTGCTCCATTCCACGGTTGGCAGACACCCGGCCGGGAGACACGTGGCAAGCGTTTTTCGGAGATGCCGATGAAACGGGCGTCAGCGGTGTTTTTCCCGACACTGGCAATGCCAGCTGTACGTTCATCACCGCTAATATCATGTCTGCCGGGCCTGGCGATTACGCTATCAGGTATATCGCGACTGATCGTGCGGGTAACGCCACGCAGTTCTCCTTTCCCAGGACGGTCACTGTCAGAGTCAGCGAGCCGCCGGTGCTCGGTACGCTGTTAGTCGTGGAAGGGCCTTTGGTGAACAAGGAAGAGGCGCGTAACGGTGTTACGGTGCGGCTCTCGACGATTACAGATTTTTTGTCGGACGATATTGTTCGGGTGTTCTGGGAAGGCACGCCGGTCGCTTCAAGGCCGGTCGGATTGTTTCCGATTTTTCCTTTCGACTTCCCTGTTTTGTTCGCCCAAATCGCCGAGCCCGGCGAGCTCTATACAGCCAATATTGAGTGTACGGTAAGCCGTGCAACTGCTCCCGTTACCACGACCGTGGAGGTGGACCTGGTTGAGCCCGGTATCGGCAACCCAGGCCCGGGGCCGGTGGATGACTTGCTTGATAAACCGGTTGTTCGCGGCGGCGTTGAAATGCTCGAAAACCAATTGGTGGAAGGTGATCGCAACACCGCCGCCACCGCCACTTTCACGATTCCAGAAAACCTGGTGTTGGGCGAATTCATTGACATTATTTACGGCACCATGGGAGGGATGGCGGGCTCCACCTATACTGTAACGGGAACCGAACTTCCGGATTTTGAGGTCGTACTGCCCATTGCTTGGTCGATTATCGAGCTGTACGGCAATGGAGATATCCCGTGTTATTACAGGATCCGCAACGCGAACAACTACAAGCATTCACCTAGTCAAGACGTAGAAGTCAGCATCTACAGCCTCAATGGCCTGGCGGATGCAGAGTTCACGGTGAAAAGCCCGACACGAGGTACGCTCAATTGTGAAGCGGTGCTTAGCCCGCGGCCTTGGGTGGGGGTCCCTATCTTTATCAAAGACGCCGTCACGCTGGCATCGAATGACTTGGTTACTGTTCATGCGGTCCGCTATGCCTTTGCCGATAACACCACACCGGTAGGCGATCCCATAGAGTCGCCGGAGCAAGAGGTCTCGTTCAACGATGTCCAGAATGGCTTCACTGTAACGCTCGACCTTGGGGCGTGGTTCAGGGCTCACACCACCAGTGGGGGGCGCGGGTGGGTGGGCGTCACTTGGAGCATTTTCCGACCAAGTACAGGCGATCGAGGCACCTCGGACGAAGTGCAAATCCAGTGGGATTTCCGTGTCGCGGCTCCACCGCTGAACACGTGTGTACCTGGTGCGACGCGGGCCGGTACGCTTTGATCGACCCGTTGACCCTGTGACCCGCCTCGGCAGCCACAGGGTTAATGAGATGGTCACCCCTTACACCCTGTGATGGCTACGCCTTCACAGGGTGTTTTTGTTTTCGCAGGTCATCATCATGAGCAAGTCAGCACTGATCGGTATCAGCAACCGATGTCAGCGCGATTCAGGTTGAAAAGGAGCAGTTAAGGAAAGTCCTACATAACGCGGTAACTCCAGTCTTTAGTCTTCGCGCCGTGGAAAACGGAAGCCTAGTCGGTAGGGCCTCCGGGTTCGAACTGGTACTTTTACTGAGGTTGACTGGAAATGCATACGACTGACTCTTCTCGTTTTAAATACTCTCGTTTATCGACAGCGATAAAGCTGATCGCCGTCGCACCCCTCTATTTCATGAGCTCCCAGGCCATGGCGCTGGAGAATCTTGATGGTAAAACCAAAAACGTCTACGCCGGCGACTTTGCGGACTCTTTCACGCTGAGAAACAATGCCACGCTGAATCTTTATGAAGGCGCATTGGCACGTGGTGTTGTGGCGGCCAACTCGAACTTGAACATGGAGGGTGCGCGGGTTGCGTCGACCACCGCTGGCACCGCGGTCGTGTTGACCAACAGCAAGGCGCAGATCAACAACTCGCTGATCACCAGCTCCGTGGCGGGCGGCCTGGATGTCGTGCGCAATCCGACTACCTCTACGGGCAGCGAAGCGTACCTTAACTTCAGCGAAGTACGTGGTGCCACCTACGGCGCCAATGTGACCTCGCACAGCACGCTGTATCTCAACGACTCGAAACTGTTCGGCGGTAGCCAGGCCGGCCTGATCTTGCGCGGTGGTGCGGCTGAGGCGTTCAACAGCGAAATCACCGGTGCTACCAACGGCATCCGCATGACTCGCGAACACAGCACTGTACCCAACTCTCCGCAATTGCGCTTGGAAGGTACACGCGTAGAAGGGCTTGCAGGTGCTGCGATCAGGGTCGATACGCCGATCACTGCTGAAATCGATGTGAATAACGGCTCCACGCTTATTGGCAGTGACGGCACGATGGTCGAACTGGCCAATAGCGGCAACGCCAACATGCGTGTTAACAGCAGCATGCTGGCAGGTAACATCCTGGTCGGTATGGACAGCGCACTGGACCTGAGCCTTGACCGCGCCATCATGAACGGCGACGTGATCAACACTGGCGGCAACGCGAGTGTCGGTCTCAACAACGGCTCGATCCTTACCGGCCGCCTGGAGAACGTCGACAAACTGGCGATCAACAGCGACGCCACCTGGGTGATGGTCGACCACCAGCAGGTCGGCGACTTGT
>Ga0302217_10000053_pt1 | contig 31127 bp, 28 predicted proteins | sample II_Fen_N3_3_FD_198779 | JGI IMG/M metagenome (GOLD analysis project Ga0302217, IMG submission 198779) | Peat permafrost microbial communities from Stordalen Mire near Abisko, Sweden - II_Fen_N3_3 | ecosystem: Environmental > Terrestrial > Soil > Wetlands > Permafrost | place: Sweden: Abisko... | reverse complement strand
GTTGTACAAAAAACTCTCCGCGCCGCTGATGGCTCGTCTGCATGAGCACGCCGAGGTCACGCTGATCGACGCGCTCGACGCGCCCGGCCTGGCCAAGCTGCGCGACGCCCTCCCCGGCGCCCACGGTTTGCTCGGCGCGAGCCTGCGCCTGGACGCCACGCTGCTGGACCTGGCACCGCAGTTGGAGGCGGTGGCCAGCGTGTCCGTCGGCGTCGACAACTACGACGTCGAGTACCTGACCCAGCGCGGCATCCTGCTCAGCAACACACCCGATGTGCTGACCGAAACCACCGCCGACACCGGCTTCGCGCTGATCCTCGCCACCGCGCGCCGGGTGGTCGAACTGGCCGATATGGTGCGTGCCGGCCAGTGGCACAAAAACATCGGCCCGGCGCATTTCGGCAGCGACGTGCATGGCAAGACCCTGGGCATCATCGGCATGGGCCGCATTGGTGAAGCGCTGGCCCAGCGTGGGCATTTTGGCTTTGGCATGCCGGTGCTCTACCACAGCCACTCGCCCAAGCCGCAGGTGGAAAAACGGTTTGGCGCGCAGTACCGCAGCCTGAAAGACTTGCTGCAACAAGCAGACTTCGTCTGCCTGACACTGCCGCTCACCGCCGAAACCGAGAAGTTGATCGGCGCTGAAGAATTCGCGCTGATGGGGCCGCAGACGATCTTTATCAATATCTCACGCGGCAAAGTGGTGGATGAAGCCGCGCTGGTCGAGGCCTTGCAGCAACACACGATTCGCGCGGCGGGGCTGGATGTGTTCGAGCGCGAACCGCTGCCCCACGATTCGCCGTTGCTGCGTTTGAACAATGTGGTGGCAACGCCGCATATCGGCTCGGCGACCCATGAAACGCGCGAAGCGATGGCCGAGTGCGCGGTGGATAATCTGCTGGCGGCGTTGGCCGGGGAACGCCCGAAAAACCTGGTCAATCCAAAGGCATTCAAGCAATAACCACTGACATAGCACAGTACAAATGTGGGAGCGGGCTTGCCCGCGATTGCGGTGGGTCAGCTTTAAATGCGCTGACTGATACACCGCTATCGCGGGCAAGCCCACTCCCACATTTTTTAGCGCATTTCAGGTCAGATAACGAACCTGGCCACCATCGCGTTCAAATCCACCGCCAGGCGCGACAGCTCATGGCTGGCCGCACTGGTCTGGTTGGCGCCAGCCGCCGACTGGGTCGCCAGGTCGCGGATGTTGACCAGATTGCGGTCCACTTCACGCGACACCTGGGCCTGCTCCTCCGACGCGCTGGCGATCACCAGGTTGCGCTCGTTGATCAGGCTGATCGACTGGGTGATCTGCTCCAATGCCACGCCGGCCGCACGGGCCAATTCCAGGGTGTTATGGGTACGCTGGTTGCTCTGCTGCATCGACTGCACGGCTTCACCGGTGCCGTTCTGGATACCGGCGACCATTTTCTCGATTTCCTGGGTCGACTGCGCGGTGCGATGGGCCAGCGCCCGCACCTCGTCCGCCACCACCGCGAAGCCACGCCCGGCTTCACCGGCTCGGGCGGCCTCGATCGCAGCGTTGAGCGCCAGCAGGTTGGTTTGCTCGGCAATCGCCCGGATCACGTCGAGGACCTTGCCGATGTCCCGACCCTGCGTCGCCAGGCCTTCGATCAGCAGCGAGGTGTTTTGCACATCCTGGGTCATGGTCTGGATCGCGCCGACGGTCTCGACCACGCGGTCACGGCCTTCCCGTGCCGCTTGGTTGGACTGGGTGGAGGCTTCGGAGGTGGACACCGCGTTACGCGCCACCTCTTCTACGGCGGCGGTCATCTCATTGACGGCGGTGGCTGCCTGGTCGATTTCATTATTTTGTTGCTGCAGGCCTTTGGAGGCTTCTTCGGTGACTGCGCTCAACTCTTCCGCCGCCGAGGCCAATTGCGTGGCCGAACCGGCGATGTGCTGGATGGTCTGGCGCAGGTTGGTTTGCATGGTCGACAACGCGCTGATCAGCCGCGCCGGTTCATCCTTGCCATCATCTTCAATGACTTTGCTCAGGTTGCCGCCGGCAATGGTTTCTGCCACTTCCACAGCTTTGCGCAGCGGCGTGACGATGCTGCGGGTCAGCAACCAGGCCAACAGCACTGTGAGCAAGGCGGCGGCCACCGCAAAGACGACGATGCCGGTGATCGCGCTGTCGTAGCTCTGGCCTGCCTGTTCGTTGGCTTGCTTGGCGCCAGCGGAGTTGATGGCGATCATCTTGTTCAACTGCTCGCCCATCTGATCGGTGCCGTCCTTGATCCGCGTGTTGATCAAGGTACGCATCTCATCGACCTTGTCTTGCTTGGACAGGGCCAGCATCTCGGCCTGGGCCGTCAGGTAGTTGTCCAAGGTGCCGACAAACGTCTTGTACAGGGCCGCTTCCTCAGGCACGGAGGGTAACGCCGCGTAACCGGCCTGGGCGGTTTTTACCTTGTCGATCAGCACAGCGATGCGCGTTTGCGCCTCTTGCAAACCGGCCGGTTCACGGTTGACCAATACGCGAAACGACAAGATACGCATGCGCAGCACATTTTCCGTGAGAGTGCCCAAGTAAGCCACGCTGGGCAGTTGGTTGGTGCTCATGTCCACCGAAGCCTGACGGATCAGCGTCATGCGATTGACCGCAAACACACCCAATACAACCACCAGCAATGCAATGAATGCGAAACCCAGAGACGCTCGAGGGGCAATATTCAGATGACGAAGAGACATAGAGGAGTTCTCAAGAAGGAGTGTCTGCGCGCATCCCTGCAGCGGAACGATCAGTTGGCGTCAACGCGCGGCTCTGACCTTGGTCACCACTTGTTGTCATTTATAGGTGAGCCTATAGGACATATCGGCAGGGCCAGGGGTTTATACAGGGTTACTACAAATGTTTTTTTACACTTCTGACGATAGCCGGTTTCTGGCATCCTGCCCCTCCATTTTCTGACCCGAGCCCGCGCTTTGTCTGACGCTCAAGCCCCCCGCCCGCGCTATAAATCCGACCTGATCTATGGCCTGGAAGACCGCCCGCATTTCACTGCGGCGATGTTTGCTGCCTTGCAGCATGTGTTGGCGAGTTTCGTCGGCATCATCACCCCTACCCTGATCGTCGGCGGTGTGCTGGGCCTGGAAAGCGAAGTGCCGTACCTGGTGAGCATGGCATTGTTCGTGTCCGGGCTCGGCACCTTCGTGCAGGCGCGCACGTTCGGCCCGATCGGCTCGGGCCTGTTGTGCCTGCAGGGCACCAGTTTTTCGTTTATCAGCGTGATTCTCAGTGCCGGGTTCATGGTCAAGGCCCGGGGTGGCGGCACCGATGAGATTCTCTCGACGATCTTCGGCATCTGCTTTTTTGCGGCGTTTATCGAAGTAGTGTTCAGCCAGTTCATCGGCAAATTGCGCAAGCTGATCACCCCAGTGGTGACCGGCACCATCATTACCCTGATGGGGTTGTCGCTGATCAAGGTGGCAGTCACCGACATGGCCGGCGGCTTTGGCTCCAACGACCTCGGCGCCGCAAGCAATATGGGCCTGGCCGCGTTGGTGCTGCTGACCATCGTGGTACTTAACCGCTTCAGCAACCCGTTCCTGCGCCTGGGTTCGATCGTGATCGGCCTGACCCTGGGTTTCGTCGTGGCCTGGTGGCTGGGCCGCGTGGATATGGCGGCATTGCCCCAAGTGCCGTTGATCAGCGTGCCGGTGCCGTTCAAGTATGGGTTCTCATTCGACTGGGTGGCGTTTATCCCGGTGGCGGTGATCTTCCTGATTTCGCCCCTGGAAGCCGCCGGTGACCTGACGGCCAATTCGATGATTTCCCAACAACCGGTCAAGGGCCCGCTGTACATCAAGCGCATCAAGTCCGGCCTGCTGGCCGACGGCCTCAACTCGGTGATGGCCGCCACCTTCAACAGCCTGCCGATGGTGACGTTTGCCCAGAACAACGGTGTGATCCAACTGACCGGCGTGGCCAGCCGCTATGTGGCGTACTTCATTGCCGGCCTGCTGGTGCTGCTGGGGCTGTTCCCGATGATCGGCGCAGTGCTGCAACTGATGCCCAAGCCGGTATTGGGCGGCGCGACCCTGATCATGTTCGGCACCGTCGCCGTGGCCGGGATCAAGATCCTCGCCGAAGCCGGCCTGCACCGACGCAATATGCTGATCGTGGCAATCTCCCTGGGCATGGGCCTGGGTGTCGCCGCCGTGCCGGAAGTGTTGCGCGACCTGCCCAAAGCGCTGCACAACATCTTCGAGTCGCCGATCACCGTGGGCGCGTTCTGTGCAATCCTGCTGAACATTTTCCTGCCGGAAGAGTTCTTAGAGCTGGAAGAAGATGAATTTGATCCGGAGTCCTCTACCCTCAAAGTGATGCAGGACCCGGACGTCACGCAATAGGAGCACCTTTGTATGCGCAAGCTCATGGTTCTATCGATACTGCTGCTGACCTTGAGCGCTTGCGCCCTGTTCCCCAACCGCGACCCGGTCAATATCAACGTGGTGGGCATCGAACCGCTGCAAAGCCAGGACCTGGAAGTGCGCTTCGCTGTGAAACTGCGGGTGCAGAACCCCAATGAAACGGCGATCGACTACAACGGCGTGGCCCTGGACCTGGAGGTCAATGGTCGGCCGCTGGCGTCGGGGGTGAGTGATCAGCACGGAAGCATCCCACGCTTTTCCGAGGCCATTCTGACAGTGCCGGTCAGCGTTTCAGCATTTTCCGTGTTGCGGCAAACCCTCGGCCTGAGCCAGACCCAGAGTTTGAACAACCTGCCCTACGTCCTGCACGGAAAATTGGCCGGTGGACTGTTCGGCACCCTGCGCTTTGTGGATCGTGGGACGTTGGATCTGCCGAACACCGCTACCTGGTAAACCTCTGGCCATGTGATCAGTCGGTCATGAAACGCACGCCCGGTTTGGCCCGCTCATCCACACTCAACTCGAAAATATCCGGCCGAGCGTAATGCCCCACCACGTCATAGTCATACCGTGCGCGCACCAGATCGTCGGTATTGATCTGCGCGGTCAAGAGCCCGGCTTCGCCCTGCAGCGGCCCGGCCAGGATGTCGCCCATGGGACCGACAATCACACTGCCACCCGCAATCAACGGGCGGTCTGAAGGCCAGTTGGCCACCTCAACGCCCAGCGCCGCGGGCGACGCCTGAACCTGGCACGCACTGACCACAAAACAGCGACCCTCGTGGGCAATGTGGCGCATGCTCACCTGCCACATCTCGCGTTCATCCACCGTGGGCGCACACCATACCTGCACACCCTTGGCGTACATCGCCGTGCGCAGCAGGGGCATCATGTTTTCCCAGCACACTGCGCCGCCGATGCGCCCGACCGCCGCGTCGATCACCGGCAATGTGGAGCCATCACCCTTGCCCCAGATCAGCCGCTCAGTGCCGGTGGGCATCAGCTTGCGGTGCTTGGCCACCAGGCCGTCCGCCGGTTCGAAATACAGCATGGTGCAATACAACGTGCTGCCACTGCGTTCGATCACACCCAGGACCAGGCTGGCACCGGTGCGCGCCGATAAACCGGCCAGCGCCTCGGTTTCGGCGCCAGGCACATCGATGGCGTTGGCAAAATACCGTGCAAAGGCTTCGCGGCCTTCGGGCAGGCGATAACCGAGCTGCGTGCCGAAGCCTTCGCCTTTGGGGTAACCGCCCAGCAGCGCCTCGGGCATCACCACCAATTGCGCACCGCTGCGCCGGATCGGGTCTTCATAGGCCAGGATTTGCGCCAGGGTATCGGCCTTGCCGCCGGGCAAGGAACCGATTTGCAAAGCCGCCACAGTAGAAACAGGCATCAGGAGCACTCCGAACAATGAGGGGTTGCCCATTCTCCGGCCAGCTTGGATCATGAATAAAGCCCACCTCAGTGCTGAATGATATGAGCCAGATAAATATCACCCAGGTCGACCTGAACCTGCTGAAAACCTTTGAAGCCCTGCACGATGAATCCAGCGCCAGCCGCGCGGCGTTGCGCCTGGGCGTCACCCAATCAGCGATCAGCGCGGGCCTGCGACGTTTGCGCGAAGTGTATGGCGACCAACTGTTCGTGCGTACCGGCCGTGGCCTGGCGCCGACCTTGCGGGCCAATCAGTTGAAGCCGGTGATCAGTGAGGCGCTGGACCGCTGCCGGCAGAGCCTGGCGATGACCCACCCGGACACCCAGCACTATCAGGGACGGTCCGTGGTGCTGGGCTTATCCGACGATTTCGAGATTGCCTACGGCCGCCGCCTGATGGAGGAAATTGCCCAGCGCATGCCGAAATTGCGCGTAATTTTCCGTCAGACCCACAGCCAGATCGTCGCCGCCGCCCTGCTCGACCGCAGCCTCGACCTGGCGATTACCGCCGGCGGCTTTGCCGAACGTCGCTTGAGCCGGCAAGTGCTGGGGGAAGGTGATTACCGCTGCCTGGTCGACCCGCACAGCCTGGCGCCAGGCCAGCAAGGCATCGATCTGCAAGCGTTCGTTACCCGCGAGCATGTGCTGGTGTCATCCGGCGGGTTTATCGGGATTACCGATGAAGGGCTGGCGGCACAGGGGCTGAGCCGCCAGGTGTGCGCCTCCACCAGCCACTTCGCTGCGCTGCCGTTTCTGCTCAAGGGCAGCCAGGCGGTGGCGACCATTCCCGGGCACGCCGCCGAAGCCATCGCACGTATGACGGGCCTGCAGGTGCTGCCTTGCCCGTTGGCGCTGCCGCGCTACCCGGTGGAACTGGGCTGGCGCACCCAGGCTCAACTGGATCCGATAGTGCTGAAAGTCCGCGAAGCGATTGTCGCCAGCTTTACTTCGCCGCTGCCATCAGCTTGTTGACTTCGCTGCGCACCATATTGGAGAACTCCGGCGGCGACATGCCGTCGAGTTCGGCGCGGACCCATTCGGCCCACTTGCCCTTGCGTTTGGCGCGCTCGCCGAACAGGCGCGCGGCTTCACCCTTGGCCTTGCCCAGGTTGCTTTGCCACAGGTCGTAGAGACGGGACTTTTCATCTTCCAGCTCGGCGCGTTCGGCGAGGGTCTTGTTGGCGAGATTGAAGCTCATGTTGAATTTCCTGCTGCACAAATAGGTGACATCTTACACTGTAGGTCTACGTTTCCTGATTCGGATTTCGCACACCCACAGCGGCCGGCAAAAAAACTGCAACTTTTGCCGCCGCCCGGCACTCCATTGTTCACTGTCACATTTACCTGCAAGGAGTCACCCAATGGCCCGTAAATCTGCCGCCCAAGTCGTCGAAGATCAAATCAAGGATCAAGCGTTCAGCGAACTGACTGCGCTGATCGAAGAGTCAGACAAACTGCTCAAAAGCAGCGCTTCCCTGGTGGGCGACGAAGGTGAAACCTTGCGCGAGCAGGTCGCGATCAAGCTCAAGCAAGCCCTCGATTCGGTGTCCCATGTGCGCGAGCGCAGCAAGCCGGTGGTGGATGCCACCGAAACCTACATCGGTGGTCACCCGTGGCAGACCGTGGCGATTTCCGCAGGCTTTGGCCTGGTGGTCGGCCTGCTGCTCGGTCGTCGCAACTAATACTGTGTGCCTTGCGTAGCCGCTGCCGCGCCCTGGCGAGGCAGCGGCTACGTGGTTTTTCAGACGGCCCACTCACGCAACTGATTCAATGCGTGCGCATCCACTTCAATGCCTGCCTCCAACGACTTCGCCCGCGTGCGATGACGTCGATCCCCCGGCAACCGCCGCAACCCCGCCGCGTGCATCTGCCGCACCAGTTCCTGGCTGCGCTCGGCGAAGTTTTGCCCGGCGGTTTTGCTCGGGTCGATCAGAATCAACAGTTGACCGGTCCACGGCGTGCGCGCACCCGGGTGATCGGCCCAGTTGAACTCAAACGAGAAGTTGCCGCCGGTCAAGGCTGCGGCCAGTAACTCGACCATCATCGACAGCGCCGAGCCCTTGTGCCCGCCGAACGGCAACAAAGCACCGCCTTCGAGGATGGCCTTGGGGTCCTGGGTCGGCTGGCCCAGGCTGTCCACGCCCATGCCCGGCGGCAGACGTTCGCCCTTGCGCGCGGCGATCTGCACGTCGCCATGGGCAATGGCGCTGGTGGCCAGGTCGAAGACGATGGGCGCGCCGTCCGCGCGTGGTGCGGCAAACGCGATCGGGTTGGTGCCAAACAACGGGCGGTCGGCGCCATGGGGCACCACGCAGGTCATGCTGTTGACCACACTCAGCGCCACCAAGCCTTGCTCGGCGAAGGGTTCGACATCCGGCCACAACGCGGCGAAGTGATGGGAATTGTGAATCGCCAACAGCGCAATACCGGCGCTGCGGGCCTTGTCCACCAGCAGGGCGCGGGCGGCGGCCAGCGCCGGTTGGGCAAAGCCGTTCGCGGCATCGACACGCACGAAGCCGGAAGCGACATCCGTGACCACCGGCGTAGCCTTGCCGTCGACCCAGCCGCTGTCCAGCGTGCTTACATAACCGGGAATCCGAAAGATGCCATGGCTATGAGCGCCGTCGCGCTCGGCGCTGGCGCAATTGTGCGCGAGGACCTGCGCCACTTCCGGCGACGTGCCGTGCTTCATAAACACCGCGTGCAGCAACCCCACCAGCTCGTTGAAACCGATGAACGCAGAAGAACTATCCACTATCGGGGACTGGGCAGACATCTGTAGCTCCGATTTTGTAATTGGAAGAGACAACAAGAATCCAGACCAACGATTAAACAACGCCTCCCGTGCCTGCTGTCAACGGGCGCTTGAGCTATCTGCTGCCTGACGCGCTTCGCCGCCCATTACCGTGGGCCGCGACGCCGTCACCGAGCTGTTTTAGGCGTGCCCAACGAGAATAACGCTCAATTGATGTGCAATCGCCATGATCGCTGTTCTCGCCATCTGCCTCGGGAGGTTAGAATGTGGGAAATCAGGATGAATTAATGACCGAAAAGTCTGTTTCAGAAGCCGAATATGACGCCATCACCGATGCTGCTGCGCATTGGTGTATGCGCCTGCATGCGAGTGATTGCACGGCGGACGAACGACTGGCCTTTCAACGGTGGCACGATGCTCACCCGCTGCATGCTTTCGAGTACGCAGCGATGCTGGAAATCTGGGACGTTGCCGATCACTTGCCACGCCCCGCCCCTGCCCCCGTTGTAGTGCCGCTCAAACCGCGTAGCCGGTTGCGTACTTATGCCGTGGCAGCCGCGGTGTGCCTGGCTGCCCTGCCCCTGGCGGCGTTCACCGGTTGGGAAGCAGGGTGGTTGCCAAGTGCCTATGAACGGTTCGAAGCCCGCAATGGTTTGCGCCAAGTCACGCTGGGCGACGGCAGCCAGTTAGAGCTCAACCTGGGCACCGAACTGGTCTACGCCAATTACAAGGACCAGCGCCAGGTCACGCTGAGCAAGGGCGAGGCGTTTTTCAAGGTCAGCCATGACAGCACCCATCCATTTGTCGTCAGGGCCGGTGAAGGACAGATACGAGTGACCGGCACCCAATTCAACGTATGGAAATACGAAGACCAGGTGCGGGTGATGTTGCTCGAAGGCTCGGTGCAGATTTCCAGCGACCCGGCACACAGTAGTGTGCCGCTGACCCAGGGCATGCAAGCCAGCTATCAACAGGGCGATACCACCCCGCGTGTGCGCTCCATCAACCCCGACGACAGCGCCCTCGCCTGGCGCCAGGGTAAATTGGTCCTGGATAACCTGGCCCTGGCCGATGCGTTGCCACTGATCAACCGCTACCTGAACAAGCCCGTGATGCTGGCCGATACCGGCACCGGGGCGATCCGTATCGGCGGCATCTACAACATCAGCGAGGTCAACAACCTCGTCCCCTCCTTGCCCAAGGTTTTACCGGTCTACCTGACCCAGAACCAGGATGGCAATCCCGTCCTCAACGCCATCCCACGCAAAGCGCCCAAGGGCTGAGCCTGTTGCCGGCATCAGTGGGTTCGCTTGCGTCTGCAGTGTCCATTTTTGAAACACCTCCCTGTCCTGAACGACCCGGCCTGCGCGGATTCATCGTTTTGTCACACATAGTGTTACATCAGTGATACAGGCTCCCGAACTCAACGCCTGCGCGCCAGATATATCGGGAATTGCCGGCCGGCCTCGGCAGGTTGTATCAGTACTGAAACAGCGCGACCATTACTTAGCCTGCTAAATTTCATAACTGTTTGATTAACAACAACAAATTGAAAGCGGCACGCCTCCTGCTCTATTCCTTACAGCGCTGTTTAGGGTCAGCGCGACGAATAAGGAATTTTGCCGTGGACACACACAATCCAGGCTCACTGAGCCTCCTGCTGATCAGCTGTGTACTGAGTACCGGCGTGAGCCTTCCAGTGCTCGCGGCAGGCGATGGTGTGATCGTTGTTCAACGTCAGGTCCAACCTTATACGATAGGCCGCACACGCGGCACCGACCCCTACCCCACCACCGTCAATGCCAATCCATCGGCAGCCATCTACCGCGCCTCCAACGGTGAACTCAGCGACAACGACTTCGCCGGTGTGAGCAGTGGCGTCAGCATCACTCGCAGCATCATGCCCAATGGCGACCTGGCCGGTTTGACCAATATCAATGCCGGCGGCATCGGCCTGGGCGCCGGCAGCGCAGCCGGCCATAGCGGCGGCGGTGTCGCCGGCACGGTCAACGGCGCGGTAGCCAGCGGCCTCGCCCCGCTGAACAATCTCGGCGGCATGATCGGAGGAGCGATGAAATGAACGCTTCCTGGATGCTCCTCGCCGTACTCAGCTGCACGGCGGCAATGGCCGACAGCAGTAATAACGCAACTATCGATAACTCGGCCAAGCAATACAGCGGCGTCGTGACGCTCAACCAGGCCGCAGGCGACCAGCAACAACTGAGCAACAACGTCGCGATCGCGGTGGGCCACAACGCCCAGGCGAACATTGCCGTCACGCAAAAAATCAGCGGCGCTGCCGCAGACCGCGCCATGGATGCCACAGCGGCGATCCACGGCACCTCCTTCAGCAATGGCAACGGTGTACTGAGTGTCAACCAGTCGGCCGGGGCCCAGAACCAGATGATCAATGCCGTGCGAATCAGCGTTAACGCTGGCCCGCAGAGCATCGACGACAGTGTCATGTCGCAACAGAACGTTGCGCTTGCAACAAACTCAGGGTTGACCCCTACCACTGGCAGCCGCCAGGTCGTTACCAGCGACCAGGCCTTCACCGGCAGCCGTGGAGTGGTACAGGTCAGCCAGAGCGCCGGGGTGGGGAACCGAGTGGCTAACACCCTGAATGTACGACTCAACTGATGGAGCTGAGTCGCTAGCTACACCGTACCAACACTTAACCAACTAATTAGAAGCAAGGAGATACACCATGAAACCTACAATGGCTCTTAAACCACTGGCTTTCGCTCTCGCTGCTCTCATGGCTGTTGCTGCTCAAGCGGGTGAGACTTATCACCATCCAAAACCGCCAACCGTCGCTGCCGCAGCCGCCAATGACGGTCAAAGCAACCATGGCAACGTGGTGATCAATGACAAAACCAAAAACAACGCTTCGGCCAACAGCTCCTACAACCACAGCAGTGGCGTAGCCAACGGCAACGTTCTCAGCGGTGACAACAACCAAGGCAAAAACGACGTAGTCGTCCAGTCTGCCGATGCTGATTTCGTGTTCGCCTCCGTGAACTCCGCACAATCGAACACCGGTAACCTGGTGATCAACAGCGGCACCAAAAACAATGCCTCCCTCAACGATAGCGGTAACAACGCTTCGGGCATCATTCAGTTGAACGCCGCAGCAGGCACTTCCAACCAAGCCAGCAACAGCACTGTCATTCAGTCGAACAAAGACGGCTCTGGCGGCCTCGCAACCGTCAATGGCGTGCAGGAAGTATCCAGCAACCTGACCCTCAACGTCAGCAGCGGCCACAGCTGGAGCGCCAAACCCGTTGTCAACAACGCCAGCGTGAACAACTCGATGAACTACAGCTCTGGGGTATCGAACTCCAACGTTCTGTCGGGCAGCAACAACCAAGGTCAGAACAACGTAGTGGTCCAATCCACCACTCGCTTCTGATCCAGATCGGGCCTTGGCAACAAGGCCCTTTTTATTTCCAGTGTCCAACAGGTCATACGATCATGCGCCTTGTTGCCTTCTTCCTGCTGCTAGCACTCACCGGCCCGACTTGGGCGGGGCAAATGGCCGTGGTCATGCCCGGCGGTGGGTTGATCTACAAAAAGGTCGAGAGCATCCGCGAGCGCAAGTTCGCCAACCTGGTGGAACAGAAAACCGATTTCAGCTGCGGGGCCGCTGCACTGGCGACCATCCTGCGCCAAGCCTATTGGATGGACGTGGATGAAGACCACGTCATCAAGGGCATGCTGGTCAACGCCGACCAGGACCTGGTGCGCACCCAGGGCTTCTCCATGCTCGACATGAAGCGCTACCTGGAAAGCATCCACATGCGCGCCAAGGGCTACCGGATCACCCCAGAAGTGCTGATCACCGTAAAAGTGCCGGTCGTCGTGTTGCTGGATATTCGCGGCTACAAGCACTTCGTGGTATTGCAGCGCGCCGACAAGGACTGGGTGTATATCGGCGATCCTGTGCTGGGTCACAAGCGCTACGCCAAGGACGATTTCATCAAGGGCTGGAACGGCATCGTATTCGCCGTACTGGGTGAAGGCTACGACAAGGCCAACGCCTTGCTCGACCCGCCCACGCCGCTGACCGCAAAGAACCAAGTGAACGGCTTCAGCCCGGTCCGCGACAGTGAATTGATGGACTTCGGTTTTATCCAGAGCGACTTCTTCTAGAAGCGCAATAAGGAGTAGGAAGCTCCAGGAGCAAGCGATGAACACTCTCCGTTGGCTGACAGTCATGTGCCTGGCAGCCTCAGCACCTGCTTATGCTTCGTCGGCGTTCAAGCCGATCGAACTCAAGGATTCGGAAATGTCCGAGCTGCGCGGCCGCTATGTGATGCCGGGGCGGATTGTCAGCTTTGGCCTTGTGATGAGCAGCACTTGGACTAACGCCGCCGGTGCAACCGTAACCGGCACCGCCAACATGCAAGTCAACGCCTCCACCGTCACCCCGCAGTTTTACGTGCAGATTACCGGTAACGATGGCAGCGGCGCGACCCAGCAGCCTACCGGCACGGGCACTGTCGTCGGCGGCGCCGGCCTCGGCACGGGCCAAGGCGTGGTTCAAAGCGTCCGCGCAGCAGGTGATGGCAACACAGCCAACAACGGCGTCGACATCAACGTCGACAAAAGCGGCCTGGCGCCGGCCAACTATGTGCAGTCAGGCCAGGCGCTAATGGCCGGCCAGTCGATTACCGGCAGCACCGCCGCCGGCCAGGTCACGGTGAGCGCCAAAAACGGCGGCGTGCAGATGGCGCTGCTGGCCAACAACAACCAAGGCAACGTCGTGCAGCAAATTGGTGGCGGTAACGTCCTGCAAGGTACGGTTATTCAAGGGAACAGCAACTTCGTGAACAACTTGACCCAACTCAATGTGGTCCTGGGAAATAATGGTCTGAACAACATCACGCAGAACCTCAATCTGGATCAACTTAAAGGCCTCCGCCCTTCCGGTTATTGAACTACGCTGAGCCACGACACTTACGCATTAAGAATGGGACGGCTTATTTCATGCATCGATCGTTATCGTTACGTGCCGTGGTTTGTTTGAGTACGCTCCTGCCGGCGTCCGCGCTATACGCCGCACCGGACACCGATATCGAAACCTTGAAACAGGAACTTCTGGAGCTCAAGCAACGTTATGAAGTGCAGCAAAAAGCACTGGCAGTACTGGAGCAACGCGTTCGACAAGTAGAAGACCAACCCGCAACACCCACCCCTAGACGCTTGGTCAAGTCGCCTGCCGACTTGAGAAAAGGCGGCACCACCGTGGCAGGCAGCACGCCAGGGGTGGGCGCGGCGGCGGCATCGGGCGGCGCCGGCGGCGGCAGCTCCTACGGGCAAAGCCTGAAGGATGACTCGGCGCCCGCACAAAGCGTGAGCAACTTGTATAACGAGGCCAGCGGCTTTTTTGGCAATGGCAAGTTCAGCTTTGAAACCGGCGTCACCTATGCCCGCTATGACGCACGCCAGTTATCCCTTAACGGCTTTCTGGCGCTGGACTCGATCTTCCTCGGCAATATCAACCTGGACCGAATCAAGTCGGACAGTTGGACCGTGGATCTGACCGGACGCTACAACTTGGACAACCGTTGGCAGTTCGATGTGAACGTGCCGGTGGTGTATCGCGAGTCGACGTACCAGTCCGGCGGTGCCGGCGGCAGCGCCAACACCACATCGGAAGGCTCGGTTACCCGGGACCCGACTATCGGCGATGTGAACTTCGGCATTGCGTATAAATTCCTCGACGAGAGTGCCAGCCTGCCGGATGCAGTGGTGTCGTTACGGGTCAAGGCGCCTACCGGCCAAGATCCTTATGGCATCAAGCTGATCGAATCGCCCACCAACTCTAACCTCGCCGTGCCGGAAAGCCTGCCGACAGGTAACGGCGTGTGGTCGGTGACGCCGGGCATCTCCCTGGTCAAGACCTTCGACCCGGCGGTGCTGTTCGGTTCGCTGTCCTACACCCATAACTTCGAGGATTCGTTCAGCGACATCAGCCCCAACGTCAACCAGACAGTACCCGGCAAGGTTAGCCTGGGCGACAGCTTCCAGTTAGGTGCCGGTGTCGCCTTCGCCCTCAACGAGAAAATGAGTATGTCGTTCTCGGTGTCCGACCTCGTGCAACGCAAGAGCAAGGTCAAGCAGAGCGGCTCGGATTGGCAATCGGTGGTCTCCAGCGATGCCAACGCCGGTTATTTCAACGTGGGCATGACCATCGCGGCGTCGGATAACCTGACGATCGTGCCGAACCTGGCCATTGGCATGACGGCTGATGCGCCGAACTTCACCTTCAGTCTGAAATTCCCGTACTACTTCTAAACCGCACTCAAGGAAAAGCCCCGCAACGATAAGGGTCGTTGCGGGGCTTTTCGGTTTACCCGCCCTAGCGGATCTGGTGTTTGTGCAATAACCGGTAGAACGTCGGCCGGGAAATCCCCAGCACGCGCGCCGCGACACTCAGGTTGTCGCTGTGCCGGTTGAGCACATCGCACAGCGCCTGGCGTTCGGCGCGGTGTTTGTAGTCTTCTAGTGTAGCCATCGGCGACGAAATTGCCTGCTGACCTTGCAAACCCAGATCAACGGCTTCGATTTGCCGCCCTTCGGCCAGTACCAGGCCCCGACGTACACGGTTGGCTAGCTCGCGCACATTGCCCGGCCAAGGGTGTTGCCCCATTGCCACCAGCGCGTCCTCGCTGAAACTGCGCGGACGGCGCCCGGTTTCCTGGCTGTAGAAGCGCGCAAAGTGGTTGGCCAGCATGGCGACGTCGCCGTGGCGCTCGCGTAACGGCGCAGTGACCACTTGCAGTACATTCAAACGGTAATACAAGTCTTCACGAAACGTACCCTTTGCCACGGCGGCCTCCAGGTCGACGTGAGTCGCCGCCAGCACCCGCACATCCACCGGGATGGGCTGGCTGCCGCCGACGCGCTCGATCTGTTTTTCCTGCAGGAATCGCAGCAGGTTGGCCTGCAGCTCCATCGGCAAATCGCCGATCTCATCAAGAAACAACGTGCCACCATTGGCCGCCTCGATCCGCCCGACCTTACGCTGATGGGCGCCAGTAAATGCGCCCTTTTCGTGGCCAAACAGTTCGGATTGGATCAGGTGTTCGGGGATCGCGCCGCAGTTGATCGCGACAAAAGGCTTGGCGTGGCGCTGGGATTGGCGGTGCAGGGTTTTGGCCACCAGCTCTTTGCCGGTGCCGCTGTCGCCGCGGATCAGCACCGGGGACTCGGTGGGCGCCAACTTGGACAACAACTTGCGCAGCTCGCGGATCGGTCGGCTGTCGCCCAGCAGCTCATGTTCGGGCTCGTCCACCGCTGTATAGCCCTTGCCCCGCAGCCTTGCCATGCCAAAGGCGCGGCCAAGGGTGACCTGCACCCGTGACACATCAAACGGCAAGGTATGGAAGTCAAAAAACCATTCGCAGACAAAATCCCCGACGTTCTGCAGCCGCAACACGTCCTGGGTGAGCACCGCAATCCACTCAGTGCCGCTGCGGCTGATCAGCTCCTTGACGGCTTCGGGCCGCTCCAGGTGATACGGCTGCAAACGCAGCAAACCCACATCGCAGGATCGATCACCCACGGCCGCCAACGTACAGCTGTCCACTTCCCATCCCGCCGCACGTAAGCCTGGCAACAGCTCATGGCAGTCATCACAGGGGTCGACCACGAGCAAGCGGCGTTGCGCAGGTGTACCAATCATGACTATTCCTTGGCGCCAGAATTACTAAAGTTATTTATAAACAAAGGTTTGTGATGCTTGTACGTTACAGTATCAAAATCTTGACAGTTGCCTTGTATCGTTTTGCTATATGTTTTGGCAAAAAGCCATTCCACCGTCACTTCCCACAAAAAAAGCCGTTCCTGCTGAGTGCCGTATTCGGCTTTCAAAACAGCCGCTTACATGACGCTAATCACGGAAAGTTGAAATTTGTTGCTCTAACATGTGACCCGTACCCCGCCATCGCGCATCAGTACAAGTAACTCGCCGCACGGTCAGCCCAACCGACGGCACTCACTTGATTGGGCATTTAGAGAGAAGACCTACATGAACGCCCCGCTCCGCATCAACGAAGCTCTTTTGATCGCAGACCGTGCTTTCCGGCCCTTCCAGTGCGTGGCCTGGCATGATGGCAACGGCGCCCTCAGCCTGAGCGTCATCGACCGCACCAATACCCGTATCGGCACTAAACAGCTGTCATCGAGTACCTATACCGACCCGGCGCAACTAGAAGACTTGTTATTGCAGGCGCGCGCCGAGCTCGATAAAGATGGCCACCAGTTGCAGTCCTGGGCCATGCCGAAGTAACTCGAAGCGGCAACTGGCGAGCACTGCGTTGTAACCGGCAGGGCTCGTCAGTTCAGTATCAAAACGCCGATGTTCTAACTTGGCGTATCGAACACTGTGTGTGGCACCTTGAGAATAAACCGCTCGATCGCTTGCGCCGCACCGTCCTCGAGATTGCTGCCGGTGACGACATCGGCTTGGCGCTTGACGGCCTCTTCAGCCTGACCCATCGCAATCGACAACCCGGCCACATGAAACATCGCCGGGTCGTTGCCACCATCGCCGATAACCGCCGTCTGTGCCAACGGCACCCCGAGGTGCGCGGCCAAGGTTTTCAAGGCCTCGCCTTTGTTGGCCTTCATGGCGGTTACATCCAGGTAGATCGGTTGCGAACGCGACACTTGGGCCAAGCCCTGCACCTTGGGCTGCAATTGCGCTTCCAGCTCCACCAGCAATTGCGTGTTGCGACTGGCGGCGACGATCTTGTCGACCCGATCCAGGTAAGGTTCGAAACTCTCTACCACCAACGGCCCATACCCCAGGCCAGCGGTTTCAACCGCCACCATCGGCCCAGGCGGATCGCGCCGCAGCCATTCGCCGTCGGCAAACAGCCAGACTTCCACGTCCGGCTCCCCGGAAAACAGCGCTAATGTCACCAGCGCCGCCTCCGCCGGCAGGCGGTGCGCCACCAGCACAGTTCCGTCAGGGTTGACCAGCGTGCCACCATTGAAGCCCGCCACCGGCACGTCGATGCCAAACGCTTGGATCATCTTCAACATGGCCTTGGGCGGACGCCCGCTGGCAAGGCTGAACAACACACCCGCTTCACGCAAAGCGCGGACCGTTGAAAGGGTGCGCTGGGTCGGGGTGTGATCCGGACGCAATAAAGTCCCGTCCATATCACTCAATACAAACCGGATGGGATGATTCGTTGTGTCACTCATCCGAGCGAGTGCCAGGCACGGCCATCGCGAGCCAGCAACGCATCGGCCGCTGCAGGGCCATCTTCACCGGCCTTGTAGGCCTGAATCCCGTCATCTTCCTTCCACGCATCGAGAAACGGCTGCACCGCACGCCAGCCGTTTTCGATGTTGTCGGCGCGCTGGAACAGGGTCTGATCGCCGGTCATGCAGTCGTAGATCAAGGTTTCGTAACCCGTCGACGGCTGCATTTCGAAGAAGTCTTCGTAGGCAAACCCCAACTCAATGTTAGCCATATCCAAGGTCGGCCCTGGCCTTTTCGCCAGCAGGTCGAACCACATGCCTTCGTTGGGCTGGATCTGGATCTTAAGGAAAGTGGGCTTGAGTTCACTCACCTCAGTGTCGCGGAACTGCGCATAGGGCGCCGGCTTGAAGCAGATCACGATCTCGGTATCGCGAATGCTCATGCGCTTGCCAGTGCGCAGGTAGAACGGCACACCCACCCAGCGCCAGTTGTCGATCATCACTTTCAGGGCGACGAACGTCTCGGTGCTGCTGTCGGGCGCGACGTTGGCTTCTTCGCGGTAACCCGGCACCTGCTTGCCGCCAATCTCACCGGCGGCGTACTGCCCACGCACCGAATTAGCCCGCGCATCCGCTGCGGACCAGGGGCGCACGGCACCGATCACCTTGGCCTTTTCACCCCGCACTGCGTCGGCGCCAAACGCCGCCGGCGGTTCCATGGCGACCATCGCCAGCAGTTGGAACAGGTGGTTGGGCACCATGTCGCGCAGGGTGCCGGTTTTTTCGAAGAAATTACCCCGGGTTTCCACGCCGACGGTTTCGGCGGCGGTGATTTGTACGTGGTCGATGTAATGGTTGTTCCAGAACGCTTCGAACAGCACGTTGGAGAAACGGCTGATCAGGATGTTCTGTACCGTTTCCTTGCCCAGGTAATGATCGATGCGATAGATCTGCTTCTCGCTCATCACCTTGAGCAAGCAGGCGTTCAAGGCTTCGGCGGTGGCCAGGTCGGAACCGAACGGCTTTTCGATCACCACGCGGCGGAAGTGATCGTCGGTTTCCGTCAACAGACCGGCACTGCCCAGGCGCTGCACCACTTCACTGAAGAAACGCGGTGCGGTGGCCAGGTAGAACACCGCATTGCCGGTGCCGCTGTCGGTAATTTTCTTGGCGATGTCCGCGTAGGTGCTGTCGTCGAGAAAATCACCCTCGACGTAGCTGATACCGTTGGCCAACTGCGCCCACAGCTGTGGGTCCAGTGCGTTGTCGGCATTGCCCTTGACCTTGCTCGCGGCTTCGGTGCGAATGAAGTCCTCGAGTTTCTTGGCAAAGTCGGCATCGCTGATGGCGTTGTGATCAACGCCGACAATGCGCAGGCCGTTGCCCAGCAGCCCGTCACGACTCAGGTTGTACAACGCCGGCATCAGCAGGCGCTTGACCAGGTCGCCATGGGCGCCAAACAGAAAAAGCGTGGTGGGAGGAGCGGGTTCGGTCTTGGGTTTCTTGCCGTTGGCGGTCATTTTTTGGAAGTCTCCACGTGACCACCGAAGCCAAAGCGCATGGCAGACAGCATCTTGTCACCGTAGGTGCTCTGTTGACGCGAGCGGAAACGCGCAAACAAGGACGTGGACAGCACCGGCACCGGCACGGCTTGTTCCATGGCGGCTTCGATGGTCCAGCGGCCTTCACCGCTGTCGGCAACCGAGCCGGAATAGCCGTCGAGTTTCGGGTCGGTAGCCAAGGCGTCGGCGGTCAGGTCCAGCAGCCAGGACGACACCACGCTGCCACGGCGCCAGACTTCGGCGATATCGGCAACATTCAGGTCAAAGCGCTGGTCTTCGGCCAGGTTTTCCGAGTTTTTGGTCTTGAGGATGTCAAAGCCTTCGGCAAACGCCTGCATCATCCCGTACTCGATGCCGTTGTGAATCATCTTTACGAAGTGCCCGGAACCCGCAGGGCCCGCATGAATGTAACCGTGCTCGGCGCGGGGGTCAGCGGCGGCGGAGCGGTCCTTGGTACGCGGGATGGAGCCCAGGCCCGGCGCCAGGCTGGCGAAGATCGGGTCAAGGCGCTGCACGGTTTCGGTGTCGCCACCGATCATCATGCAGTAGCCACGCTCCAGGCCCCAGACGCCGCCCGAAGTGCCGACGTCGACGTAGTTCAGGCCTTTTTCCGACAGGGCCTTGGCGCGACGTACGTCGTCCTTGTAGTTGGTGTTGCCGCCGTCGATGATCACGTCACCGTCGTCCAACAGCGCGCTCAACTCATTGATGGTGTTTTCGGTGGGGTCACCTGCCGGCAGCATCACCCACACGGCGCGAGGCTTTTGCAGCCCGGCGACCAGCGCCTTCAAATCGGCGACGCCGGTGGCGCCCTCTTCGCTCAGGCCTTTGACAAATGCTTCGTTACGGTCGTAAACAACGGTGGCATGCCCATTGAGCATCAGGCGCCGCGCAATATTACCGCCCATGCGGCCTAGTCCAATAATCCCCAGTTGCATGTGCTGATGCTCCTAACTACTAAAAAATGTGTGGCATAGTTTATAGCGCAACGAGGCTAATGAGGGTTAGTCCAGCGCAGATCGGTGTAGTTTCATGACAAAAAAGTAGCCAGCATTTCACCATCACCCCTGTAAAAGTCACAGGACCACTAAAAATATAAAAGTTCCATTGGAACTGAAAAGAATTCAGAATTGCTTCCGACTGATGCCGAGAACCTTGAATCATGCGTTCTGGCACCGCGATCTACCGGCTATTTGCGAGGTAAGCAATGAGCACAGCACAGATGACCCGCCCGCCACAGACCCTCTACGTCAGCATCCGTCGTGACGAGTTACGCCAATTGAAGGCCGAACGCGACCAACTGCAACAGGAAGTCTTGCGCCTGCGCTCACACCTGCAAGGCCAGCTGGATAAGCCTTCCAGCCCACAACCCGCCCTCTGCTGAACGGCTTTGTGAGGCAACTCCTACAAAAAACTCACAAAGTTTTCACACGCCCATCACGATACTCGCGCCCGAAGGGCCGCCTCACACAAGGGCGGCCTCTGCTGCGTGCGTCCCTGCGCGTCAGCTGAAAAATTATTGGGTTGGAGCGCTGGATGGCGATGTTCAAACGCAGCACTACGTCTGCGAAAGGTTTTGATTGGGCCGGCTTGGGTTGGCTGTTCCTGTTTTTCTGGTACTTCTCGGGTATTACCCAACTGCTGATTCAACTGACCGGCACTTCCGGTTTCAGCGGCTTTCGCCAAGCCTTCTTCATGAGTGCGCTGTGGTTGGCGCCGATGTTGTTATTCCCACACCGTACACGCCTGCTGGCCGCCCTGATCGGTGTAGTGCTGTGGGCTTGCTCCATGGCCAGCCTGGGTTATTTCTTCATCTATCAGCAGGAATTCTCCCAGAGCGTCATCTTCATCATGTTCGAGTCGAACATTTCTGAAGCGGGCGAATACGCCACCCAATATTTCGCCTGGTGGATCGTGCTGGCTTTCATTGCGCACACCGCCTTCGCCATCTTCCTATGGACGCGCTTGCGCCCGGTTTACCTGCCTCGCGGCCAGTCGATAGTGGCAGCGGTAGCCATTGTGCTGGCCGTCGTCGGCTACCCGCTGGTCAAGCAGATCGCCACGAGCGGAACCATGGAACAGGCCATCGACCGCTTCGAATCCCGCATAGAGCCGGCCGTGCCATGGCAAATGATCGTCGCCTACCGCCGCTACACCGAGCAACTGGACAACATGCAAGGCATGCTGACCAGCGCCAGCCAGATCCCACCGTTGAAAAACCTCAAGGACAGCATGGCCGGCCAGCCTTCGACCCTGGTGCTGGTGATCGGCGAGTCCACCAACCGTCAGCGCATGAGCCTCTATGGCTACCCGCGCAGTACTACGCCGGAACTGGACAAACTGCGTGACCAACTGGCGGTGTTCGATAACGTCATTACCCCTCGCCCCTACACGATTGAAGCGCTGCAACAGGTCCTGACCTTCGCCGACGAAGAGAACCCGGACCTCTACCTCAAGACGCCGTCGATTGTCAGCATGATGAAGCAGGCCGGCTACAAGACCTTCTGGATCACCAACCAGCAGACCATGACCAAGCGCAACACCATGCTCACGACCTTTTCCGAACAGGCCGACGAGCAGGTCTACCTGAACAACAACCGCAACCAGAACGCCCGCCAATACGACGGTGACGTGCTGGCGCCGTTCGCCAAGGCCCTGGCCGACACCGCCGAGCGCAAGCTCATCGTGGTCCACCTGCTGGGCACGCACATGAGCTACCAGTACCGCTATCCGCCAACCTTCGAGAAGTTCACCGATCGCCAGGGCGTTCCGGACGCTATCAGCGATGCTCAGTTGCCGGTCTACAACAGCTACGACAACGCGGTGCTGTACAACGACTTCGTGGTATCGAGCCTGATCAAGGACTACGCCAAGACCGACCCCAACGGTTTCCTGCTGTACCTGTCGGACCACGGTGAAGACGTATACGACTCCGCAGGCCGCAGCACCCTGGGCCGTAACGAAGGCAAGCCGACGGCGCCGATGTACACCATCCCATTCATGGCCTACGCCTCACCTAAATGGCGCGAAAGCCACGACTGGAAATTTGCCGGCGACCTGCAACGGCCCTACAGCAGCTCACAGCTGATCCACACCTGGGCTGACTTGGCCGGTCTAAGTTTCGATGGGCTGGACCACAGCAAAAGCCTGGTCAGCGACAGCTTCAAACCGCGCCCGTTGCTGATCGGCAACCCCTACGAGCCCCAGCAGAAAGCCCTGATCGACTTCAGCCTGATCAAACCGAAGGCCGCCGAGACTGCCGACGTGGTGATCAAGTAAACAGGCTTCGTAACAGAAAGATAACAATTATTCTCGTTTAAACCTAAAGTTCCACGCCTCCTTTCGTCTTTGAGCCAAGGTCTTTTCTTACTGAGAAGGCCGCAAAGACGACAAGGAGTCTTCGGCGATGTTCGCGCCCCTTACCCGTTCCATGACCTTTACCCTCAGCCTGTTCAGCCTGGCGCTGAGCCCTGACCTGCGGGCTGAAACCGACCTCGAACAGATACCGCCACCTGCGCTGGAGCTAGGCAGCACCAACATCACCGCCGAAGGCTTGGGTGCCAATACCGAGCACACCGGGGCCTACACCACCGGCTCGATGAGCACCGCTACCCGGCTGAACCTGTCGATCAAGGAAACACCTCAATCCATTTCGGTGGTCACCCGCCAGCAGATGGACGATTTCAATCTCAATACCCTGACCGACGCCTTGCGCCAGACCACCGGCGTGACGGTTCAGCATTTGGATTCGGACCGGGCCAGTTACTCCTCCAGGGGTTATTCGATCAATAACTTCCAGGTGGATGGCATGCTCAATACGTTCAGGCGCATGAAGTCCGACTCGGACACCATCATCTACGACCGTATCGAAGTAGTACGCGGCGCCACCGGCCTGACCACCGGTGCCGGCGATCCCTCGGCCACCGTCAACATGATCCGCAAGCGCCCGACCGCGCAGTGGCAAGCCAAGACCGGCGTCAGCGGCGCCAGCCATGACAACTACTACAGCTACCTGGATGTGGGCGGCCCACTGGCCTTTGACGGCCGGCTGCGCGGGCGCACAGTGATGGCTTACCGTGACAGCCAATCCTTTCGCGACAACTACGCGCTGCAACGGGAAGTGGGCTACGGCATTCTGGAAGCCGACCTGACGGACGACACCGTGGTAGCCGTAGGCTTCGACTACCAGAACAAACACGTGCAAGGCACTTCCTGGGGCACCTTGCCCTACTGGAACAGCGACGGCAGCAAGGCCAATCTTTCGCGCTCGGCCAACCTCGCGGCCGACTGGAGTTCCTGGCCGCTGAAGGACAAGACCACCTTCGCCTCCATCGACCACAAGCTGTCGACGGACTGGCGCCTGAAAGCCGCATACACCCATCGGCAAAGCGATACCGACGGCAAGGTGTATTACGGCGGCGCCGGTTTTCCGAATGCAGATGGCAGCGGCATGACGGCCTGGACCAACCAGATGGTCGGCACCTCGAAAATGGATGCGGTGGACTTTAACCTGGCGGGCGCCTATTCGCTGTTGGGGCGCGAACATGAGTTGATGGTGGGTTATGGTGAGTCCGAGCAGCGCGACACGTCCCCCTTCCAACGTTTTGTAACCCCCCAAGGCTACGAAACCATCGAAGACTGGAAGCACATGGGCGGCATCGGCAAATTCGCCGACCGCACCACCGGCCTCAAGGGTGAACACAGCAGCAAAAAACAGAAGGCCGGCTACCTCGCCACGCGCTTGAGCTTGACCGAGAAGTTGCACGCAGTACTGGGCAGCCGATATGGCAGTTGGGAAATCGAAAGCGTCTCTCCCAAATACAACCTCGATAACCAGTTGACCGCCTCAACCAAATCCAGCCAGACCCACACGGATATGTGGACACCTTACGCAGGCGTGCTCTACGACCTGACGCCGGAATACACGGTGTACGCCAGCTACACCGATATCTTCAACCCCCAGGACGAGCGGGACGCCAGCAAAAAACATCTCGAACCGGTGGTCGGCAGTAACTATGAAATCGGCCTCAAGGGCAGCCTGCTCAATGAGCGCTTGAACCTGTCCACAGCGTATTTCTGGAGCACCCAGGATAACGTCGCCGAACTCGACAATGCGGCCCCGCCGGACCCGATCACCCGCGAGCAGTTCTACAAATCCGGCGGCAAAGGCAACAAAGTGCAAGGCTTTGAAGTGGAGGTATCGGGCGAAATCATGCCGGACTGGAACCTCACGGCGGGCTACACCTACACCCATTCGCTCAACGGCGATAAGCAGCGCAACAACACCGACCAGCCGATGAACATGCTGAAGATGTCGACGGCCTATCGCCTGCCGGGTGCATGGCGCGGGTTGACGGTGGGCGGCGCAGTCAATTGGCAGAGCGACTTCTACGACTTCGCCGAGCGGCCGATCGGCGGTCGGGACCAGGATGGCTACCTGCTCACCGAATCCACCAAGATCACCCAGCAGGCCTACACCGTGGTCAACCTGATGTCGCGCTACCAGTTCGACGAACATGTTTCGGCTTCGGTTAACGTCAACAACCTGCTCGATAAAAAATATTATGAACGCGTCGGCTTTTATAACGGCGTGTACTGGGGGGACCCTCGTTCGATAACCTTGGCACTGGACTGGAAACTCTAACCCCCCTTACCCAAAGTTAACAATATTGTTAACTTTGGGTGTTTCCCACGTTAATACCCACTTAATAAGTTGCCCGCACAATCGCCCCATGAATCTGATCAAGGACCGAACGGATACCGATCACACTGACTGGGAACACCTTGATGAAACTCTCGACTTTGATGCTTGCTGGCCTGATAACCCTAACCTCTGCTGCCGCTTTCGCAGAAGGCGGATCGGAGCGTTCGAAGGAGTTCTACAACAACTTCACCTTCATGCAGCAGAAAACTCACGGCACCAATGAACAAACAGCGTCCGCCGACGGCAAGACTTTGAAGCGTGATACTGTTGACCAATCAAGTGCAGAGCCACAACCCAAAAGTTAATTTAAGCGTTACTTAACTCACATTACCCTGTGCCATTTCGCTCCGTTGGCAAAGTTTAACTTGGCGCCATTGAATGGCGCCTTTTTGGCCTGTGACTTATTACAACGGCTTATTCCAAAACAACATACGCCCATGGGCCGGATCAAATACCGAGTCGTCAAAACCGTACTTGCGGTACGCCGATTGCGCCACAGCATTGCCCTCCAGCACTTCCAAGGTGATCTTGCAGCAGCCACGCTGACGGGCGATCTCCTCGACCTTCTGCAGCATTTTCTGGCTCAGCCCCAGACCCCGAAACTGATTCATCACGGCCACATCGTGGACATTGACCAGCGGGCGGCAGGCGAAGGTGGAAAACCCTTCAAAGCAATTGACCAACCCCGCAGGCTCGCCGTCCACGAATGCCAAGACACTGAACGCATGCGGGCGCTTGGCCAGTTCAGCGGGCAGTTGTTGCAGCAGGTCGGCTGGCAGGCTGTGGCCGCCACCCATAGGGTCTTCAGCGTAATGATTGAGCACCAGGGCGATAGCCTCGGCATGCACAGGATTGGTGTAGCTGGCTTGCAGCACCAGGATGTCAGGGGTGTCCATTTCCTTCCTCGATAACGACAAACAAGGGAATCAGCTCCCTCTGAGGAGGACGATTGTAAGCGTGGAGCAGGCGCTAGATGAAGGAGATTAGCTACAAAAAGCTGCCGGAAAGCGCGAAGGTTATCCGCATCGAAAGCCGCTATAGGCCTTGCACGAGGCTTTTTCCTACACCCCAAAGCGCTGCAATTGCATCTCCTGCAAGCGGCTCAAGGTTCGCCTGAAAGGGAACTCCAGATAGCCTTCGGTATAGAGGCTTTCCAACGGCACTTTAGCCTCGATGAACAGTGGCACCTTGCGGTCATAGCATTCATCCACCAGGGCGATAAAGCGCCGCACGCTGTCATCGTGTACTGACAACTCGGGCAACTCGCGATCACCGGCCGCCACCCGCTGGACACCGTCCTCGGTGCCTCGGGCGATGCGCCCCGGACGCTTTTGCGCACTCAGGTTGGGGACCTCACCCAGCAGGATCGCCTTGAAACGATCACACAGCAGCATGAAATCCATCGCCGCCAAAGGTTGCTCGCACAGGTCGGCATACCGGCACCACAGCACCGTGTCGCTGGCCTGCACCGCCACAATGCAGCGATGACCGACACTGACCTCCCCGTGGCGCACCGCTTGGCCCTCGCTCAATTGGTTGAACACCGCGGCCAGTGCATCCGGTTGATTGACCCAATAGCGTTGCACGCCGACCCCCGGGTGCAAGCGATGGTCTTCGCCACCGTCTACCGCGACCACTTGCAGGTGCTGCTTGATCGCCGCAATGCCCGGCAGGAAGCGCTCGCGATTGAAGCCGCCGGCATAGAGCTGCTCGGGCGGTTGATTGGAAGTGCAGACCATCACCACGCCTTCTTCGAACATCACCTGGAACAAGCGGCCGAGGATGATTGCGTCACCGATGTCATTGACGAACAACTCGTCAAAGCACAGCACGCGCACCTCTTGGGCCAGCTCACGGGCCAACGCTTGCAACGGGTCATGGGTGCCGGTGAGCTGGAACGAACGCTGGTGTACCCAGCCCATGAAGTGATGAAAATGCTGGCGCCGCGCGGGCACGCGCAGGCTAAGGTAGAACTGGTCCATCAACCAGGTTTTGCCACGACCCACCGGTCCCCAGAGGTAAACCCCGAGGATCGGCGAACGCCCCTGATGCAAGGCCTGGTGGCAGGCCTGCAGGGCATCCACGGCGCGGCGCTGGGCATCGTCGGCGACGAAGCCCAACTGGGCAGTGGCGTATTGATAAGCAGCGAGAGGCGAGTCGAAAGTCATGCGCGCCATTATGACTTACAAGGAGATATCCAGCCGTGAAATCTTGCCCTGTTCATTCAAGCGAAAGGTATAGCGCAGCTCCAGCGGGCTACCGGGGAAGTTACCGGAAACCACATTGTTGACCAATACCTTGCCGGTACGATGCTGCACGTTAAGTACTTCGACCCTGGACTGATAACGCTGCGCGGTGTCTTCCATCCAACGTGCGATGGCAGCGGTGCCGACCTGGTGCGCGCCTTCATCGAACACGTTGGCGTCGTCGGCAAAACAGTGGGCAACAGCCGAGGTGTCGCGGGCATTGGTTGCCGCAATATAGGCCGCGATGGCCGGGGCCAGTTCAGCGAGGGACATGTCACAACTCCTTTGTGGTGATTTATGACGCGATGCTAAACCAGGGCTGTGTCAGTTTTTGTCAGGAGTAAACGGCGAGGATTGCTGCTGCTCCATCAACTTGCGCCAGGCCCGCAGCCAGTCACTGCGGCGCCCCGGATAACGCTCGCCCCGGGCCTCGGCGGCCGCCACGCGGTCGGTGCGAAAGGTGCGATACGCGCCCCGCAGTTCGCACCAGGCCACGATCACCCGCACCTCATTGAGAAAGCCCAGCGCCAGGGGCCAAATCAGCCGTTGGCTCTGAGTCTGGCTTGCATCGGCGTAATCGACATGCAATTTGGCCTGATTGCGAATGGCTTCGCGAAACACATTGAGCGGTACGCGGTTTTCCGGGTAGCCGAACCCTGGCGGGCCAGGTAGCAGCGTCGGGTTGCGCAACGCTTCCTGGGCGGCAGGGTCCAGCACGTCGGCAATTTTCGCCAAGGCATTGGCCGCGGCATGGCTCAAGACGTCGTCGCCACGCTGATCCACATAGCGCAGGCCGAGCACGATGGCTTCGGTTTCCTCGGCGTTGAGCATCAATGGCGGCAGAAACAGCCCGCTGCGCAGCACATACCCTACCCCGGCCTCGCCAAAAATCGGCGCCCCCAGCGCGGTCAATTCGGCGATGTCGCGATACAGCGTGCGCTCGGACACCTCCAACTGTGCCGCCAGCACGGCGGCGGTCACCGGACGCTTCTTGCCCCGCAGGGACTGGAGCAACGTCAGTAGACGAGTGGTACGCGACACATTGAGCCCACCGAAAAAAGATAGTGGCGCAGCTTATCAGAGCACCCTGTCAGAAAATGTCAGCAGCAGCTCGGCCACCCACTATCCGGGGCGAAAAAAAACGGCCTACCGGCCGTTTTTTAATTGCGTGGTTTACGCAAGGCTCTTGCTGACTACCTCAAACACATCGCTCGACAGTTCACCGCAAGCACGAATGCGCTCCAGCTCCGCCTTCATCAGCGCCTGCCGCGCGCTGTCGTATTTGCGCCAGCGGGTCAACGGCGCCAACTGACGCGAGGCGATCTGCGGGTTGAAGCCGTTCAACTGAATCACCAGGTCCGCCAGGAAGCGATAGCCCGAACCGTCCGCGGCGTGGAAGTTGATCAGGTTCTGCCCGGCAAACGCGCCCACTAGCGCGCGTACTTTGTTCGGGTTCTTGATAGTGAACGCCGGATGTTCCATCAACGCCTTGACCCGTGCCAGCCCGCCCGGCAACACGCTGCCGGCCTGCACGCTGAACCACTGGTCCATGACCAGCGGGTTGTCCTTGAAATTTTCGGCAAACGTCGCCAGGGCCTTGGCTTTTTCCGCCTCGAACGGCGAATTCACCAACACAGCCAATGCAGTCAGGCGTTCGGTCATGTTGTCGCTGGTATCGAACTGGTCCAACGTCGCCGCCAGCACTTGCGGCTTGCCGCTGAGCATCAGGTACGACAGCGCAATGTTCTGCAAGGCACGCCGGGCAAAGTGCTCGGCAGCCGCCACATACGGGGTTTGCTTGGACAGTTCGCGGTTGGCCTGGTAACGCAGCCACAAGCCTTCAAACAGGTGGTCGGCCAGTTGTTTGCGGGCAAACTCGCGAGCGGTGTGAATGGCGTCGACATCGGCCACTTCACTGATTTCCGTCAGGTAGGCTTCACCTGGCAGCGAGAGCATTTCCGCGACCATCGCCTGGTCCAGGCTTTCATCGCTCAACACCGTGCGCAATGCGTCGATCAGGCGCTGATCCAGCTTCAGCGGCTGACCCGCTTGATACTGGCCAATCAGCTCCTGCAACACCTGCACCGACAGTTGCTGGCCGGCATCCCAGCGATTGAAGCCGTCGCTGTCGTGCTGCATCAGGAACATCAGCTGATCACGGGTGTATGGGAAGCTCAGTTTCACCGGCGCCGAGAAACCGCGCAGCAGCGAAGGCAGCGGTTGTTCAGCGATATCGACGAAGGTGAAGGTCTGCTCGGCCTCGGTCACCGAAATCACGCGGGACGTGCCGGCAGCACTTGCCTCACCGGCCAGGCGCAACGCGATAGCGGCACCCTTGGCGTCCAGCAGGCCCAATGCCACTGGCATCACGAACGGCAGTTTTTCCACCTTGTCCGGCGTTTCCGGGCAGCTCTGGCGGAAAGTCAGGCTGTAGGTTTTGGCCGCCGCATCGTAGGACTTGCTCACCGCCAAGCGTGGCGTACCGGCCTGGCTGTACCAACGCTTGAACTGGCTGAGGTCGGCGCCGTTGGCGTCTTCCATGGCCTTGATGAAGTCGTCACAGGTCACGGCCTGACCGTCATGGCGTTCGAAATAGAGGTCGCTGCCTTTGCGGAAGCCTTCGGCGCCGAGCAACGTGTGGATCATACCGACCACTTCCGAGCCCTTTTCGTACACGGTCAGGGTGTAGAAGTTGGAAATCTCGATAAAGCTATCCGGGCGTACGGCGTGGGCCATGGGGCCGGCGTCTTCGGCGAACTGGTGAGTGCGCAGGTATGCCACATCCTGGATGCGTTTGACCGTGGCCGAGTTCATGTCCGCAGAGAAACCCGAGTCGCGGAACACGGTGAAGCCTTCCTTGAGCGACAGTTGGAACCAGTCGCGACAGGTCACGCGGTTGCCCGACCAGTTGTGGAAGTACTCATGGGCGACGATCGCCTCGACCCGCTGGTGTGCGGCGTCGGTGGCGGTTTCTGCGCGGGCCAGCACGGTGCTGGAGTTGAAGATATTGAGGCCCTTGTTCTCCATGGCGCCCATGTTGAAGTCGTTGACGGCGACGATCATGAAGATGTCGAGGTCGTACTCCCGGCCGTAGGCCTCTTCATCCCAGCGCATGGATTTTTTCAAGCTGATCATGGCGTGCTGGCACTTGTCGATATTTTCCGGCTCGACATAGATACGCAGCGCCACGGTACGGCTGGTCATGGTGGTGAAGCTGTCTTCGACACACCACAAATCACCGGCCACCAGCGCGAACAGGTACGCCGGCTTCTTGAACGGGTCTTCCCAGGTGGCCCAGTGACGGCCGTCTTCGCCAGGACCGCTGGCAATCGGGTTGCCGTTGGACAGCAGCACCGGGTAGCTGTGTTGCTCGGCGATCACGGTGGTGGTGAAGGTACTCATCACGTCCGGACGGTCAAGGTAGTAAGTGATCTTGCGGAACCCTTCGGCCTCGCACTGGGTGCAGAACATGCCGCCAGACTTGTACAAGCCTTCGAGGGCGGTGTTGGTTTCCGGGTGGATCTTGACGGTGGTGTCGAGGGTGAAGGCCTCACTCGTGGGCTGCACGGTCAGGTGGCTGTCGGTCAACTGATAGTCAGCGTCCGTCAATTCCTGGTCAGCCAGGTTCACGCTCAACAGCTCGAGCTGCTGGCCGTCCAGCACCAACGGCGGCAAGCCGGCGCCACGCTCGGGGTTGCGGCGCATCACCAACTGCGCGTGGACCAGGCTGTGGTCCTCGAACAACTCGAAGGTCAGGTGCGTCTCGTCGATCAGGTAGTCCGGCGCCTGATAGTCCTTCAGGT